>RCMY010001903.1_pt1 | contig 27243 bp, 38 predicted proteins | sample 2041341 | NCBI WGS metagenome assembly RCMY01 (sample SAMN09708234, study PRJNA481090) | Marine sediment metagenome, whole genome shotgun sequencing project.
TAGGTATGCTCGAGTGGCGGAACTGGTAGACGCGCTGGATTCAAAATCCAGTTCCTTTGGAGTGCGGGTTCGATTCCCGCCTCGAGTACTTTGAAAAACCTTCCTTTTATCGGGAAGGTTTTTTTGTTTGGGAGCGCGGGTTCCCTGTGGCCTCGCATGGTTGGTCTGAATGTTTATCCATTATCTTCTCATTGGTCGGTTTTCGCAACAAGGTGGTTACCATTATCGATTGGTTGTCCAATTATTTTAATTATGACCGGCCATTCGGTTTGATTATTCGTCCTTTCAATGTAACAAAAACAGACACGAGAATCGAGCCATAAACTAAGTAACGGATTGTTCTAAAAACTCATGGCCGCAAAATGCGCTGCTCCCAAAAGTGCGGTTTTGTCATTGAGCACCGCCTGTACGGGTATTTTTTCGAGCAAACTGTTCAGGCGTCCGACGTGAATAAAATGGGTAAGAAAAACATTTGTATCGATTAGTTCGATAATTTTAGGCACAATTCCGCCCCCGATATAGACACCGCCAACGGACTTTGTTTTTAAGACCAGTTCTGATGCCTCTATGGCGAGGTACTTTGTAAATAGTTCTAAGGTCTCCGTGCAAATAGAGTCTTTACCCCGCAGTGCGGCATCGGTAATGACAACAGGTGGATTTTCTTTCCGGATTTTATCCCTTAGCCATTGAGGTTCTTTTTTATCCCTGTATCCACGCAAAAATTTATAAATATTATAAATCCCCTGTCCAGAAACGACCCTTTCCCAACTTATATGATCAAATTCATCGTGTAAATACAGCCAAAAAGCCAAATCGAGGGCATTTCGCGGGCTAAAATCGCAATGTCCGCCTTCGGTGGCAAAAGGATGGTAACGTGAGCCGTCCCAAAAGAGCCCCGCCTCCCCAAGACCTGTTCCCGGGGAAATAATGGCAGCGTTCCCCGGAATATCAGATCCTTCCTGAAGAAGGTGGAAATCTTCCCCTGAGAGGGCCGAAAGCCCATATGCATTCGCTTCCATGTCATTAATAATGCTTACGGAAGCTATTTGCAGCTTTTCCGAGATTTTCCCGCTATCGATTTCCCATGGAAAGTTAGTGCCATGTACCTTACCATCGATTACCGGGCCGGCAACACCAAGGCAAATGCTATCTATCTGGAATCCCCTCTTGCCCCGAAAGACAGTTGCCATGTCCATAAAGGAACCATAATCCGTGGTGGTATATGTTTGTTCTTTTAAAGCGGTCAAATTCCCGTTTTTGATACTGTAAAGGGATAAATTAGTTTTTGTGCCGCCAACATCCGCCGCAATTACAATGCCCTTAACAGGTAGGTGCGTTTTACCAGAGGGATACGCCATATGCATACGCGTCCTATCAGGATTTAAAGGTGAATTCGTCTTGGATGACTTCATTTGTTTTAATTTTAATCCAATTTTTGATGTTCCATCAAATTGAGGCTATTGTCGTACTCATAGAGAAAGGGGATTCCCGTAGGTACATCGATATGGGGTACCTTTTTATCGGGGATGTTTTCCAAACGCGCGATCAATGCCCTGAGCGAGTTTCCGTGTGCCGTGACTAATACCGTTCTGTTTTGGGCCAATTGTGGAACAATCGCCTCGTAAAAATAATTAACCACCCGCTGTTGTGTGTCTTTTAGCGATTCAGTCGAGGGCAATTGGTTGGTTTCTAGATCTCTGTAATTGCTATCATATTGAGGATGTCTTTTGTCTTCTAGGGAAAGCGGGGGAGGGGGCATATCGAATCCCCTCCGTATCGTCCAATAGGTTTCTTCGCCGACCTCCATCATTACTTCGCCTTTGTTCCTTCCCTGCCAGTCGCCATAATGTCGTTCGTTCAGTTTCCAACTATATAGACAATCGACGTGCATTTGTTCCGTACTTTCGAGAATGAGCCATTGGGTACGGATGGCCCTTTTTAAGTATGACGAAAAACATATATCGATATCGATATGGTTTTGTTTGAGTAATTCACCAGCCGCTTTAGCCTCCTCGATGCCTTGTGGGGCAAGATCGACGTTCGTCCATCCTGTAAAGCGGTTTTCTAGGTTCCACAGGCTCTTCCCGTGTCTTACGAGTATCAACTTTCCCATAATTTGTAGTATAATTTATCTAATGCGGTCATAGGGTATTTTTGCTGCTCGCAAACAATTGAACTCGAGATACAAGACTGTGAACCCAACTTCAAATATAAATACTAATACAGCTCCCGACTGCTACTTAGGTAGCAGTTTTAAGTTTTAATACACCATACATTTGGTATGTTATAATAGAAAGATTTTAAACCAATTCAAATAACAAGGAAGCTCATGGAATCAAATCTTCAACAAATATCTTCGTTATTCGATCATCAAGATTGGTCCAAAAATAGGTTCGCCTTGTTTTATGCCATACTGATTTTACTGGGCGTTTGCCTTTACGCCTTCATTTTGATAAAAGCGGGCGTGTATGAATCCCCATCGTTAAGGATCTTGAATGTTTTTATTATTCTTGTAGGTTTCGTAGCCTTAATGTGGGACTATAAGCTATCAAAAATGCAAAAATTGACTTATCAAAACGCCTTTTTACTTTGTGCAAGAACGGGACTTTACTTTTGCTTGCTTTTTTTACCGTTACTGTTGGTCTTTCTTTCCAACGATCAGAGTGCCCTAAATATGGTGAAGACCAATGAAACTTTTGGTTCCTCGATCTCGGTCGTGGAAATGACATTTTGGCTCTATGTGGAAACGGTCGGGACAACCCTGACCGCGGGGCTACTTGCATCGTACGTTGCACGATTTGGAAAATAGCAAATGAATATTAGAAAGACACCTAGGTTAATCTATACCAGCGGAATCGAGGTCGTTCGCTACGGGGCCACATTGATTTTATTGGCCATACGCTTATCGCCCTACGTCATGTACCATACATTAAATCGTGATAGGCGAAGTGCGGATAGCACATGGCAAATTTTCTGACTGATCCATATAGTACCATAAAAAATGAAAGTTTAACTACCTAAAAAAATGATTATGCCAGAATTAGCGACTTCAGAATACGAGATTGTCTTGTTTTATAACCCCAATAGATCATCGGGCGAAAAAACCTTGGGATATGCCAAGGGAGAGGGCTTGCCCGTACGCGATGTGGACATCCTTAAAAATCAATTTACCGGAACTCAACTGGAAGAACTGGCTGAACGCCTGCACGTACCCATCGACGGATTGGTAAACAAGGACCACCCCGATTTCGAGAAATATAAGAACGATGATTTTTCCGATGACGACTGGATCAAGATCCTGCGCAAAAACCCGAAACTGATAAAAGAACCGATAGCGATCCGGGGTCATATGGCCATGTTCGTGAAAACGCCCAGTGATCTGTCAAGACTATAGCGTTTGTCAGCTTTGTGTGCCACTTTTTTTGGAAACGGTGATACAGTTTTAATTATGGCATTGGCCATCGCCTTTACGTCAAATTTTAAAAAGAGCAATCTAAAGGCTTGAATGTTCTGTAATTCTAAAGTTTTTATCTTATCATTTAAGAGTGCGGGAAATGTAAAAGGATTTCTTTATATTTAGGGTTCAACAGCACCCCCAAAGTTCGAGAAAACACTATCCGTATGGACGCGAAGAACCCGCTCTTCTTAAGATGTTTGGAGGCACTAAAGGATTCAATCTTTTTTGGGAAACTTCCTACTGATGAACTCCGTACCCTGCTGACCGCTATGGCCATAGAAAAATGGAACGCGAAGACCTTTAAAAGTGGCCAGGAGGTTACCTCCAAATTCCATTTTATCGTTTCAGGTAGGATCAAGATATACCAGATCAATCCGAATACAGGTCGGGAGTATACTATTGTGATCTTGACAAAGGGCAACGTCTTCGATGTGCTGTTTTTAATGGATGACGAAGTCCATAACGTATATTGGGAGGCACTCGAAGACATAGAACTATTGGTCATGCGCACCAAGGAAATGAGGGAAAACGTGGCGAAAAATCCTAATTTGGAGCTTGCTGTCATCAACTACCTGACCGTTCGTATGCGGGTGTTGGAAGAAGTAGCCACTGACATTTCGTTGCACAGTACCTTGACCCGGTTGGCCAATCTGTTATTAAAGAATATTAACGGCCATTCCCACCAATTGCAACTGATCAACGATTTGCCCAACGAAGAGATAGCCAGTCTTATCGGTACTACACGGGCGGTAGTGAACCGTCACATTCAAGAACTGAAATCTTGCGGTGCCATTTCCGTAAAACGTAAGCACATCGATGTTGAAAATCTTCAGTTGTTAATTTCTATCGCCGAGGAAAAGTATTAGTGTGGGGATTGTCTTATAAATGATCATAAATCACCACTGCTACTTTTTCTGTTGCGTATTTTTTTGTAAAAAACCATAGAAAATGGATGCGGAAAATCCACATTTCACGAGATATCTAGAGGCCCTAAAGGCTTCCATATTCTTCAATAAAGTTCCTTCGGAAAAACTTCGTCCTCTTCTGGAACGAATGACATCACATCGTTGGAAAGCCAAAACCTTTCACAATAGTAGGGAGGTTACCTCTAGCGTCCATTTTATCGTTTCGGGAAGGTTAAAGGTTTTTCAGATGCACCCGGATACGGGCAGGGAACATACTATTTTTTTGCTTAGCAAGGGTGATGTTTTTGATGTACTTTACTTGATGGATTCAGAATCGCACGATGTATACTGGCAGGCCATTGACGAGATAGAACTCTTGGACGTCAACATTGAAGAAATGCGCCATTGGATCATCGAAACGCCAAGCTCCCAGAATTCGGCACTTAGTTATTTGGCCCATTGTATGCGCATGCTCGAGGAGGCGGCGACCGATATTGCCCTGCACAGTACGGTGGTGCGCTTGGCAAATCTCATTTTAAGGAATATCAACGGTTATTCCCATAAGTTGGAACTCATCAACAATTTGCCGAATGAAGAGATTGCGAGCCTTATAGGTACAACACGTGCGGTAGTGAACCGCCATATTCAAGAACTCAAACGCTGCGGCGCCATTTCTGTAAAAAGAAAGCAGATTGAAGTCGAAAATCTGCAACTCTTGATTTCTATCGCTGAGGAAAAGTATATGGTGTAACAAGCAATCCCTTATTACATAATTTATAGAAATATGCCCCGATTGCTACTTTGGTAGCAGTTGGGGTTTTAGTTTGGCCATACCTTAGTCTTTTAATAATTGTAATAACCTAATACGTTTAATACAATGGCACAAACAACGACTTTAAACGACCGACCTTCTTTGGACACCAAATACTGGTGGATTCAAATCTTATTGGGTATCGGTTTTATTGCCCTTTCCATTTGGTTTTATGTGACACCCGTGGAAACCTATGTTTCCCTGGCCGTTTTTTTTAGTTACGCCATGTTTGTCACTGGTGTTTTTGAGATTATCAATGCCATAAACCAACGCAAGACGTTCAATATGTGGTCCATTTTGCTTTTCGGTGGTATTATCGATCTTATTTTAGGAGGCTACCTTATTGCCCATGAAACGTTAACCCTTGAGGTATTGCCCCTTCTTTTGGGTATCTGGTTCATGTTTCGCGCCTTGGCCTTTTTTGTAGTCTATGGGCAACTCAGGAAAGGAGCGGTAAAAAATGCCGGTTGGCTTTTGGCCGCTGCTCTGCTGACCCTAGTTTTCGCCATAGCGATTTTGGCGAAACCGATCATCGGCGAACTGACCTTGGTTTATACCATAAGTTTTGCTTTTTTCTTTATGGGCCTGTTCAGGCTCACTTTGGGAAATCAATTGCGCAAGGCCCGGTAATGATAATTAGTAATCGAATATTAATCTTAAAATCACAAATTATGCTACACGACAGTAATCATCGCGACGAATTGGCCAGATTGCACGACCGCCACAAAAGACTTTCCTTGATGGTGTATGACCATATGACCGCCAACGAGGAAAAGGAAATGGAAGAAAAACAGGTCCAAATGAAGGAGGCCGAAAAAGAACTGGCCGACTTTAAGAAAAAGCACTTTAACAAATAAGAATCTATTTTTATTTTGTGTTTTGTATTCAACAGACCGCCCTGAACAAAGACTTGAGGCGGTTTTTTTGTTTATCAAATAGTCATTGATCATGGCTCCCCTCCTTAAAAAATATTGGAGATTATAGCCCCCAAATCTCCTTTTAAAAACTTTTAAGATAATCCGTATCGACTGCTACCAAAGTAGCAGTCAAAAGCTTGGTCTTGAACTACTTTTATCCTATAACTTTTAAATAATAAGATATCATGAAAAAACAAATTATCCCTATGGTGTTGGCATTGCTTTTCATGGGTAGTGCGTTGCGCGCCCAACAGAACGACGGCGAAACGTACATTTCGTACCGAAAGGCCCTATCGACCAAACCGGCCATGGTAAAAGGCAATCCCGAAGAAGTGGTGTTCGGCAAGGTGCCCCAACTGGAGACCATGCACGCCATGGAAGGCAATGTTACCGTTGAGCACAACGGTCAAAAGTACTTTTACAACAACGGCGACTATTTTATCTACAACGGCGGTCGCTATCTGTTGGTCATGCCACCGGTCGACATTACGGTCAAGACCTTGCCCAAGACAATGGAACAGGCCGGCAACGACACGTTCTTCAGTAATGGTGTATTCTATAAAAAGACGGGTGGAGAGTATGAAACGATAAAACATCCGCAAGGGGGCATTATTTACAATCTGCCCGCATTGACCGACGTGGTCATGATCGGCGACGAAGCCTACTACGAATATTTGGGTGTGCTTTATAAAAGAGTATTCGTTCAAGGCGAGCAGGCTTTTGAGGTCGTGGGCGAACTGACCGAGTAAACCATCCACCAAATTGACGCTAAAACGAAGCCGTGAAAGCAAAAAGAATGCTCATGTACAGTCTCGCATCCCTCATGTTCGGCGTGGTGGCCTGCCAACAAAAATTACCGAACGATGTGGTATTGAAATCCTTTGAGGTAAAATATCCGAAAGCAAAATATGCAACATGGCAGCACTTGGATGGCAGCATTTGGGAGGCGGCATTCCTTTGGAAGGAAAAAGAATGCACCGCCCTGTTCGAAGAAAGCGGAAAATGGTTGGAAACACGAATCTATTTGCCCATGGCCACACTGCCCAAGGTGGTTCGTGAAAGTTATAGGAAGGCCGACACCCGTGATGCACTTGTTAAGATATTCCAAGTGGAAGCCCCGAAAGGTATCTTTTTCGAATTCCAGTTTGACGAAGGCAACGATGCCTTTAAAGTCCGGTACGATTCAAAAGGCAAAATGATCGAAAACAGCATTTTATAAATGTGATGGTTTTGCTACAAAAGTAGCAGAATGTGGGTAAGTGGTTAACGTATATTTGACTTGATATTAAATGCTAAAAAAAATTTTAAACAAGACATAAGTAAACTTTAAGAAAATGAAAAATACACTTTTATCCCTATGTATGATCGGATTGGCAGGCCAGTCCTTTGCACAAGATGTGCTGTATCAAGCACACATTAAAAAAGAAGAAGTCCCTGCCGTAATCGTGGAGGCGGTGGAAACTGACTTTCCCGGATATGTTATGGAAGATTTTTATGCCTTACCCTTTGAATATGTGGAAGAAGATGTTGTGGTTAATAAGGATATCGATTCCATTGATGACTACGAGACGTTTGAAATCACATTGACCGGTAAGGGCGAGGCAATCTCGGCAACCTATAACGCCGATGGCAAGTTATTGAACACACATGCCCATGCCAAGAACGTAAAACTACCGGAAGAGGTAACCAAATCGATTACCAAAAAATACCCAGGTTGGGCCTTGACCAAAGATATGCATAAGCTTTCAAGTTATGCCAACGGTAAGAAAAAAGACCGTTACAAAGTAGTCCTTAAAAAAGGAACCGATACCATGCACGTAGTTACCGATGAAAACGGTAAAATCGTAAACAAGCCCAAAATTTCAAGATAGGAGTACGAACAATAAATTAATACTAACTTTTAAATTTTAAGAAAATGAAAAAAATAGTAGTAAGTGCAGTTATGTTAGGTCTCGGCGTTCAAGCCTTCGCACAAGATGTGCTTTATTCTGCCAAGATCAAAGAGGAAATACCTGAGGTTGTAATTACCGCAGTAGAAAGCGATTATCCGGATTATACCCTGGAAGAGTTCACGGCAGTACCTTTGGAATATGTGGATAGCGATGTTTACGTTAATAGGGATATCGATTCCATAGATGACTACGATACTTTCGAGATTATCTTGAGCGGCAAAGGCGAGGAGATTACCGCTACCTATGATAGCGATGGAAATCGTATAAGCACTATGGAGCACGAGAAAAATGTCGCTCCACCGGCTGCCGTAAGGGATGCTATTGCCAAAGATTACCCTGGATGGACCCTTGCCAAGGATACCTATAGCATGACCCATTATACCGGTGGTAAGGAAAGACAGCGCTACCGAATGGAAATTACCAAAGGTGGCGAGAAAATGCACGTCTATACCGATGCGAAAGGCAAAATCTTGAACAAGCCCAAAATGCACAAAACACGCTAATAATTAGTAACGACTATGCTGAGCAACCTTTTGACATCGTTCGAGGGGTTGCGAAGCATTTACTATCAAATGAAGTTTAAAACGAATAGAAATGAAAACGAAAAAAATAATGTTGGTGATTTTTGTTTCTACAATAGCTTTTGGCTGTAAGGAAAAAAAAGAGCCCATTGAAGATATTGTTAAAGAATATTCCGTATCAAGGCTGCCCAACATGTCGGATGAACACTTTTCTCAAGCGTTAACAAATTTGGAGCAAAATAAGGGCAAAGAGGCGGCGGAACATATTTCAAAGGGAATTGCGGAACTAGAGAAGGAAGGCAAAGACGTAAGCGGCCTGTACAAAACGAATCTCGAAAAGGCAATGCAAGCGTTAAAGCATATAGAGACCGATTTAAAAAATGACAAAAATGTTTCTACGACTTCGCTGCGCGAAATGATAGTTAATGCCGAGATCAATATCGCCCACGAATATCTTTCAACTTCTGACTTTTATGTACTGGACGAACCAGAACAGGCGGCAAATAGAACTACTGAAAAACAGTTCAACAATCATCTTTCCAAACTTAAAGAAGAGGAGGGCAAGATGAAAGATGAGTCCAAGAAAAAAGGCACCGCTCTTTTGAACGAGGGCAAAAAATTGGAGGCCGAGTACCAGGCTTGGCAAAAGAAAGCCGCCGAATACACCAAGAGATCCGGTGAGCATATTAAGAAATACTATCCTGAATACTACGTAGAAGGATATTGGTTAAATTAACTTTTGAATTGGTTTCGGCCAAACCATTTATCCTATCGACTCACTTTTTAGTTTGGCGGAAAAAAACTATCTTTCGATTCGGCAACAAACTTTAAACATTTAAGGCGGGGAGCTCGTTCAAAAGGCCTTGAACACCAACTGGTATCCAAAAGTAAATGTTAGCGGTTCGGCCACTTTTCAGAACGAAGTGACAGAATTCTCGATTCCCAATGCGGGCCATCGACTTTTCCCACCACGAAAAAAGATCAGTACAAGATCGGTCTCGAACTTTCGTAGATCCTTTTTGATGCAGGACTGACCAAGGCCCAAAAAGAAATAGAGAAACTCAACACCATTTCCAAAGAGATTGCCTTGAACTCCCGAATATTGAACATCAAGGGCACTGTACTCGATGTGGCCGTTTCGATAATGGCGCAAAAAATACCCTAAGGCAATTGGGCAATACGGTCGAAAATCTACGGAGCAGGGCAAAGAATATTCAGATCGCGATAGAGAAAGAGGAAGTTTTGCCAGTAACCAAGGCCGAGATAGAGGTAGAAATATTACAACCGGACCAACAACGCTTTACCAGTTTGGAACTATGAAGCCCCCTTTGAAGCGAGGCACTGAGCTCGTCGAAGTGGGGTAAGAAGGATGTTCTCGCAGGCAGTATGCTTATTTGAAGAACAAATCCTGTTAAAGCAAACAATTACATAATAAAAGAGATTTCCGCCCCTGTTTGCGGGCAGGCAGGTTTCCGGGAATGAAAAATAAAAACTAAATATCATGAAAAAAATATGTATCGCATTGGATTATAATCCAACGGCTGAAAAAATAGCAGAAACAGGGTACGCTTATGCAAAGGCATTGGGCGCGGAAATCGCTTTGGTCCACGTCATTTCAGATGTCGCCTATTATGCAAGGGACTATGAGCCTTTTATGGGCTACGAAAGTTCCTTTAATCCGGCAAGTGTAAAAGTTGCTGCAGAATTGGTACGTGTAGCGGATAATTTCTTGATAACAATTGCCGAACATTTAGGGGGCTCTGATATCAGGACCGAAGTATTGGAGGGCGGAACCGCCAATACTATTTTGGACTATTGTAATGAAAATGATGTGGACTTGTTGGTTATGGGAACCCATAGCCATAGTGTTTTGGAAAACATTTTGATGGGTAGTACAGCTGTAAAAGTTGTTCGCCATGCAAAGATTCCCCTATTGGTTGTTCCTACGAAAAAATAGGGTGTTAATTTTCAATTACAAGTACTAAAATTTAAGAAAATGAAAAAAATATGTATCGCATTGGACTATAATCCGTCCGCAGAAAAAGTGGCGCAAATGGGCTATGCCTATGCCAAGGCTTTGAAGGCGGAGACTCATTTGGTGCACGTTATCTCAGAAGCGGTCTATTACGCTATGGATTACACCCCCTTTATGGGCTATGAAAGTTTCTTTTACAACACCAATTTGGAAGTAGTGGAAGAATTGAAAAAAGGAGCAGCAAATTTTCTATCTGCATCTGTCGAACATTTGGGAAGTGGGAATATAAAAACTGCCGTTTTGGAAGGCGAGACCGACGAGGCCATTTTGGCGTATTGCAAAGAATACGACATAGACCTTTTAATCATCGGAACCCATAGCCATAGCGTTTTGGAAAATGCGTTCATGGGCAATAGTGCCGTAAGGATAGTCAGACATACCGAAATTCCTATATTGGTAGTGCCTACAAAAGATTAAATCTAGCGGCATGAGTAGGATGAGCAAGAGAACAAAATTATCATAACCATCGTATTGGTTATTCTTGCCGTTATGTGCGTGAATGATTTGTATGATTTTTGACAGCTGGACTTTAATCTCTATTGGGTTTAATTCCCTTAGGATTATTTACTTTTCCTCTTGGGTAGCTTTACGTTCCTCTTCCTTTTTGACGAACTTCTCGTGTTCGTGTACAGCTTTTCGGCCTTTTTTACGTTCATAAACGCTTCTGATCCCGTCCGCCTTGCCGTAAATGGTTATCATATCATCGGGCAACAGTTCAAAGTTGCCAGAGGGAGAGCCGAAATAACCTTCGTCTTTGCGATCTACCCCTAAAATGATAATACCTTCTTCCGAAAGGCTGAGTTGTTCTAAGGTCTTATGGCACATCCAATCGTTTCCGTCAAGTTTTTTCTCACTTATCTTATAATTATCCTTTAGATGGAGTACGGCCGCATAATCCTGCACTTCAATGTCGGTATATTTAAGAAGCATTTTATTGATGATTTTTGAAAGCCATCGATCGACCACATTACTTTTTATCGCCCACCACAACAGTAGCATACCGACAACGATGATAAGCAGGCCATAGAGTTTTGAGGATAACGTTTGGGGTAGCACAAAGGTCAATATCAATGTAGACATTACCGTAACGATCCCAGCATTGCCTATAAGCATAAGATTAAAAATGATTTTTCTGCGAATAGGGTGGCCCATTATTTTTTCCGACTCCGTGGTAGTAAAACCTGCACCCGTATATGCTGACCGTGCCTGAAACCGTGAACTTTCCGTAGAAAGTCCCGTATGTTCCAATGCTATTGCTGCGATTCTGGTGATCAACGCGGAAAGGGTAACGATTAAAAAGAGGGTTACTGCTGCGATCATATCCTATTTTTTAGTGACATATATGACATGTGTACTTCGATCGAACCTTGGTCCGATCGGTGAAAAAATAAAATATCCCCAAAAGAAAAGTTGCTGATTTATTTTGAGCTACTATATCATTTTCAGTGTCAAAAATAAAGTATTAAAACAGGTCGAGTGCTACTTTGGTAGCAGTTTATGATTCGATTTGGATGTACTTTTAAGTCAATGAAAATCCTTTGAAATGAGAAGCTATTCGACTTTGGGAATTATGGTCTTGGCATGACTATCATTTTAGGGGGTTTCATAGGTATTATGGCAAATAAACAGGTTAATGTTTTATCCTATTCCTTGAAACAGATAACATCGTGGAAATAATAACAGGACATAGTATCGAGGTCAACAACCACAATCTGTATAGCAGGGCTGCAGGATGGATGGCGGACAAACGCTTTTATTATCAAGAATTGAAGCAACTAGGGGTCTTGGTAGGTGAGAAAAAAGTCCAGGGCAATCTTAGCCTTGGGGAACAACTCCGTAAAGACGTACTACGAAATTTGAAATCGATGTTAAACGTTTTGATGGAAGACCTTCAAAATTCTGAAAATCAATTTCAATACCTTTCAAACCACGAGAACTTTATAAGAGATATCTCCTACCGCGAAACTTGCATGGCCGTTATTGATACAATGAACCGGATAAGGGAAAAAATTAAACTTTTGAAGCTTAGGATACTTACCTTTCTCAAACACTCGGAATTTAGGGAAAACAGATATAACAGATACGTGAACCTTGATAAGAAGCAAAAATTACTAGCAGATACTAAGGGGAAATCGGATTACAGAACCTTCAGAACAAAAGGGAACTTTAAAAAGGACCATGATGAACATTAAGGCACAATACCTATTGGAAGCCAGCTTAGAAACCCTCCATTTCGAAACCAAGGAATGGATCGGGGAAGTCCGTTTCTGGTCAGACGAGCTCGGCATTTTGGACGAACTGGTCGATCATAAGATAGCGCACAACAATTTGGAAGACCAGATCCATAAAGACTTGCAACTCAATATATGCTCGATGTTAGATCGCCTCTCAATGGGTACTTTACCTAGTCTAATGGGCCATGAACGCTATTTGTCGGGTCTTTTTGAATTGGACGATATAGGCGAAGGGCATATATATCGGGAAGCGCACAAAAAATTCGTCGAAGAAATGATACGTCTTAAAAGTGACATCAGAACACTTAAAAAGCAAGTATTTGATTTTTTGGAACGCAAGGAATTTGGCCTTCGCCATGACTTTTAAGTTGAATTTTTTATAACCTTTAAATACACCACACATGAACCCAAAAGCAAAATACCTATTGGAGGCCGCTCTAGACACCCTCCATTTTGAAACCAAGGATTGGATCGATGAAACCAAGTTCTATTTCTATGAACTTAAGTTTCTCAATGATCTTATATCCGACAGGATTGGACGGTCTACACTGGAAGGCCAGGATCACATGACCCTATACCGTAATTTAGATAAAATGCTTCATACACTTTCAGAAGAAATGGGGCACGAGCTTACGGCGCATGAAGCCTATCTATCCGAATTGCTCGATGCAAAGGCAAAGGGCCACGATCTTGACTACCGTTCAAAACATAAAACGATCAGCAAAAAAATGATAGTACTTAAAGAAGCGGTACGAAACCTTAAACGGTCAATATTTGAATATATAAAAGTTAACCCGTTCGGGTATTTTACCAGTTCATTGAACGAAGATCAAGAAGCTTAGGTTCTATCCAAATAATAGGTTGGGCCTAGAATAAAAAATACTTGCCCTTGATGAGTTGAACGAGATGTACCGAGAGTATTAAAATGATTAAACCATGGAAACCAAAATCGACATGCTCAACCGCGAGATCGAGCAATGCCTGAACGAAATGGAAATGTGGTATCCCGAACTCTTCCGATATCTGGATGAGACCCCTGTTTCCCAACCCTCCGATAAAGAAAAAATTACGGAGGACGATTTAAAGAACTATTTGGAATCGCTGCGTTCGCAGATGACGACATTCCGTCGAACGCACGGTAAATCTTCCGAAGTTTAGCTAACGAATGAAAGCTTTGAATACCTCTTTGTTCCGTAGAAAAACTGCAGAACAGTTACAGGCTGAATCCGATACTTCGCGATTGAAACAATCCTTGACCGCCTTTGACCTGACCATGCTCGGCATCGGGGCGATCATCGGCACTGGCATTTTTGTGCTTACTGGAGAGGCTGCGGCAGGAACGGAATATGCCTTGGGAGCCGGCCCGGCGATCACCATAAGCTTTGTGATTACCGCAATTGCCTGTGGCTTTGCCGCACTCTGCTATGCTGAGTTCGCCGCGATGATTCCTATTTCGGGGAGTGCCTATACCTATGCCTATGCCACCTTTGGCAAAATCGTGACGTGGATCATCGGTTGGGACCTGATCTTGGAATATGCCATCGGCAACGTGGCGGTCGCCATCGGCTGGGCAGGCTATTTTAAAAGTTTTTCGGATGGTATGGGATGGTATCTTCCGGGAGTTTTGTCCGAGGCGACCGGTACAAAAATGGTGCAATTGGCATCTGGCGAATGGCAGCCTGTCACCTAGGCGATAACCCATCAATACGGAGCGGCTTTGGAAGGTATGCCGCAGGTAACGTCCTTCTTGAACCTGCCCGCCCTGGTCATTACCTTTTTGGTTACCGTGCTATTGATTATCGGCATCAAGGAATCTGCCCGCACCAACGCCGTACTGGTAAGTTTGAAATTGGTATTGATAGGCCTGTTCCTGTATTTCGGTATTCCCCATTTTGACCCTAGCGAACATTGGCAGAATTTTGCTCCCAACGGCTGGAACGGAATCATGACGGGGGCCGCCCTGGTATTCTTTGCCTATATCGGTTTTGATGCGGTCAGTACCACGGCCGTAGAGACCATAAACCCCAAACGGAACCTACCTATCGGTATGATAGCGGCCTTGATCGTCTGTACCATTTTATATGTAGTGGTCGCCGCTGTTTTGACGGGAATGGTTCCTCTCGATGTATTGGCCAACGAGCATCCCGTTTCCGCCGCTCTCAATGCGGTAGGCGAAGACAAAGCTGCCTTTTTGGTCTCTTTGGGCATTACCTTGACGATGCCCACAGTGCTATTGGTTATGCAGTTGGGCCAAGTGCGTATCTTCTATTCCATGAGTCGGGACGGACTTTTGCCCAATAAATTCAGCAATGTAAGCAAACGGTTCAAGACCCCGGCCTATTCCACAGTGGTGGTGGGTCTGCTAGTAGGCCTTTTGGCAGCCTTTATGGACATCGGTGCCGTGGCCGAACTGACCAATATCGGCACCTTGTTCGCCTTTGTACTGGTAGCTGTGGGTGTTTGGAAATTGCGGGTACAACAACCCGAAAGATCAAGGGCCTTTAGGGTGCCCGCCTATAAATTCGTATGTGCCGGGGCGGTATTGATATGCGGGTATTTGATGGTGTCCCTGCCATGGATTACATGGTTGCGATTTGTGCTTTGGATGGTGGTCGGACTTTTAATCTATTGGTGCTATGGAAGAAGGAAAAGTCATTTGAACCGGGATGTATAGTTCAGAAAACATAGGTAGAAACCCCTTGACCGTTTTTTCCGAAAAAAGGAGGAAAAGGAAGAAAAAGAAGGCCATAAAGTTACACGTAGGGAATTCAATTATTTCTCTTTCCGACCTAGCTATCAACTGTCCGAAAGTCATTTTTGGCAATCCTTTCTCAAAACTAATACTAAAAAAGTATAATCTACTGCTACCAAAGTAGCAGTTTTAAAAGTGATACGCCCCTAACTTTACTTCTAATAGAGGGTCTTCAAATGGACAATAAAAAAAGTTGAAATTAAGATGTATAGAAAAATGAATGGGGTAAAATTCACGCGTTATGGAAAATTTTAGGAGCAGGCCCAAGCATGAGTATATTAAAAATACAGATTGGCAGCAATTGTACGCTTTAACAGAGCATTGGAAATCGGAACTATTGTTCCATAGTGACGATTTAACGTTTTTGCGCCACTTGCTGGACAAGTACTTTATCTGGATTACAAATAGCGACGATTTGGAAAAGGTCGGTAAAATAGGCGAGAGCGTTCTAAAGGATAACCGGGAATGCGCAGAACTTTTAGCGACCGTGGACAAACATAGTACACATCTCGCCGATATTATTGACGACCCATTCAAATATGATGGACAGGTATTTAGGAAGGAACACCAAAAATTGGAAGATGAAATTGCTCTTTTTATCAAAAATGTACGGGAAAGCAGAAAACAGCTTTTTGGCATTACGGAATACATTGTGGATAGCGAAAAGTTAGAGCACTTTTTAAGAGACTGATGTGGTGATGTAATTACCGCAATACAAATTTATTTCATAGCTGAATAGTATGAAATAAACCATAATAATCAGTTAAATAAATAAAACGATGCGTTCAAAAACCGGTTTTATTTTTCTAATAGTCAGCCTTCTGGCCATTGCATGTGCAGGATCGTATACCGAAGATGATAATGGCAAGACCATCGAATTAGCTGAAGACGACAGTTTTCAAATCAAGCTCATGGGCGAGGCCGAATCTGACTATACGTGGCGGTATGTTTCCAAAAATGAAAATGTAAAGATGGAAGGTTCGCCAACCGTGAACGTTACCGTTAAAGAAAAGGAATATACCTTCAATTTTAAAACTTTCGGTTATGGGGAGGATATCGTGACTTTGGATTATACCAACGGAACCGACACAAAGAAATCCTTTAAGATTAGAGCTATCATCGGCACTATGGGCGCCATCACGTCTGAATAAACGACCATAAAAAGACGATAATGTGCTACCAAAGTAGCAGTCCGACCTTTACATACTTTCTACATTTACTACAATGAAAATAGTCGATTTGTCCTTTGTTGCAAATCGTTGTGTCAACCTCTAAAATTAAAAAGCCATGAAGTCCACTCTTTTTGCATTTCTGTTATTGGCTTCCGTTTTTTCAGCCCAGAAAGTACAGGCTCAAGAATTTTACATTCGTGCAGGCGGCGGCTATAGTGGTGAGTCGGGAAAGACCGAATTCAACAATGCGGACCCTAACGGCATTACCCAGATTCAACAGTCTGCCGATATAACGGTAAGTGCCGACGGGGCGACCACCAATGTAAAGGCCCTGAACGGGACTTTGGGTGATGGTTATAAGTTCAATCTTACCGGAGGCTACATGTTCAACCCTCATATCGGCGCCGAATTGGGTATCAATTACTTCCATGGCAACAAGAAGTTGATCGGTAGGTTCGGCAGTCCGCAAGTACGGTCCGAGGAAAATGCATATATACGCGGTGTAGACCTTATGCCCGCCATTTATATTACGCCCGCATTTGCCAAACTGAACCCCTATGCACGTATGGGCGTGATTCTAACAGGTGGTGGAAAGTTAAAAATAGAGACTAATGTATTACAGCCGAACGGAGGTGGAGCGGGAACCGATATTCATGTGACTGCCCTCTCGGAGGTCAAATCCAAATTTAGTGCTGGATTTGCCGGTGCGGTGGGCGTTACGTATCCTTTGGCCGACAAACTGAGCCTGTTCGGGGAAGTGGAATTCAAGAATTTCAGTATAAAAAGCAAATCCGCAGAAATTGTTTCCTACGAAACAACTGCTGTGACCAATGGGCAGGCTAATTCTGTTCCGGGACAGCAGTTGGCCGATTTGCCCATCAGCGAAAAGAAGTTCGAGTTTTCCGATAATTTTAGTCAAGGCACCTCCAGCCCACCCAATGAGAGCCAGCCCAGAAAAATACCTACGCAATTTGTAAACGCAAGCGGTGCAGGGGTAAACATTGGGGTACGGTATACTTTTTAAATGATACAATTTGGAAAAGGAAAATAAAATGCTCAAATAAAATATGATGAAAATGAAAACTAATAAAGTATATCGCGTATTGGCCGTAACGCTGTTTTTCTTCTTGGTCTCTGGAATCTGCACAGTGATAGCCCAAAAAACCGAAAAAAATGTGTCCTCCAAAATTTCCTATAAAGTAAATTTTGGCCCTGTGTACCCCATCGAGGCCGAAAGTTATCAAGTGGTCGGTAAGGTAGCCCTTGAAGATACCGTTGGCGAACCTGAATCTATCGGCTTTGATGTGCCGCTGAATTCTTTTGTGGGGCAAAACCAAGGCTATTTGGCATGGGTAGGCAACAGTTGGGACAATCCTGACATGAGCTTTAAAAGCACCGAAATCACAAAAAAAGACAATACCCACTATACCGTAAAAGGCAGGTTGGAATTTCGTAGAAGAACGTCTCCCGTTGAAGTCAATTTTGCAAGACGGGATACCGACAATGAAATTGTACTGGAAGGCGATTTTCAAATGGACACTAACGATTATTTTATCATCCCGCCCCCGAATCGGCTCGTGCCCACTTGGATACCTTTCAAACTTACCTTGGTATTCGACAAGCCCGCTCGGCAAAACGATAAACTGGTTTCATTTCATTGATGATGAAACTAAAAATGTGTATTCTTTTACTTTTGATAGGGCTGTCGGTCCGTGCACAAGATGTTTTAGGAGAATGGAAGACTGTTGACGACAAGACGGGAACCGAAAAATCCATCGTAGAAATCTATCAAGAAAACGGGAAGGTATACGGAAAAGTGAATCGAATCCTAGAAAAGGGAAAAGAGGACAAGGCCTGTGAAAATTGCAAAGGCAACAATAAGGATAAGCCCGTTAAGGGCATGATTATCATCAACGGCCTTGAAAAAAATGATGATACTTGGGAGGACGGTACCATTCTCGATCCCGAATCCGGCAAAGTGTACAAATGTTACATTATCCTCGAAAGCAAGGATAAACTAAAAGTTCGTGGATACATAGGATTTAGTCTTTTAGGACGCACCCAGTATTGGTATCGGGTATCTGAATGATTTCATATGAAAATAAAAGTTGGCAACATGTCAAAACTCAGAAACATTTCTTTAATAAAAATATTTTTGCGGATCTCAATTGCAACGATTGCTTCGGTTTTGCTTTTAGGGTGTGCGAAAAAAAATCCATCACAAAAAATCCTACAAACTTTTGAGTCGAAATACCCCGATGCCAAAAATCTGGAATGGAAAAACTACGATGGTAGTTGGGAGGCCAAATACAAATTACAGGGGCAATTCTATACAACCTTGTTCGATTTGGACGATTCGTGGATACAGACCAAACACCAAATTGATTATGACAATGCGCCAAAGGTGGTTCGTGATATATTTGCCGCAAAGTATGAAACCGATGATGTGGCCGGAGTTTATAAGGTGCAAATGAAACGTAAAACTTACTACGAGTTTATGATGAAGACCCAAGATGAAAATTATATGGTAACCTATGATGCCGACGGAAAATTTTTTGAACGGGATGGGGAGCTATCCCGGAGTTTAGAATAAAAAACAATTTATTAACACCCCCTCTAAATCAACTTTAAAAATGAAAAAATCCATTTCAATACTTGTATTATTCTGCACATTGGTCGCCGCTAACGCCCAAAACCCCTATGAAATTACCGAGCAGACCATGCCTTATGATAAAATGGCAACGAGTTTTACGGCCAACATTATCGGCCAGAACGAAAGCAATGTCTATTATCAATGGCAAAAATTTATAGAGGCGCACAAGGGCAAGACCTATTTGGTTTCCGCTAACGAGGGCAACGTAGAGTTCGAGAGCGAGCATGTGCAACTTCCCATGGTGGACGACAAGCCCGTTATCCTGCATTCACGGTTTGCTCCCAACTATTCGGAGAATGGTGTACTACTGACCTTGTGGATAGAGCTTCCTGACGGAAGTTATTATTCTTCGAAGACCCATGAAGATTCGGCACAAAAAATCAAGGATTGGTTGTTGAAGTATGATGCACAATTGACGAATACTATTTTGCAGGATTAAATATAAAAACTGCAATCGATACAGAACATAAAGCATCCGCAAGGGTACTTTACCTGCATAATGTCGTGGCGAATAACTTTAAAAAAAGATGCCATTTGATTGGCTTCCGACAAATCGCAATACATTAATGGAACCACTATTTTTATGGATGGTGGTATGACCTGTTATCCCGGATTTAAGAAGAATGGGTAAAAGATTAAAAAAACACAATAGGGTTCCAAAAGTATTGAAGTACTTTAGGATTGATCTAAATTTTAGGTGCTTAAACCCTCTTTTAAATAATTAACCGTGAAGAATATCGAACTGAAGCCACTTGCCCTGAACAGTGCGTTGATATTAGTATCTTCGGCTATCCTAAATACGGTACTTCATGAACTAGCACATTATGGTACGGCATCCTATCTTGGATTGAATGCAGTGCTACACCATAATTATGTGGAGCTTCCAAAGGATACCCCGCCTGTGGATCAAGTTATTACGGCAGCCGCTGGACCGACGTTTTCCTTGATTTTTGGAATTGTGGTGCTTTTTATCTCCATAAAATACATGCTTCCCTCACTATCCAGATTGTTTTTCCTGTGGCTCGGATTAGGGGGAATCCTGACCTTTTTGGGTTATATCCTTATCGCCCCAGTTGCCATGGAGGGCGATACCGGATTGGTCTTTAGTTATTTCAATTTCCCCATTTATCTAACGATTGCGCTCGCGGTAATCTCTTTTTTAGTGATCAATAAAGTGTTTTCCCATCTTGCGCCCCAGTTTGTTTTTTACAGATCTCCTGGTATATTTCACCAAAGGCAAACTGCCCGTCAACTTTTCGTTATACCCATATTTGCCTCCATCGTTATAACCACATTGCTCAACCTGCCGACAGAGGATGTTCTAAATCTTGCTGCGACCTTATTCATGCCTTTAGCCTATTTCAGCATTATGGGTGATTATTATAAAATAGAGATCGATAATGAGCCGGTAGTTGTGGCAAAGGTATCCCTCGTCCTTATTTTCATAACCTTGATATGTTGCGCGATTTTCAGAATATTAGTATAGAACGATTCCCATTTGACCATTTTGCGTCTCTAGTAAACTATAGGATGAGTATTACGGGGAAATCCTTAGAAACCCTGCCTCTAAAAGAAAAAACTCGAACCACATTACAATTACATGCTCTTATCCGTTTCCACGGAATAATTTCTGTTTTCCCAGTTGTCGGCTTCCTCCCAATGAAAGGTAAATTCTATTTTTTCAGCTTTTTTATTCTTTTTTTGAATGTCCGCTACGAAGATTCCGATACCGCTATCCTTTGTGGTGATAGAATGTTGTGTTTCCCAATCATCGTCCGACCAAATTACTTTGGCTTTTGACATGACCTCGATTCGCAATTTCTTCCCTTCGGATAGTGTTTTCAGCGGATTATCAAAACGCCATACTCTAAATTCAGATGTTATTTTTTGCTTTATATAACGCTCTTGTGTGTAACTGGGCATATCGAAGATTTTCTTTTCGCTCAGGGAAGCACAAAGTTTTAGGTATTCTGCATGGGCCCAGGTAAGCGGCATGGCGGATCCAGTATGTTTCCCGCAAAACAGGGCTTTTTCCGGAATATCGTCGGTATCCCATATTTGTTCGGGCAATAAGCCATTGTTGGCGAAGGCATCCATAGCTTTCATCAGATTTTTTGCACCCTTTATATTTCCCGCGGCTATTTCGTAGTGGGCACGTTCCCCTGTGAGTAACGGCCATGCGCGTCCGATGCCGGTGCCGTCATAAGGCTCTCCATTTTCATGTTCCCCATAGCCGTCATTGTTGTAGCGATGCCAGCATGGGCCGTTGGGGGTATCGACCTTTAAAGTGGCATCGATTATCTTGAGCGTGTTCATTATTTTTGGGTCATCGGCGGCGCGAAGGCCGAAGCGGACCAAGGCCAGTGCATCTACGCTTACAAGTTCATTTACCTTAATTTTGCCGCTGTCATCGTGATGGTTTTTCAGGTTCATGGTCTTACCGTCCAATTCTTGGGCGGTACTATCTTTAAACGGGTTAATGCGGATGTAGTATCCTTCCACATTATGTTCTTTGGCAAGCGGGGTGCCTGTAACATACGTTTGCACTTCGACAGCATCGTTCCAGTTATCGGCTGTTTCACGGCAGTATTTAGCCAGAACTTTGTCGCCGTTTATCTCCGCGAGTTCCGCTCCTGCTAGCAATCCGGCTATTTCTGTGGCCATCGTAAAGGGGGTATAGCCCTGTTCTTCCTCCCAACGGTCTTGTTGCGTATAAGGGCCGTTTAGTAATAAATAGGCAATGGCCTTTTTTGTATTTGGCCAATATCGTTCCATTCGGTCTTTATCCAAAGCATCCCTTTCGTAGCAGTTATGAAGTTCCAGCAATGGCAAAGCTATCTGGTCCATTTGGAGGCCGTTCCAATTAGGCTCGCCCTGTAACCACATGTTTTGCGGCCAACTACCGTCAGCATTTTGCGTAGACATCAAATAGTTGACTATGCGCAGCACATCATCTTTTGTCTGCAGGGCAAGAAAACCGCCTGCACTTTCTACTAAATCACGCGGCCATACCAAATGATAACCGCCCTTGTCCGAATCTCCTTTCGATTCTCCCCAAGGAATCGAAAGGCTGGCAATAATCCCACCAGGATAGTTTTTCGCTTCGTGCATCCTTAGTACGGCTGCACTTATCCTGAAATTTTTTGCAGGGACTTCACGCAGGGTATTTTGCCACCCTTCCCATTCCCCAAAGTAACAATTCCTTGCAGCATCAAAACCGTCCAAAAGACTGGCGCGGGCATGGTTAGCGGCCTCGGCCTGTGTTCTGCCGAAACTTAAGGCCAACACAAAATCGGTTCGCTCCGAAATATCGATTTCCCCGGTCAAGGCTATATTGCCGTTATTGGCATTCGTATATTCCCATTCCATATTTTTATGTTGGCTCAAATCTGTCCATCCATCCGATGTGCCTACATATCCCACAGAGCGTTTTAACCATTTTGAAGAGCAGGCCAATGCCAAGGCAATATCGCCGTTTTGGGCAAATAACATGGGTATGCCCTTGTATTCGCCTATCCATCCCGAATTGTTGTTGCCCTCGTTGTTCAAGTGAGGAGCGAGCAAAGCATAGATATGATAGGGGACGTCTTTTTGTTTTTGTTTAAAGCTTATTTTTTGCAGCACTGTATTTCGATATGGATCGGAAACAATCTCCTTGACAATCTCGAATTTTTTATCCGGTGCCGTATTTTTTATCTGATAGGCGGGTATACCGGGCTTCACCATTTTTGTTGCATGGTCGGTATCCCTTTTTTCTTCACAAAAGAAGTCCTTACCATCCGTAACAATCAATCCCATATCGCGGATACAGGCAATATCCTCCCTTGGATAATAGACTTCGTTGAGAATACCGTGACTAATAGTAAAGGATACTTCAGACCCCGCATTTAGGGCCTTCCCAATTCCTATTTTTGAGCTGGAGGTCCATTTTGGATCCATTCCCGGTGCGCCTGGGGCGTTTTTTACTTGTTGTTCCATCTTAACATTTTTTATGGCCTAGGGCCAGTTCATTGAACTGGTCGTAAGACATATCCGTAATACTAAAACAATATTTTTCATTTTCTAGGAAGTTTGTCAGTTATTGAACGTATAAATTTAAGGTAAAACATTCTTTGGAATTGCTACCAAAGTAGCACACGGGGCAACAAAGAAAATTTATTTTTGATTCTTACCTCAAAGTTGTGCCGTTACATGCAACACCAAGAAAGACACTTAAAAAATTCTGATTTTATTACCGATATGGTGAACGGTATGTCCGACGGACTTACCTTTCCCTTTGCACTAGCGGCAGGATTAAGTGGGGCCGTCGATTTCAATGAAATCATCATTGCGGCCGGTATTGCCGAAATTGTTTCGGGATCTATCGCTATGGGGCGGCCCTGTTCAAAGGCGCTTTGAAAGTCATGATTATCGGTGTTCTTGCCTCGACGGCATACTTGGTGGCGCAGTTCTTTAATGAGAGTTTCTAAATTCAACCTATGGTTAATTCGAAAATCATGAAACTGTTTTTACGATCGGCAATTTAGGAACCACCAAAAATTACAATTATGGAAATATTATTTTTATTATCAATGATTTGCTTAACAGCATTCATGATTTTAGCGACCTATGATGGTGCTTATTTACATTTATGGAAATATGAACTTTTCAATAGAGAGGAAAGTTTATTTGAACATAAAACTCATACGATTCGAGCTATATTATTCCCTATAATTGTCTGGTTACTATTTATAAATGCGAATAGTATTGGCTTTTATATTGGATTAATACTGGTAGTTTTTGACTTGATCGTTTTGGCAATGGATGCATATTCGGAAAAGGAAAGCAGGCGCTTTATGAATGGACTTCCTCAGTGGGAATATATTTTACACCTATTTGCTAACAGTTTCCATTTTGCGGCAATAGTACTACTAATTGCTACACGAATTAAAATTGGAAAAGAAGGAATTATTTATTCAACTGAATTCCTTTCGACTACCAGTTTTGAAATTGTACAATTAATAGCTGCATACATACTACCTGGAGCCATTCTACTTGGAATAGTTCACTTGCTCTTGACTTTTGATTTTGGAAAACAATTATGGTATAGAATTCGACAAAAAACATAACATGCTGCTAACAATTTGAAAACGAAATATGCAATTCTGATAACGCTTCGACAGATTTCTACACTTGCGCCCGGTTCAAAACTCGCCATGACGTTTATGTTGCCTATGAAACTGATCGATGAAGAGGATAAACTATTGCAGCAAACATCGGAGAAAGGCGCTCGTGAGGCGGGAACTCCGTTTGTAAGTTTTTTTGCGCCATACGAAATACTGGCTTTGGCCAAAAAAGTAGGTTTTAAAGAAGCAAGGACTATATCATCAAAAGATTTGGCACGATATTATTTTACGAACAGGACCGATAATCTTTTGCCTGCGAGCGTAGAAGTGTTTCTATTGGCAACCACTTAGGCGACAAATTTCAATATAATATGACATCACAAAAATTACCAAGAACAATACTAAAAATAATACTTGCTTTAGTTTTAAATCAAAATCCCTTTTTGGTATTTACAGTCGGGCTTAAACGGAAACGTTAGTGTTTCAAAACCCGCTACAATCGTTATACAAAATCGATAATATTTAATAGTTATGTAAAAAGAACGTTTTACGGTGCCAAAGAAATTTTTCTTACCCCCAATCCTAACGGTTCAAGACAATTATTAATTCCTAATAAAACTATACTGCAGGCTTCCCTAAAAAAGTTGCGTCTAGGTTAGGCTTATGCTAAAAACAATCAATTGACGGGCACCGTCACATCCAGATACTGGGGCTGCCCGTTCGCATCTTCGCCCTGCCAAAAATGGAATGTATAGGGTTGTTCGTAGATAACCTCAAAAAGAAAGCTATCGGTCACTTCCGTGGTTTCGGCTGTACAATCTACGTCGGAATAAACGATGCCGATCGGCGTTACATTACGCGAGGTAGTGCCCTCAGCATAGACATCAAAGTCCTGAAAATAGGTGCAATTGTTGGGTCTGTCATAAGTCACCACAATTTCGTACCTACTCCCGAAGTCGAACGAATCCGGCAGATCGACCTTCACGGTTTTCAGCTTTTCAAAATGATAGGAAACGATATCGTTGTCATCGTCGTTGCAGGAATTTAATCCTAAAAATGTCGTAGCGATAAAAAAAACAAAAAAATACCTTTTCATAACATTGTGTTTTTAAACATATTCTTAGATTCATATTCCTTTACTTTTCAATTTAGTCTTGGGGCTGCTTTTCCCGGAGATTTTTTTTGATAGAATGAAAGTAGTGACGAATATCAAAATGGATCGCTACTTTAGTAGCAAAACGAACCTACTTTTCCATTTATCTATTCCTTCAGGGGGGGGAACGGACCTGCCCATACTCCTACCCTTTTGCATAAATATTGAAAGGGCAATTTAAGTTCACCGTACCGGCTCTCAAAGATGCCAGAGGGCAATAGTCGACTTCGGTTTTGAAAACCAATGGAACGGTCAAAGGATTATAAAAAATTTTCTTATTTGCTACCAAAGTAGCAGTTGGCCTGAACGGTATCCAGTACTTTTATTCTATCAATTTAAACCGTAATACTTATCCACTAACTACCACACGATTATTGACTGGTTCACGTAAACAATGTCATTATGAAAAAAAGCAAACCAAAAAGGACACAGATACTACTTGTTGGTATCCTGTTATTTCTGGCGCATGTTTCATTGGCCCAGGACGCGACCGATATCGTCCGAAAATCCAACGACCTAGTCAACGGGAAATCGAACCAAAGTACGGCCACGATGACCATTGACCGGCCTACTTGGAGCAGGGCGGTTAGTATGAGAACATGGTCGCTGGGGGAGGATTACTACATGATCCTAATAACCGCCCCCGCCAAGGATAAGGGGCAGGTTTTCCTAAAAAGAAATAATGAAATGTGGAACTGGATGCCCAGTATCGGCCGTACCATCCACATTCCGCCCTCCATGATGGGACAAAACTGGATGGGGTCCGATTTTACCAACAATGATTTGGTCAAGGCCAACTCCATCATAGACGACTACAATCACAAAATCTTGGACAGCGATACCAAAGAGGGCTATGATTGCTATAAAATAGAGCTTACCCCCAAGCCGGATGCCGCCGTGGTCTGGGACAAGATTATCCTTTGGATATCCAAAAAGGAATACTTCACGTTACAGGCCGAATATTATGATGAGGACGGTGAACTGGTAAACAAGGAAATTTCGAGCGAGATACAACATTTTGACGACCGAGACCTCCCCGCAAAAATGGAAATGGTTCCGGTACGGGAGAAGGGCAAAAAGACCACCCTTCAGTTTGATGACATGTCGTTCAACACACCCCTTAATGAAAGTTTTTTCTCCCAGCAGAATATGAAGACAGTACGTTAAAAAAGTGAGCAGTAGCAGCTGGCAGTTGCAGTAATTGTAGTTCCACCCTAAAATTGACAATTCCATTACTGTTTATGGTGCAAGAAAATCAAAACAATAATAATAATGCAAAATCTTAAGATTCTGATTGTGGGGGCGGGAGTTGCAGGCCTGACCTGTGCCAATTTGCTCAAAAGGCAAGGGGCAAGCTTCAAAATAATCGAAAAAAAAGATGTCGACAACTTTAATGCTTCGGGCTATATGCTTGGCTTACTTCCATTGGGAGGGCGCGTATTGACACAATTGGATTTGAAAAAGGAGTATTTTGACCAAAGTATCGAAATGTCCGACTACGAAATCCACAAGGAGGACGGAACCTTGAACAAAACCTTCTCATTAGATTTTATAAACAAGGAATATGGCTCCTACA
>RCMY010000980.1_pt1 | contig 27222 bp, 19 predicted proteins | sample 2041341 | NCBI WGS metagenome assembly RCMY01 (sample SAMN09708234, study PRJNA481090) | Marine sediment metagenome, whole genome shotgun sequencing project.
GTAGCATGCTTGGCCGACGATGATCTCGGTCGTGTTGTCACCGTCGATGACGACTGACTGATGGCCAGGGGTGTGTCCCGGCGAATGAACCAGGCGGACCCCAGGGGCCACCAACTCGAAGTCGGAAGAGAGCCGGAGGCGACTGTCCTCGATTGAGGCCCATTCCGGAACCGTATAGAACTCATGACGAGAGGCGAGGAGCTCCGCTTCGGTCACCCAAACCGGCGCTTGGGGGAACATATGGTTTTGCCCGCAATGGTCGAAGTGGAGGTGGGTGTTGACGATGGCGATGACATCTCGTTCGTCGAGATCAGCCTGGTGAAGAGCGTCAATGATCGAGATGACGGACGGACTATACAACTCGTCAATGAGCGGATGCCCTTCTTGAGTGCCACTATCAACGAGCACTAGGCCGTCAGGAGTCGAGAGGGCGAATCCGTAGATTTCGCAGGTGCCGTCAGCGGCTCGCGGGTGGCTTTCGGGAAGCGACACGCAGCCCAGATGGAGTCGATGCGTCTTCGGCCGATCTGTCATGGCACTATTCTTCCATGCGAGGGGATTTCGGCACACTCTCCTCGCTGCTACAACTTGGGAGCAGCATCATGGACTCGAATCGATCGGATCGAGTCTCAGACAATGAAGGTAGGAGACATGGCAGTCGAATCGAAGTCGCCACAACGTGAAATCGAGTGGGCCGAGCTCCGGTCGAAATACTTGCAGCCAGCCATACAGCGTCCGGCCTCGTCTGCCAGGGGTGTCCATCACCTTGCCCTGTTGTCTCAAGATGTCGAGCGGACAATTCGCTTCTACCAAGAGGTGCTTGAGTTTCCGCTTACTGAACTCTTCGAGAACCGGGACTACGTTGGTTCGACCCACTTCTTCTTCGACATGGGCAACGGTAACGCGCTGGCGTTCTTTGACTTTCCTGGCCTCGATCTCGGTCCCTATGCCGAGGTGCTTGGGGGGCTTCATCACCTCGCAATTTCCGTTGAGCCCAAGCGCTGGGATCGCCTCAAGGACAACCTTGATCGAGCGGGAATCGAGTATGACATCGCCGGTGGAACCTCGCTTTACCTCAAAGGGCCCGATGGTGAGCGCCTTGAACTGATTGCCGATGAACTCGGCGAGATGAACGGTGCCCCGGTCCTCTAGGTTTGAGTTTCTCGATTGTTTCCCATGCCCTGTCACAAGAGCCCTCGGTCAACCTCTACGTTGTAATGCAGAGCGACTACCGAGGAGCGAGCCGGCATGACGACGACGCACCAATCGATTGCCGATGAGATGCCCGAGTCTCGCGCTCGGGTTGCCCGGCTCAAACACACCAGAGCTTCGCGTTGGATGCATTGGCTCAACTTCCCACTTCTGACCATCATGATGTGGAGCGGGATGCGTATCTATTGGGCCGACCTTCAGGACCCGTTCGCGGTCGGTGTCGGTAGCGCCGACTTTGAGTTCTGGCCGGGATGGGTAAACGAGACTCTCGGCTTCAAGAGCAAGCTCGCGAGAGGCATGGCATTCCACTTCACCTTTGGGTGGCTCTTTGCCATTAACGGATTGGCTTACCTCACGTACACGGTCGTCAGTGGAGAATGGCGCCAGTTGGTTCCGGAACGAAGCTCGTTCAAGGACAGTACACAAGTCGTTCTGCACGACATCGGTGTCGGACGCAAGAATCCGCTGCCGCCGCAGGCGAGGTACAACGGCGCCCAGCGGCTGACCTACTCGTTGATCATCGTGCTCGGGGCCGTTTCGGTGATCACCGGATTGGCCATCTACAAGCCGACCCAGCTCAGTCCACTGACCCAGATTCTGGGGGGCTATGAGTGGGCTCGCGGCATCCACTTCGGCATCACGATCGTCTTCATCGTCTTCTTCGTGATTCATCTCCTTCAAGTCGCTCGAGCAGGGTGGGGCAACTTCATGAGCATGATCACCGGTTATCAACTCGACTCCGCTGCCGACAACAAGCAGAAGGGCGGTTCGCCTGATGCCTGAGTCAAACGAAGATCGCGCGGCCCGGTACGCCGAACTCGATGAGGCGTACCCGACAATGTCGGTTGATGCCTATCGCGCCCGGAGCCGCCGTTCGGTGCTCACTGGTGCCGCTGGTGCCGCTGCTGGCCTGCTTGGTTGGCGATGGTTGCAACGTCGACCCGATGTCGACAACCTTCCCGATGTGCTGCGCAAGGGCCACGAAGCGAATGAGGGACTCTGGCGGGGGCTGTTTCGCGACAGTCAACTCGCCCCCACCTTCGACCGCTCAACCTCGTCGATGCTTCGGGTGAACGGCCGGCGGGGTGGGCTTGAGAATGAGATCGATCTTGAAGCTTGGTCGATGACGGTGCTCGACGACACGCGTGCGAATCTTGGGATTCACGACATGGATGCCATTCGAGCGTTGCCGAAGCAAGAGATGACGGTCGAGCACAAATGCGTAGAGGGATGGAGCCACATCGTTACCTGGGGTGGTGTTCGATTCTCTGACTTTGTTGATGCCAACTACCCAGAGATGGTAGATGCGCCGACCAAATTCGTCAGTCTGGTGACTCCCGACAGTGGCTACTACGTTGGGCTGGAATGGGAGGCGATGATGCACCCCCAAACCCTGCTGTGCTACGAGCTTCAAGGCGAGCCGCTTGAACAACTACACGGTGCGCCTCTCCGTCTTGTCACGCCCCTCAAATACGGAATCAAGCAAATCAAGCGCATCGGTTCGATCGCCTTCACTGATGAGCAGCCGGCCGACTACTGGGCCCAACGCGGCTACGACTGGTACGCCGCGTTGTAAGTCGTGGCGGTTAGAGGCCGATTCCGCTGAGGTAGTAGCTGACGTCGTTGATTGCCCTTGTGATACTCGGATGGTTGACTTCGAAACCTTGCACCGCGTCGACGAGCCTGCTGCCGAGGTGCTCACGGCTCTCTGGTGACGATGGTTCGGCCAGGTGGGCGGCGGCGGCCTCGCGGAGATTGATCAGTTCGGCCCCGGTGTCTTCACGGTCGATCAGATCGATGAGTCGATCGACTGATGCGACCGATGCATCATCTACGGCGCCCGGTGGCGGAAGCACAAGCACCGGTTGCGTCGCGAGCCGTAGGAGGGTTGAGGCGACGCTTCCGAGAACAAGGCGATGGGCAATATTGTGTTTGTGTCCGACCACAACAATGAAGGCAGTCTTCCACTCGGCGGCCTTCGCTAGAATGACTTCGACGGTCTGGCCTATCTCGACGTGGGCTGTGGCCTTGATCCCCTCTGACTTGAACAGCGCAACGTGCTCGGTGAGCTGTTCGTATTCATACGCCAGAACGCGGTCACGCTGGTAACTGTCGTGGGCTCCTCCCGCCGAGTCATAGCCGACGAACGCAGGCTCTGGTGCAGCGGCGTGCAACACATGAACGCTCCAGCCGGTTGCTTTTGCCAGTTCGAAAACGGGCCCGAAATCGGCTCGCTCTGGTGGCAGGTCAACGGCGACGAGAATGGACCGCTTGACGGTCATGATTTGGGCTCCTCGGTAGATGAATGGTCTAACAGCTGCATCGCGATGCCGCTCGCCCACGCTTCGATTTCATCCCATTCGCGATAGTCACCGTCGATGGCGCCAACCCATCGTGCGACGAACCGTTCGGTCCGACCAAGTCGAGAGAGTTCCAGCCGGCCGCTAAACATCCGATGGTCGCGGGCCCCCGCCGTTGCGATCAGGTGCTCTAGTCGGTCGGGGTGGATTGGTTCTTCCGGCTTCGCGTCACCGAGAGGTCCGCTACTGAAAAGCCAAGTGGGACTGTCTCTCAATGCGTCGGCATGCTCATCGACGAAGATAGTTGCGGCCGGAATCCACGCGCCCATGTACAAGGCGCTGCCGAGCACGAAGCCCTCGTAGTGCGACAGGTCGTGCACATCCTGAGGCTGAGCGACGTCGACGTCGATGCCTTGCGTGCGGAGAATTCGGGCAATCGAACGCCCGATCTCCGCTGTTCCCCCGTGCTTGCTTGCCGGGCTAACTAGGACTCGCATGTCAGTTTCCCCTCAATCTTGAACCTCTAACTCGATCATGCGCCTGAATCGGCGCCGCGTCTTGGGCAGTAGGTCACTGGCTACATCAGACCGTCGGCGCTCGGCGAAGTGACAAAGGCCCCTATATCGGGCGGTGCTTAGTTGAGAGAGTGATCGTTGATGAATCTTATACTCGGGAACTCGAAGACTAGTAGCAAGCCGATGCGCCTCTCTGCTGCGCTTCTGTTGCTTGCAGGGGTGTTCTTCATAATTGTCGGAGTTAACCAGCCGGGTCCAGCGCAGGCGAATGCCCAATCGGGTGGCGGTGGAGAGCTCTTTGCGCAGCTGTGTTCGTCCTGTCACCAGGCCGACGGCGCCGGCATCGTCGGCACGTTTCCGCCTTTGCTGGACAACCCCGCGGCCGCCGACCCCGCGTATGTCGCCGATGTGATCCAGAATGGAAAGACAGGCCCGATCGACGTACTCGGCGAATCGTATGACTCGGCAATGCCTGCCGTTCCCGCCCTTGCAGGCGACGACCTCAATGCAGTTGTTGAGTATGTCGTAGGGCTCGCAGGGGGCGGCGATGCGGTGACAGAGCCGACCGACTCGGCGCCTTCTGTCGCTCTGGGCAGCGGTGACGCCGACCGGGGTTACGAGATTTTCATCGGTCAAGACCGACTCGACAACGGTGGTATCGCCTGCTCAGCATGTCACTCGGCAGGGTCAGCTGGTGACCTTGGTGGCGCGAACCTCGGTCCCAACCTAAATGGCGCCATCGATCGCCTTGGCGGAGATGCCGGACTCACTGGCTGGCTCACGAGTCCGCCGACCAAGACAATGTCGTCGATCTTTGCTGATGACCCAATGACCCCGTCTGAAATCGCCGACCTCGTCGCCTACTTCGCAGTCGCCCCGACCGAGTCGCCGAGCGGCGGACTCGGGGGCCTTCTTGCCGCCGCCCTCGCTGGGCTGGTTGTGCTGCTTGGTGGTATGGCCATCGCTTACCGAGGAATGCGTCAAACCTACGTGCAACGCTTGAGGAGCAACCGATGAGTAAGTGGATTGACGTGTCAGTCGACCCCGCAGCACGCAAGTGGGAGGAGTTCTACCGCAATCGGTTCCAGCACGACAAGCGGGTGCGAACCACCCACGGCGTCAATTGCACCGGAAGCTGCTCGTGGGAGGTATACGTCAAGGATGGCATTGTCACCTGGGAGCTCCAGGCGACCGACTACCCCCAGCTTGAAGAAGGCCTCCCGCCATACGAGCCTCGGGGCTGCCAACGAGGCATTTCGTACTCTTGGTATCTCTACTCACCGATCAGGGTTAAGTATCCATACGCCAGAGGCGTGCTCGTCGACATGTATCGGCAGGCGAAAAAGGAAAACTTTGGCGGACCCGTCGACGCGTGGGCCGCGATTCAGGACGACCCAGAGCTCCGCGCTCGCTATCAACGGGCTCGAGGCAAGGGTGGCTTTCGGCGAATCAGCTGGGACGAAGCCCTCGAAATGGCCGCCGCATCAACCGTGCACACTATCGAAAAGCATGGACCTGATCGGGTAGCTGGCTTCTCGCCAATTCCAGCAATGTCGCAGGTGAGTTATGCGGCTGGCAGTCGGTTCATGTCGCTCATTGGTGGCGTCGTGATGAGTTTCTACGACTGGTATTGCGACCTACCGCCAGCATCGCCGGAGGTATGGGGCGAGCAGACCGATGTCCCTGAATCAGCAGACTGGTACAACGCCCGCTTTATTGCGGTGGTTGGTTCCAACCTGAATATGACAAGAACGCCAGACACACATTTCCTGGCCGAAGTCAGACACGCCGGGGCGAAGCTCACCGTCTTCAGCCCTGACTTCTCTCAGGTCGCCAAATATGCAGACTGGTGGATTCCCTCGAATCCCGGACAGGACACCGCATTCTGGCTCGCCGTAGACCATGTCATTCTGACCGAGGTCTATCGCGATCGGAAGGTTGACTACTTCCAGGACTACACGAAGAAATACACCGACCTCCCGTTCCTGGTCGAGGTGGCAGATGGCAGGCCAGGCAAGTTCCTCCGCGCCGATCGTGTCAGCCGCTATGCCGACACCGAAAACGGCGAGTGGAAGCTCCTCATGTGGGACGAGGTGGCGAATGAGCCTCGTATGCCGAACGGCTCAATCGGCGACCGCTGGGCGCACGACGAGAGCGGCCGGTGGAATCTTGAGTTGTTCGACAGCGTCATCGGTGAAGAGATCGCCCCCGCGCTGACCTTCATAGACGCAAACGACGGCACCGCTCAGATTGACTTTGAGGCCTTTGAGATCGGCGATGGTGCTGGCCGGACCAACAACACCGTGACCCGGTCGGTTCCTATACGAACCATCGAGACCGCAACTGGCCCCGTTCAGGTGACCACGGTCCACGATCTCCTCATGGCCCGATTCGGCGTCGACCGCGGGCTAAAAGGCTCGGACGCAACGAGCTACGACGATACTGATGCGCTCTACACACCAGCATGGCAAGAGAAGTACACGGGTATCCATCGCGACACAGTGGTGAAGTTTGCTCGAGAGTGGGCCCGTAACGGTGAACTCACTAACGGCAAGAACATGATCATCATCGGTGCTGGCGCAAACCACTGGTACCACAATAATCTGCTCTATCGGTCCGGTATCACGGCCTTGTTGCTCACCGGATCTGTTGGCGTCAACGGTGGTGGGCTCGCCCACTACGTCGGCCAGGAGAAGCTCGTTGGGCACGCGGCGTGGAGCTCGATCGCCTTTGGCCTCGACTGGGGCATGGCGCCTCGCCACCAGAACACGCCTTCCTTCCACTACGTCCACTCCGACCAGTGGCGGTATGAGCGGGGATACCGGGAATATGACGTCCTACCAGACGAGCATCCAGAACGCTTCGAGCACACACTCGATCACCAGGCCAGGGCCGTTCGCATGGGTTGGCTACCGTTCTTCCCCCAGTTCAAAGAAAACCCGATCAACGTGGTCCGCAAGGCAAGGCGTACGGGAGCTGAAACCGATGATGAGGTCATCAACACAATCGTTGAACGCCTGAAGACTAACGATCTCGAGTTTGCGATCGACGATCCTGATGCGCCCGAGAACTGGCCACGCACGTGGTTCATCTGGCGGGGCAATGCGATCGGCTCCTCGGCCAAGGGCCATGAGTTTTTCATGAAGCACTACCTCGGTACACACTCGACGGCTATCGCCGCCGAACCGGAGGACCACGGGGTCACCGAGGTAACGGTTCGCCCCGATGCGCCTATCGGAAAGATGGATCTCGTCGTTGACCTGAACTTCCGAATGGATACTTCGGCGTTGTACTCCGACATCGTGCTTCCCGCCGCCACTTGGTACGAGAAGGACGATCTCAATACGACGGACATGCATTCGTTTATCAACCCGATGCAGGCCGCGGTTCCACCGTCATGGGAGTCGCGTCCCGACTGGGACATCTTCACTGGTTTGGCCAAGAAGGTGTCTGAGCTGTCTGGCGGTCGACTTGGCCAAGTCGAAGACGTGGTCATGCAGCCACTTGTCCACGACTCTCCTGACGAGATCTCGCAGCCAACTGTCGCTGACTGGCGAGCAGGCGAGTGCGAGGCAATCCCTGGCAAGACAATGCCGAAGTTCAAGCTGCAAAAGCGCGACTACACCAAGCTGTATGAGCAGATGACTTCGCTCGGCGAGGGCGTAAGGGACAACGGCGTTGGCGTTCACGGACTCAAAATTCCGGTTGGCGACTTCTACGACGAGCTCGCACGCAAGCAGCCGGATGAGCGCTCGATCGAAGAAGGTGGTCCGCTGCGGCCTCTGCTGCAACGAGGACGTCAAGTTGCCGAGGCGATACTTGCACTCGATCCCTCCAGCAATGGCGAACTAGCCCACCGAGCCTTCGAGGCCGAAGAGGTTAAGACCGGGCTTAGCCTGACCCATCTTGCCGCTGGTTCGCGAGACGTTCGCACGAACTTTGCCGACCTTATTTCTCAGCCTCGTCGCATTCTTACCACCCCAACGTGGAGTGGTATCGTCGCCAAGGGACGGGCGTACAACCCATTCACGCTCAACGTCGAACACCTGATTCCTTGGCGAACGCTGACCGGCAGGCAGTCGCTCTACCTCGATCACGAGCAGTACCTTAGCTGGGGCGAACACCTCCCGGTATACAAGCCCCGGCCCGACCACACGATGCTCTCGGAGACCGAGGAATCATTGGCCGAGGGCCAAGACGGCAAGCTCTTCAACTACATCACGCCACACGGCAAATGGTCGATCCACTCGACTTACTCCGAGAACGACCGCATGATGACGCTCTCTCGGGGCGGCTACCCGATCTGGCTCAATGTGAAGGATGCCAAGGAGCTTGGCATCGCCGACAACGATTGGGTCGAGCTCTATAACGACAACGGCGTGTTCGTACAGCGATGCACCACTTCGTCGAGAATCCCTCGGGGCACGGTATTCGTGTATCACGCCACCGAGCGCACCGTCGGTGTCCCGATCTCGCCTCGACGCAAGAAGCGGGCTGGCACGAACAACTCACTGACCCGGACTCGGCTCAAGCCGGTCCTCATGAGTGGCGGCTACGCCCAGTTCTCCTACGGCTTCAACTACTGGGGCCCAACCGGTGTCAACCGAGACACCTTCGTCTATGTCAAGCGCATCGAACGTCCGAGCTACTGAAAGGCACACCCATGAGAGTCAGAGCTCAGATGAGCATGCTGTTCCACCTCGACAAGTGCATCGGGTGCCACACCTGCTCGGTTGCATGCAAGAACCTATGGACCGATCGCGAAGGCGCCGAGTACATGTGGTGGAACAACGTCGAGACCCGACCAGGTACGGGCTATCCGACCGGATGGGAAGACCAGGAGCACTACAAGGGTGGTTGGCGTCGTGATAAGAAGGGTCGACTCAAACTCACGCTGCACTCGAAGGGTGGCGGTGTCGCTAAAGCGTTCTACAACCCCTCACTTCCCGAGCTCGACGACTACTACGACCCGTTCACCTTCAAGTACGGCGACTTGTTCACCTCGCCCGAGTCATCGCAGCAGCCGACGGCCGTGCCGATCTCAAAGATCACCGGTAATGAGATGGAGATCACGGGCGGACCAAACTGGGACGACGATCTCGGCGGTTCAGATATTTACGCCGCCAATGATCCATCGATGGGAGGCATCGACCCCGTCGTTCGCGCCCAACTTGAAGAGATCGAACGGGTGGTCTTTAACTACCTCCCTCGTATTTGCAACCACTGCCTGAACCCCTCCTGCGTTGCTGCGTGCCCAAGCGGCGCGATCTACAAGCGGGCCGAAGACGGCGTTGTTCTCGTCAACGAAGACAAGTGCAGGGGCTGGCGCATGTGCGTCTCGGCCTGCCCATACAAGAAGGTCTATTACAACTGGACGACCGGAAAGTCCGAGAAGTGCATCCTTTGCTTCCCGCGGCTTGAGACTGGCCAGGCGCCAGCGTGCGCGCACTCATGTGTTGGTCGGATTCGCTATATGGGTGTGCTCTTGTACGACGCCGATCGCATCGAGGAAGTCGCCTCGGTTCCCGACGACGAACTGCTCGACTCCCAGCTCGACATCATCCTTAACCCGCATGATCCACAGGTGATTGCCGCGGCCTTGGAGTCGGGAATCACTGAGGACTGGATCGACTCAGCGCAGCGGTCTCCCGTGTACAAATTTGTCAAGGAATGGGGAATGGCGCTGCCACTCCACCCTGAGTACCGCACTCTGGCGATGATGTACTACATCCCACCACTGTCTCCGATCATGAGCAGGGTCGAGGACAACCTGGTCAACCTCGACTTCGGTGGTGAGCGCCAAGACTTCGAGCTCCTCAACGAAATCGACAAGGCCCGGCTTCCTGTCGAGTACCTGGCCAACCTCTTCTCAGTTGGAGACCCCGAGCCGATTCGTAAGATTCTCAAGACGATGCTCTCGGTGCGAACCTACAAGCGGCGCCAGAGCGTCGATCAGTCAATCGATGACACCACAATCAAAATGCTTATCGATGCCGGGCTCACTGAGGCCACAGCTGAAGCCATTTACAAGCTGACAACGATTCCTACGATCGATGATCGTTTCGTGCTTCCCCCCTATCACCGGGAGATGTCGATCGAGACGCTCAACGACCCTCTCGCGGCAAAGGGCGAGGCAGGCTTTGGCCCTCGGCAGGCCCCGAAGCGGGGTGCGTGATGCACGCTGCTGAGGTTGTCGCCTTGGGATACCGCTACCCGGGTCCCGAGTCAGCCGCACGACTTGAAGCCGCCGTCAAGGATTCGCTCCGTGGGGCCGTGCAGCGGCACATGATGCGGTTTGTCGAAGAAATATCGGCTCTTGAGTTTGGGAAGTGGGAAGAGCTGCACACCGCGACACTCGATCTGTCTCCACTGTTCGTACCGTACGTCGGCCACGTTGCTTGGGGAGAGAACTACCGTCGGGGCGCCTTCATGGCCGAACTCAACGGCGTAATGCGTGAGGCGGGAATAGAGCTATACGGCGAGCTCCCAGACCACATCGAGCCTGTTCTCCGTTACCTCGGTACTGACGCGGAGTTGATCTCAGATCTCCTTGATGTCCTTCCAGGTGCAGTCGCCACCATGCAGGAGACCTTACGAAAAGCGGCACCAAAGAACCCATACAACCACCTACTTGCGGCCACGGTTGATCTTGCTGCAGATCTCCGGCCATTGTCGATCGGAACCAGGAGATGACTCTCAACGAACTGCTCTTCGGCGCGCTTCCCTATGTCGTGGTGGCGCTGGCCATCGTCGTGACCGCTATGAGATGGCGCAACCACCCCTTTACGGTTACCTCGCTGTCTTCTCAGCTACTAGAGAGCCGGCTGTTGTATTGGGGCACGGTGCCATTCCATTGGGGCCTGTCAATCATTCTGCTCGGGCACTTGACTGCACTCATTGTGCCAAGCGGGTTTGAGCTTTGGAATGGTGCTCCGTTGCGCCTGTATCTGCTCGAAATCACCGGCATAGCCCTCGGGCTATGGGCAGCTGTTGGCCTCATCATCTTGATGCATCGTCGTCTGACTAATCCACGGGTTCGACGGGTCACGTCGGTGATGGACATTGTGGTCCTCACCACAATCGGCGTTCAGATCGTCACTGGTCTCTGGATTGCCATCGGGTATCGATGGGGCTCGTACTGGGGCACTGGTGTCTTTGTCCCCTACATTTGGAGCCTGTTCACCTTTAGCCCCGACACGGCTAGCATCGATCCGCTCCCGTGGGTCTTGAAGGCCCACGTTCTGGCCTTCTACGCCTTCCTAGCTTTGTTCCCCTTCACCCGTCTCGTGCACATCATCACTCTGCCTCTGCAATACTTCTTCCGGCCATGGCAGAAGGTCGTCGGAATGCGCGAGACTCCGTCTCGCAAGCCAGAACCCGTTCGGCCTCATGGCGGCGGAGTTCCCAAGATCGTCCAACCACGGCAAGACGAAAACGTGAAGTTGTGACCAAACCCTCCAGGAGGGGTTCAATCGATGAATGATCGAGTCATGTCTTCCGATGATGAAGAGCCGCGGCTTCTTGCTTTCGACCAGGAGCGAATTCGGGTCTTGCACTTCACGTGGATCGCCTTCTTTATGACGTTCTTCGTGTGGTTCAACCTCGCGCCACTTGCGACGACGATGCGTGAGAGTTCTACCTGGCTCACGAAGGAACACATCAAGATTCTGTTGATCGCCAACGTGGCGCTTACGATTCCGGCCCGCATCATCGTCGGGACCATGATCGACCGCTTCGGAAGTCGGATCGTCTTCACCTGGCTCATGATCAGCATGTCTGTCCCGACAGTCTGGTTTGCCTTTGCCGACAGCTTCGAGCAGATGTTGATTTCGCGTCTGATTCTCAGCAGTGTTGGCGCTGGGTTCGTCGTTGGAATCAAGATGGTCGCCCAATGGTTCCCACCAAAATACATCGGGCGAACCGAGGGCTTCTATGCGGGTTGGGGCAACTTCGGATCAGCGTTTGCGGCAATGACGTTGCCATGGTTCGCGATCACCATGCTTGGAGACTGGTTCAACATGGGCGACGACGCCTGGCGTTGGGCGATGGCTATCAATGGCATCGTGATGGGCGTCTATGGAGTCATGTATTACTATCTCGTTCGTGACGTGCCGGAGGGTCGAACGCTTGCGAAGACCGAGAAGGCCGAGCCGATGCAGCTCTCGACGTACGGCGATCTCGCCCAGTACCTGCTGTGGTCGATTCCTCTGGTTGGCGCACTAGCCGTCCTTGCCTGGCGAGTCTCCAGTGTGAAGGTCGAGGACGAAGAGGTACTCTCTTCGACCGGCCTGTATCTGATCTACGGAGTGCTGGCCCTCGTATTCATCGGCCATGTGGTTCGAACCCTTCAGGTCAACTTGCCGATTCTTAAAGCCGGTGTTCCCGAGAACGAGCGCTATCACTTCGGCAGTGTTGTCGCGCTGAACTCAACCTACTTCGCGAACTTTGGGGCCGAGTTGGCCGTCGTCTCGATGCTTCCGGAGTTCTTCGAGACAGCGTTCAAGCCGCTGGTCGATGATGTAGGTAAACCGATCGTGACCGCAACGCTTGCCGGAATCGTCGCCTCATCGTTCGCCTTCGTGAACCTGGTGGCCCGCCCTCTTGGCGGCTACCTCTCTGATCGACTGCCTAGCCGGAAGAAGACCATGCTCGGGTACATTCTTGGCATCGTGGCCGGGTTCTTCCTTATGGCGTTCATTGCGAAATGGGGTGACGGAGTCGATAACGACGGACTCCGCAACCTGGCCCCATCGTTCGGCGGCGTGACCTGGCTCGTGATCGCTGTTCTGATAACTATGTTCGCCTCCATTTTCGTGCAAGGCGCCGAGGGCTCAACGTTTGCGGTGATCCCAATGATCAACAAGCGCATGACGGGCCAGATCGCGGGTATGGCCGGTGCCTACGGCAACGTCGGTGCCGTCATCTATCTTGTCATCTACTCGCTGGTCGATGCCCGAACATTCTTCTTCATTCTGGCCGGAGGCGCGGCAGCAAGCTTCGTTATCACAGTGCTCATGCTTGAGGAACCAGAGGGAGCGTTTGACGACTCCTTCGACGATGATGAGTTAGACGTGGTCCCTGCTGGGCTGCCGACGACTAACTGATTGTGCTTCGTGTTCCCAGCAGACCAACTGGAGAGAGAAAACAATGACAGACATTCAACAATGGGATGTTGAGGACGAAGAATTCTGGGAGAGTGAGGGGAAGAAAGTAGCCTCTCGAAACCTGTGGATCTCGATCCCCGCCCTGCTTTGCGGATTTGCCGTCTGGCTGTACTGGAGCATCATCACGGTCCAGATGCTCAACTTGGGATTCCCATTTGAGCAGGCGGACCTCTTCACGATCACGGCTATTGCTGGCTTCACCGGGGCAACATTCCGCATCCCCAACAGCTTCTTCATTCGAATTGCGGGTGGGCGAAACACAATTTTCTTGACGACGGCTCTGCTGCTGATCCCCGCCGTCGGCACTGGCTTTGCTTTGCTCAGTCTCGATACGCCACTCTGGGTCTTCCAGATCCTTGCCTTTCTCTCCGGCTTTGGCGGTGGCAACTTCGCCTCGTCGATGTCGAACATCAGCTTCTTCTATCCAAAGCGGATGCAGGGACTTGCGCTAGGGCTCAACGCTGGCCTCGGCAATGCCGGCGTGACGACGATGCAGATCCTGATTCCAGCTGTGATGACAATGGGGATCTTTGGCGGCGGGTCGAAGATCCTACTGACCTCTTCTGGCACTCTGATCGGCACAATCGAGGCCGGCACTGAGACTTGGATCCACAATGCTGGCTTCGTCTGGATCGTGTTCCTGGTCCCGATCGTCGCGCTGAGTTGGTTTCGGATGAGCAACATCACGACGCCGACGGTGTCGCCAAATATTGGCAGCACTGGCGGAGCGTTCGGCAAGATCATTGGCATGATGGTTGTGACAGCCATTCCGGCGGCAATCGGACTCGCAATCATCCTGCCCGATCCGTTCCTCGGGGCGCCTTCGTGGGCGAAGTGGCCGGTGATGGTAGGTGTCGTCGCCTCGACGGTGTGGCTGCTGAAGCAGCTTCCGGGCGATGTGAAACCAAACCTAGAACGCCAGTATGCAATCTTCAAGCACAAGCACACCTGGATCATGAGCATCATCTACACCATGACCTTCGGTAGCTTCATCGGCTACTCGGCTGGCTTCGCACTCGCTATCAAGGTTGTATTCGGCTTCAAACACATTGAGGTTGACGGTCTTATGACGCACGACGTCGCGAACCTTGACGGGCCCGCTGCGCTTACCTACGCCTGGATGGGGCCGTTCATCGGCGCCTTTATTCGACCAGTCGGTGGCTGGATCGCTGACCGTGTCGGTGGGGCCAGAGTCACTCACTGGGTGTCGTTGGTGATGACGGTGAGTGCTCTCGGTGTTGCTTACTTCTTAAGAGAGGCCTACAAGTCCGAGACGCCGCAAGATTTCTTTGTACCGTTCTTCCTGCTCTTCCTCCTCCTTTTTGCTGCTAGTGGCATCGGAAACGGCTCAACCTTCCGGACCATCGCCGTTGTATTCAACAAGGAGCAGGCTGGCCCAGTCCTCGGTTGGACGTCGGCTGTGGCCGCATACGGAGCGTTTATCGTCCCCGATGAGTTTGGTAGCCAGATTAAGAACGCGACTCCAGAATACGCACTGATTGCCTTTGCCGTCTTTTACGTTCTGTGCGCCGCATTGAACTGGTGGTACTACCTCGGTCCCAAGGCGGAATACCAGAACCCGTAGCGGACAGCCGTTAGACCTGGCAGAAACGGGCGATGCTGGCAGCCGTTTCGTCCGCGACGTCGGGGCACGAGACAGAGAAGATCTCGCTGCCGTGGATCGTGCCCATCACCTGACGGCACTGTGCCGCCACGCCAGCTCGCATCAGAAGTCGAAAGAAGTCAATGCCCTCGTCTCGCAGCGGATCACATTCGTTTACGCTGATGAACGTGCGAGGGAACTTGGCAACATCGTCTTCGGTCGCGAACGAAGGCCACGCAAGTGGGTTCTGTGCCTCGAGTTGTGCAATGCCATAGGCGTGCCCGCCATTGTTGTTGTGGAGGTCGAGAAGTAAGCCGTTGTTCTCGATTGTTGACGGGAAACGCGCCTGAGGCCAGGTTCCTCCGATGTAGGGGCACAACGCATAGATGCCACTGATGAGTCCGATATCGCCGTCACGGCTGAGCTGCATCGCGGTCGCCAAAGTGAGGTTGCCGCCGCCGCTTTCGCCAGAGACGATGACGCGGCTGGTGTCGATGGCAAGCTCAGCGGCCTGGTCTCGGATGTACCTGAGCCCAGCGACGCAGTCATTTAGGCCAGCAGGAAACGGTTCGACCTCGGGTGCGGATGATGGCGTCAGGCAGTTGCGAAAGTCGACCATTGCGACGGCGACGCCGTGGTTGGCGATCATGCGTCCCCATGTTCGATACATGCCAAGAAAGGCCGACATTGTCTGCATGCCGCCGCCGTGGATGTAGTAGACGCATGGCACGACGGCATCGCCCTTCGGCCGGATGAACTGAATCTTCACGGTGTTGTTGTCTGGCGACGACTGAAACTCGATCGTGCTGGTCTCGAGCCCGGTGGACGGTGCGATGTCCTCGTTGTCGAGCGTGTCGAGCATGCCCTCGATGAGCTGGCGGCCGACAATCGCATCTGGTTCGTTGACTCTGGCCAGAAGCTCGTCGCGGTCGTTCACATCTGCGGAGGGAGTAGAGGGAAGCATCCCCATGATCGCTTTGATTCTTGGATCGATTCGCGGGTCGGTTGCAATCGTGGTCATGCGGGTCTCCTGAAGTGGCTTCTACGCATTCTCAACTGGGTACCTGCCTCGCCGCAATTCGCGCTCGACAGGACCGATTCGAAATCGTCAGCATGAAGGTGAGAAGCTGTCGCCATGAGTGGACCACTAGATCTTGCATCCTCAATTGATGCGGCGAAGGCGTTGCAAGCTGAGGGACGCGACGTGCCATGGCTCTTGCGTCGACAGGCCGAGCTGTTTCCAGACAAACCGTTCCTGGTGTGGGAGCCGTTCGTTGGCGATTCGGCCACGTGGACGTACCGCCGGTTCCTCCACGAGTCGCTCGCTTTTGCTGGGGGTTTGAGCGAAAGAGGCGTTGAGGCTGGCGACCGTGTGATGATCCACCTCGACAACTCGCCAGAGTTCATGCTCAGTTGGTTTGCCTGTGCTCATCTTGGTGCTATAGCGGTGTCGACCAACACTCGCTCGGTGGCCCGAGATATGGCGTACTTCGCCGATCATGCAGGTGTCGAGTGCGCCATCACGTCGCCGTCGTTTGCCAAACTCGTGAGCGACAACGCCCCTAATCTCCGCACGCTGATCGTCACGTCGACCAATGCAGGCGAGCCATCGCCGATGCCAGACGGTGTTGCGTGTGAGGCATTCGACGCGGTGCTCGCTGAGGGTTCGAGTTGTCCAAATCGCCCGGCGGATGCGATGACTGATCTAGGAATCCAGTTCACCTCAGGCACGACGTCGAGACCAAAGGCAGTGTTGTGGACTCACGCAAACGCCATCTGGGGAGCGCGGGTAAACGTCGCCCATATGCGCTTGTCGTCCGACGACAGGACGCTCACATTCCTGCCGCTGTTCCACACGAATGCCCAGTCGTACTCGATGCTGTCGACCCTGTGGGTTGGTGGCACCATGGTCGTCCAGCCTCGGTTCTCTGCGTCGCGTTTCTGGCCGGTCTCGGTCAAGCACAACATCACCTGGTGCTCGACAATTCCGTTCTGTGTCAAGGCCGTTATGGCGACCGACTTGCCAAAGGACCACTCGTATCGCTTCTGGGGGAGCGCGGTTCGGCTGCCCGCCGTCGAGGAAGCGCTTGGCATCAAGACGATGGGGTGGTGGGGAATGACAGAGACGATCACGCAAGGAATCGTTGGCTGCTTCGACCACCCAGGTCCTGCGATGAGCATCGGGCGCTCGTCACCTGGGTATGAGATCAGTGTCCGCCATCACGATGGTCGGCCGGTGAAGCCAGGCGAGCGAGGTTCGCTCTTCATCCGTGGGGTCAGGGGAGTGAGTCTGTTCAAGGAGTACTACCGGAACGCGGAAGCCACGGAGGGCAGTTTCGACGACGATGGATGGTTCGCCACCGGAGATCTCATCCAAGTTGATGAGAATGGTGACCTGTTCTTCAGCGACCGCGAAAAAGACATGTTGAAGGTCGGAGCCGAAAACGTTGCGGCATCAGAGATTGAGGCGGTGGTGATGGAAACCGGTCTGGCAAAAGAGGTGGCGGCGGTTGCCCAGAAGCACTACATGCTTGATGAAGTGCCTGTCGTATTTCTCATTCCTTCACCGGGCGCAGCCGGCGATGTGGCAGCCCAAGTGCTTGCTGCGTGCAAAGCAAATCTCCCGGACTTCAAGGTGCCACGCAGCGTCCATCTGCTCGACGACTTCCCCCGTTCGACGCTCGAGAAGATCGCAAAGAACGAACTTCGAGCAATACTCGATCCGATCGAGTCGTAGTCGTCAGCGAGTAGTTACGCAAAGGCGTTTGCGACGAACTCTCCGAAGGCCTCAATGTCTGGTTTGATGACAAGGTGGCCCTCGACGCGCTTGATGTCGAGCGCTGGGCAGAAGAACCCGCCGGCATCGGTAAAAAAGTGAGGAGACCCGGCGACGCCTCGCCTCTTGCCGGTTTCCCAGGCGGCCTCGACCGCGGCAACGTCATCTTGCGTGGCGGCGGGAACGTTGGCGGCCTCTGAGATCTCCTTCAGAATTGCAGGGTCGGAGATATCTCGGCCTTCTTCGAACAAGGCGTTTCGAAGCGACAGACTCATTGCCTCGCCTTCGGCCATGCCGACCCGATAGGCCGACTCGGCAAGTGCGAGGGCTGGCAGCGTCGACGACGGAAAGGTATCGACCCGGAAACCGGCGAAGAGATCGGGCGAAGCCTGCTCTTTCAGGTCATCGACTTCCTCACCAATAAACGCAGCGTCCATAGGCTTGCCGTTAACGAGCTCGAGCGGCCAGGCGTGAACCCGCAGCCGGACGTTGGAGCCGAGTTGTTCGCGTTGCTCCACGAGACGTGTCAGCCCAACATGCGTGAATGGGCACCAAATATCTGCATAGACATCGATGACGGTCATCCATGGAGTGTGGCAGCAGAATCAGCGAACGTGAACCGCCCAAAGTCCCAACCCAAATCAGATCAAACCTGACCATACGCAAAAGTTCTCGATCAACGTTCTGCCGTCTGGATGCTCATCGGTCCAGTATTCGGGGTGGAACTGGGTGCCGACGATCTTTCTTTCTTCATGGATCATCATCTGAATCGGGCTGATTTCGGTGGCGGCGGTGACCAAGAAACCAGCGGGCGCAGTCTTGAGTTCCCATGAGTGTGCGTTTCGCATGATGGGGGCTTGATCGAGCCCGTCGAGCACAGGATGGTCGGCCGTGAGAGGGATCCCGAAATAGCCGTATTCTTTCTTCATGCCGGGATTGCGTTCAGGGTCTGGGTCTGGTTCGCCCTCAGGGATAGGCCCAATCTCTTCGAGCCGCGATCCAAGTGCCTTGCCAATTACCTGGTGTCCGCCACAGAAGCCGAACATGGGTAGCGGGCTCTGACGAATGACCTCGAACAATGGATTTTGTTGCCCGGGCCCAAAGTCGGTTGGCACTGAGCTGCTTCCAGACAGGAAGAGCGCTCTCGCTCCGAGTCGGTCGACAAGATCGGGGGAGAGCCGGTCATAACGAACGAGGTAGACCTCGTCGTGTGTCATATCTTCGAGTCGGTACTTGACCCGCGTTCGTGCCGCGAGGAGCAGGTTTCCCCACTGCTTGGTGTAGCCCGACTCGTGCTCGGTATCGACAAAGAGAATCATGAGGCGACCAGCCTACGTTTCTTCGATGTCACTCACTTTCGTGAGGTGCAGCATGACTCTCGCTACGACTGACCATTGGCCGACGGTTGCTTCTACCATCGTCTCATGGGCCCTCTCAGACAGTTCAGAGCCGTGACTGGTGCAACGAAACGAGCTGTTGTCAACGCAGTCACAGGTTTGTTCTCTCACGGCCCTGTCCCATTGGAGCATACGCTCGACTACACAGGTGATCCTGGCCTTCTCGGGCCCGATTCGGTTTCGTGGCGTGTAATTGGCGATGCATCGGCATTTGTCGGTGGCATCCGGGCGCTTCTCGTACAGACCGCTCACCCCGAAGTTGTTGCCGGGGTTGAAAACCATTCGAGCTATCGCGATGATCCGCTTGGCCGTCTCTCGAGGACATCGGTGTACGTCACCGAAACGACGTATGGGGCGATGCCCGAGGTCGAGGCGGCCGTCGCCACGGTCCGCAGAGCACACGTCCCGGTCAAAGGAGAATCGGAGCGAGGCCGGCCATACAGTGCGAGTCGGCCGGAGATGGCGGCATGGGTGCACAACGTGCTTACCGACTCGTTCCTCGCTGCCTACCAGGCCTATGGCCCGAGACCATTGAGCGAATCTGAAGCTGATCAATTCGTCCGTGAGCAAACCAAGATTGGTGAGCTGCTTGGCTCGAGTCCGATGCCAGACGACGCGTCGTCACTGCGAAGTTGGGTCGTTGACCATCCTGATGCCGCAAGATCGCAGGCCCTGGAGAAATCGATCGAGTTCCTGCGCCATCCGCCGCTCTCGTGGCCAATTTTCCTGGGCTATCGAATACTATTTGATGCCGCAGTCGCGACACTTCCTTCCGAAACAGCAGCATTGCTCGGGTTAGACCAAGGAGTGCAAAGCCTCCGTATTGGCAAGAAGTCAGTCGCGTCGCTGCGCTGGGCGCTTGGGTCATCGCCGGCTTGGTATATGTCGCTAGTTCGATCGGGGGCGCCGATCCCCAGCGACGTCGTCTTTCGCACGCGGATCGAACACCAAGGGGTCGCTAACGAAATTGGCTCGCCACCTCAGTGATAAAGCGGTCGAGGATGTCGTTCTTTTTGGCCGTTTCGCCGAGAGTGAAGTCAGGAATGATGACCTCATTGACACCAAGGGCGGCGAACGCAGCGATCTGGTCATGTAGCTCGCTGACCGTGCCTATCAACGAGGGCCGTGGCATCTCATTTGCCCGAAGAGCGGCGGACTGTGCCTCGGTGTCACACAAGAAGAGCAGGGCGACTGCCGAGCGTTGAATTGTTGAGGGGTCGCGATCGAGGCGCTCACAATGCTTGTCGAGAACACTGATCTTGTGCGCCATGATCTCGGGTGTGGACCAGACGTTGCACTCGTCGGCGTACTGCGCGACCATACGTAAGGTCTTCTTCTCGCCACCGCCACCGATCAAAATCGGCAACGATCCAATCGGTTTGGGTTCGAGCGGAGCATCGACGAGTTGGTAGTGCGACCCGGCGAACGATGTTGTCGCGTTGTCTCTAAGGCTTCGGATGATCTGTAACGCCTCTTCGAGTCGCTCAAATCGGTCGGTGAAGGAGCCGAACTCAAGCCCGTAGGCAAGGTGCTCGTTCTCTTGCCAGCCAGACCCGATTCCAAGCACAACTCTGCCACCCGAGATGTGGTCTGCGGCGACCGCCTGTTTCGCGAGGACGGCGGGATGACGGTAGGTATTGCCACAGACGAGGGGCCCGAGGCGGACCTTCTCGGTGAGCGTTGCGAGGCCAGACAACACCGACCAGGCCTCGTGAATCGGACCGGTAGTATCGCCCTGAAAAGGCATGAAGTGGTCGGCGAACCAGAGCCCGTCCCATTCGGTTTGCTCGGCGCGAACGCCTGCATCACGAATGTCTTGCCAGGAATGTCCGTTACCTATCCAGTGACTGAAGCGCATGCGCCGACCGTAGTCTGGTCGGCCGTTACGATTCCATGGGGCTAGCTTTCACCGCCGTAGGTCCCGAACGAAAAGAGGTTCCCTTCGACGTCGCGGACCGAGAACACTGAGCCGCCCGGGTCGTGGTCGGGAGTGACCAGCGGCGAGACGATCTCAACGCCAGCTTCGACACATCGTGCGTGTACCGCTGCGGGATCGGCTGTGATGACATAGAGGTTGACGGCTCCCGTCGGTTGTTGAGAGAAGACATTGCCCGCTCGATTGGCTGAGGCTGCCTGCAACACACCTCCCTCCGGCCAGGTGAGTTGGCTATGGATAACTTCGTCTGGTGAACCGCCAGGGACGACGAGTGTTTCTTCGAAACCAAAGACGTCAACGACAAGCCGAATACCGGCCAGGGCATCGACCAGATTGAGCGCCGCCCAGATCGCGCCCTTTGGGCGAGATGGCTGAACTGAGTAGCCCGATCCTTCCATTCGCTCGGCGTAAGTCTCGGCGTCGACTTCTTCGAGCTTTTGCGACAGCATCCATCGATACCCAAAGGGGTCGAGGATCGTGGCGTGACGACTCCCGTGCTCCTGGTCTGCTGGTTCGGTAAGCCCTTCGGCGCCGGCCGCGACCGACTTGGCAAAGTACGCGTCAATGTCGGGAACCTCCAAAACGATGGCGACTGGCGAGCCGCCGAACGATGTCGGAGATCGCACGCCGAGCTCTGGGTACTCATCAGCGAGATACACCGAGTGGCCAGCGATCGCCACCGAGGCGTGGCCAATGCGGCCGTCATCGCCTACGACCCGCATCTCTTCTACTGCATTAAACGCCGCGACGTAAAAAGCGATAGCGACGGTTGCATCTTCGAAGGTGAGATAAGGGATAGGCGCTGCGGTCATGACGGTCAGGATAGACGCGGCCGTCTAGGCGTCGCCTGCCGTTCAGGCACGACCGTCGAGGTACACGTCAAGCATGTCGTCGACGTACTCATCAGGGATCAGGCCCTTGCCGGCTGGTGTCTCGACCCGCCGGTACCAGGCCCCATGGCGTCTGATGCGCCTCGCCGAGACCCACAGGAGGTCGGCGTCGTGACGGAATCTGAACCGAGTCTTCGTTCCGGTCCAGCTCAGCATTTGGACCGATTCGCCTCGAGGCACATTTGAGATCGCGGCAAATTTCCATTGTCGGGTGATCCGAGTTACGGACAGGGAGAACACGAACACCCATGCACCCGACAAGATGAGGAGTCGTGTCGGGATACGGAGACCGCTCAGGGCGTCGATCATTGCGGAGCCCACCCCGGAGAACGTGAGTGGCTCGGCAACCGATGCAGCCGGTGTGTAGTCCCACAGATCAATGTTGATCGAGTTGTCGACGTCGTTTAGGCGAGGCGAGGCGACCTCGATCATGACCGATGCGGTCCCAGTTGAACCATCGGATCCAACGGCGACGTACTCGATCGAAATCACTCCCGCGAAGCCAATGGCCGGTTCAAACCAGATGCCATCGTCTCGAACCGTCGCTGTGCCCGATGCAGGTTGGGTCACACTTTCAATTTTGAGATCTCTACCAACGTCATTGGCGAGCACATCAAGAAGTATTGCTTGGCCATAGCTCGTCGCGAACGTGTCGCCTCGAACGATCACGTGCGTAAACGGCAGAGCATCGGGGGACACCTCAAGCTCGAACGAGGTCGTTGTGCCACGGGCCGGGGTGCCGTTGTCGTCGACGCGGACCCGGACCGTCACCGTCTGGCCACCATCGGAGGGCTGAGGTATCCACGAAATCATCCCAGTTTCGGGGTTGACCGTCAGACCTACCGGGCCATCGACGACTGAGTAGCGGAGCGTGTTATTCGGGACATCAATATCGGTTGCGGCCAGCCCGTAGGTGAACGAGCTCCCAACCGCCACGATCTGTTTGGTTGGCGACGCGAGCGTTGGTGTATCGTTTACTTCGAGCACATTGATCGAGACCGGCACGATGAGGTCGCTCGAGGAGCCATCGCTAACCCTGACGCTGAAGTCGTGTCGACGAGGACCCTGTGACTCGGTCGGCGTCCAGACGATGATGCCTGTAGTACGGCCGATTCTGAGGCCCGCAGGAGCATCGATGAGCCCGAATACGAGTGCATCGCCATCAGGATCGCTTGCGGCCATGCGATACGAGATTTGCTGATGTTCGGCTATGGACGGTGCGAAGAAGGGGCCCGCAACGGGTGTCTGGTTGTCAGACGGGGCTGTGGTGATCGCGGTCGGCGTCGTCGTTGGGGCACCAGTTGTGGTCGTCGTTGGGGCACTAGATGTTGTTGTGGTGGGCGCCGGGGTTGTGGTGGTAGTGGTACTCCCGTTTACCCCGATCGTGAACGACTGTGAGTCGGTCATGCCGCCGCTGTCGGTGACGGTCACCGTGATGGCATGGTTCGAGTTCGCGCCCGCCGCACCGGGAGTCCACTCGAACAGGCCACTGGCGGAGTTGAGGCTTGCCCCTGGTGGCAGACCAGTGGCGCTGAAGGTAAGTGCGTTTGCTGGGGCATCCGAATCTGATGCAGCCGCGGTGAAGCTGACCGTCGAGAGCGGGTCGACGTTGACCGAGGCGATCGGCGCGAGGACTGGCGCGGTGTTGATCTCACCGACAGCGATGTTGAATGTGATTGAGCTACTGAGGTTGGGTGAGCCGTCGTCGGTAGCGGTGATGGTGATCGAGTAGGTGCCGGGGCCTTGGGCTTCGGTTGGGGTCCATTGGAATGTCCGTGTGGGGGTGTCGAACGTAGCTCCTGATGGGAGGCCGGTCGCAGTGAGGGTCACGGTGTCAGCTGGTGTATCAGGATCGCTCGCGGCAAATGAGATGGAGACCGGTACTAGCTCGTCGCCCGAAAGGTCGCTGATCGGCGTCATCGATGGTGCTCGGTTGGTGTCGGTGACGGTCCAGGCGAAGGTGACGGTGTCTGACCCTCCGTTGCCATCATCGACGGTCAGGTCGATTGAGTATGGCGATCCGGCAGCAGCGATGTAGGTGGCGGTTCCGGTTATGACACCGCTGGAGGGGTTGAGGGTGAAGCCGGCTGGGAGACCGGTCACTGACCAGGTGAGGGTGTCAGCCGGGATGTCGGGGTCAGATGCGGCGGGTGTGATCGTGAATGTCTGGCCCTCAGCCGATGATTGACTACCGATCGGCGCAATGGTTGGCGCTTGGTTCAGGACCACGACCGGGGCAACTGTCGCTGTTGCCGAGAACTCTGATGTTGCGCCAAAGAGCGCGCCGCCGAAGTCTTCGGTGGCGGTGGTGGTGATGATGTCGCCGACGATGCCGGGCGTTGTGGTGTTGTAGGAGGCGACTCCACCTGGGTGGGCGACGATGTCGTAGGTGTCGACGTAGTTTTGGCCCTCACCAAAGCCGCTTGGGTCGGCACCGCCAGGATTCTTGAAGAGTTCGATTCGGTAGTCGCCCGCCGGGGCCTCGAGGTCGAAGTCGATGGTGATGGTGCCAGCGCCTGCGACGGCAGAGGTGATCGCCGGGTAGTTGAGCCAAGCGTCGGCGTTGCTGTTGGTCGTGACACCGTCGTTGTCGAAGTCGATGCCAAGCGAATCGTTGGTGTAGATGTCATTGCCGATGATGGCGTTGTCGGTGCCGGACACGAACGTGATGCCCTCGGCGTTAAAGGCGATGGTGTTGCCGTCTCCGGCAACAGCGCCTCCGATGAGGTTATCGGAGGAGCCCAAGACGTCGATGTAGATTCCGGTCAGGGTGTTGCCGAGATCGACCGAACCACCTGAATCGGTGCCGATCGAGTTTGTCTGAATCGTGTTGTTGTTCGAGTTGTTCAGGTAGATCCCGTGACCGTCGTTTCCAGAGATGAGGTTGTCCAAAACCTGGGTGTTGGGTGCGTCGTCGATCGCGAGGCCGTGGAGGTTGTTAGGAATCGCGGCGTCGCCGGCCGCGTTGGTTCCGATGAAGTTGTGCCGGATGGTGTTGCCGCTCGTAGCCGCGCCGTCGATGAGGATCCCGCCTTCTCCGGTACCGTTGCCCGAGACGACGTTGCCATGCGCTGGCGTCGCACCGCCGATCGTGTTCCCGTTGGCGCCGCTCCAGATGTAGAGCCCGTACCGCCCATTCGCGACTGCAGCCGTGCCGGCGGCGTTGGTTCCCACGTAGTTGCCCTGCACGACGTTGCCGGTGGCTGCGGCCGTGTAGATGTAGAGCCCGTCGTTTGTGTTGCCAGAGACCACGTTGCGGTCTGTCGGATTGGTGCCGCCGATGATGTTGGCGCCAGTCTTGAAGTTAATGCCCCACGCATTGGGCTGGGCCGCGGTACCGGTCACGTTCGTGCCGATGTAGTTGCCTACGATCGTGTTCCCACCGTTGAACTCGATGTCGATGCCATCGTCACCCCAGTTGTTGATGACGAGGCCGCGGATCGTGGCGCCGCCACCGGTCAGGTAGAGACCATTCTCTTCCGCGGCCGACACATTGGTCCCGTCGATCTCGATGACCGGACGGCCTTCGGTTGAATACTGCGACTGTGTGGACCCATCGATGGTCATCGGCGTGCTGATGGCAGGCAGTAGGCTCGATGGAGCAATGGTGAACGCCAAGGGTGAGGCTGTGTAGCCGGCGTCTCCGGTGGGGATAGCGAAGCGGATTGCCTCGTCACCGGCGAAAGCGTTTGCTTCCTCGATTGCCGCCCGCAGCGTACATTCCGGGTCGGCACCGACGGTGGCGCCCGTGTCGCAGGTTCCGTCGCCGATCGAATTGTCGCCGGAGTCTGAAGTGGAGTTGACGACAAGCACTAAGCCGATCACTTCAACCGCCGAGAACTCTGAAGTCGCCCCATAGCTTCCGTTACCGAGATCCTCGGTGAGAGTAAGCGTGAGTTCGTCGCCGACGGTGCCGACGAAAGCGAGCCCCCACCCTTCGGCCCCAGAGCCAGTATGGGTCAGCGTCGAGGTGCCGACGTATTGCCCTCCTTCACCGAACCCTGAGGCGTCGCCGCCTGCGGGGTTGCTGAAGACCTCGAAGCGATAGCTGCCTGCGGGCACATCGTAGGTGCCTGCGAGCGTGACGATGGAGCCCGATATAGAGGACGACGTCACGACGGGGAAGTTCAGGAGGCCGTTGGGGCCGGTGTCTCCGTCGCCCGAATCGTTCGGTGTTACTCCGGACGCTGGATCGCCGGGATCAACCGCGTTGATGCCAAGCTGGCCGTTATTGAAAATCGAGTTGCCAAGCACCGAGATGCCTAGGCCCGAGTTTTGGAGCTCGATACCGTCCATCATGCTGTAGGCGATCGTGTTGCCATCTCCGACGCTGTCTCCACCGATGATTGCGGTTCCGGACGTGTCGGCCCATATCCCTTGTTCGTTACCGAGGTCAATCAATCCGGTCGCATCGGTGCCGATGAGGTTGCCCGTGATAATAGTTCCCGTCGACGTGGCGTTGAGAACAACGCCAGCTGCTCTGTTCGCTCCGACCACGTTGCGGCGAATTGTGGTTCCTGAGGCGGTCGAAGCAACGATGATGCCCTCGGCGAGATTTCCGGCCGCAGTTGCACCATCGGGCCGAACGCCAACATGGTTGTCGCTGATCGAGACGGCGTTGGCGTCCACCACGATTCCGGCGTAGGGAAACGCCGAGAGTGCCAGACCGCTGATTCTCGTCGCGTCTGCGCCGGCCGCGACAAACAAGCCATCGCCTGCTCCTGCGAGCATGGCTCCGTCAATATTGATTAGCGGGGCCGACGAGTAGCCCGGTTGCGTGGTTCCATCAATCTGTACGGTCTCAACAATCTGCGGCAGTATCGACGTTGGTTGGACCGTCCAGTACGAGCCGGTGTATCCGGCCTCGGTCGACGGCAGATCAAACTCAATCCGCTCAGAGCCGTTGGTCGCGTTTGCCTGTTCGATGGCAGCACGAAGGGAGCACGACGGTGCGCCCTGGGAGTTGGTTGATCCGGTGTCGCAGAGACCATCCAATAGGTTTGCATCGGAGATGTCGGTGGTTGAATTGACCGTGTGAGCAGTCGGAGCGAGTTGCAGAACATACAGCGCCCCAGTTTCTCCGGTTACGTCGTCGTCGCCGGTTGCGCCGACTAGAAGGTCGATCGCCCCGTCGCCGTCGAGGTCGCCGATGCCGCTGATGCTGGCGCCGAAGAAGTCATCCTTTTCGAGTGGACCGGTGAGGCCGCCAAAGAGGGACGAGATTTTCTGTTCGCCTTTGACGGTGCCGTTCGGGTTGAGGAAAAGGATGTATGCCGCGCCTGCGTCGGAGCTTGCGTCTTCGTCGCCGGTTGCGCCGACTAGAAGGTCGATCGCCCCGTTGCCGTCGAGGTCGCCGATGCCGCTGATGCTGGTGCCGAAGAAGTCATCCTTTTCGAGTGGACCGGTGAGCCCGCCTGACGCCGCAGAGA
>RCMY010000981.1_pt1 | contig 27202 bp, 29 predicted proteins | sample 2041341 | NCBI WGS metagenome assembly RCMY01 (sample SAMN09708234, study PRJNA481090) | Marine sediment metagenome, whole genome shotgun sequencing project.
CCAGAGACCATCTACACGGGCAAGGAAGTGATTCGGGCGGACCTTGAAGACCTGTTTATGGGCAAGCTGCACGGCCTGCCCATGGGGATTGCCCCGTGTTATACCAATCACATGAAGGCCGACCAGGACGATCAGGAGATCGGCACCATGCTCTGCGCTATGGCGGGGTCTAACTTTTTTATGGGGGTTAGCGGCGGCGATGATTGCATGCTCAGCTACCAGGACACAAGCTTCCACGACGATGCAAGTATACGGGAGATTCTCGGGCTCAGACCTGCTCCCGAGTTTGAGAAATGGCTTGAGAAGTGGGGGATTATGGAAGATGGCAAGCTGACCGACCGCGGCGGCGATGCTTCAATCTTTGCTACATAACGAGGTTAAAGGAACGTGGACAAACAAACCGAGAACTATATTGTAGAGAGCGTCATAAGGAAACTCATCGAACGAGAGGTTCTGAATAGTGGAGAGACTGCCAAACATAGTGCGACAAACGCTTCTCATGCGACCGGCATAGACACAGGTAGCGATCCCATAACTCTGCAACCCATGGATTTTATCGGTGTCGAAAACCCTAACAACCTCGAAGCGTTGCAGGTGATGAGAAAAGCGTCGCCCGCAAGGATACTCATGGGCCGCTGTGGCGCAAGGCAAAGGACGGCGTCTCTTCTTAATTTCATGGCGGACCATGCCGCAGCCATCGATGCGGTGTTGACCGACGTGTCCGAACAATTTATTGCCGATCAAAACCTGTTCAAGGTCAGCACCGTGGTCAAAGACAAGGACGAGTATCTGATGCGACCGGATCTTGGCAAAGAGCTTAGCCGGGAGGCCAGGGATGAAATCCTGCAAAAGGGTGAAAAGGGTAAACAAGTGCAAATCATTGTTGTCGATGGCTTAAGCTCCACCGCCATCGAGGCCAACATCGCCGACGTGATGCCTGCCCTGATACAGGGGCTGCAGACGCACGGTATCAGCATGGGGCGTCCCTTTTTCATCAAGTACGGCAGGGTAGGGATCATGAATGAAGTCGCGCCTTTGCTGGACTGTGACGTTGTGGTTGAGTTCATCGGCGAGCGGCCGGGTCTGATTACGGCAGAGAGCATGAGCGCATATATGGCCTACCGGCCCGAGCACAATACGGTCGAGGCCGGCAGAACCGTGGTGTCGAATATCCACAAACATGGCACGCCGCCGGCGGAAGCAGGCGCGCATTTGGCAACAGTGGTCAAGCAAATGATCGACAATAAAGCCAGCGGCATGAAGCTTGCCGCGTTGTTGTAACAAGCGGTTAAATCCTTGGCAGCAACCAGCCCGCAGACCTTACAAAGCGTCGGCATTGACATTGGCACGTCCACGACTCAGTTTGTGCTGAGTCGGCTTACTGTAAAGAATATTGCACCGGGAAGTCTGGTGCCAAGGCTCGCCATTACCGACAAGCAGGTGTACTACAAAAGCGAAATTCACGCCACCCCGATAGACAGCCACAACCGGGTCGATGCCGATAAAATCTTCGCGCTGATCCATGCAGAATTTGAGCAGGCCGGGGTGAGCCCAAAAGACATTGACACCGGCGCCGTCATCATTACGGGAGAGACAGCCAGGAAAGACAATGCCAGAAGCATCTCAGCCAGAGTCGCGGAGTTCGCCGGTAATTTTGTCGTGGCGACGGCTGGCGGCAAGCTCGAAGCTATTATTGCGGGCAAAGGCTCCGGCGCGGCGGACCTGTCCCGGCGTGAATTTACCACGGTAGCCAATATCGACATCGGCGGCGGCACGTCCAATGTAGGGGTTTTCAAAAACGGCAAAGCTGGCGACTCTTGTTGCGTCAACGTCGGCGGCCGACTGCTTCAAGTCGACCGGTCAACAAGCCGGATCATTGCGATCAGCGAGCCTATGCGCCTGATTCTTGCAGATCTGGGTCTGGTACTGCGTGAAAATGATAGTGTCAGCCTGGCGGTTTTGCGGCGAATCTGCCAACGCATGTGCGCGGTAATCCTGGAGTGCCTGGGGACGCTTGAACCGACTGCGCTGGCAAGAGAGCTGCTTACGTCGGCCCCTCTGCGGCTGGACTATAAAATAGATAGCATCATGGTGTCCGGCGGAGTTGCCGATCATGTTTACGCGTCACGCCCGAATATGTCGCTGCTAGAGGCTGTCCAGTACAATGACCTGGGTCCGCTATTAGGAAGCGAGCTTGCGGCTCTTTTCCAGGCAAAGAGCCTGCCTCTGGTTAAACCGCTGGAAACCATCCGCGCGACGGTTATCGGTGCCGGTGCCCAGACCGTGGATGTCAGCGGCAGCACCATTCTGGTCGATGAGCGCGTGCTGCCGTTCAAGAACATTCCGGTTGCCATCCCTTTTGTCGATACCATTCCCATGGATGAGGCGCTTATTGCCCGGCAAGTAGCGCAGAGCATCAACAACTTTTATGACAGTGACGGCCTCGAAAAAATCGCCATCGGCCTACTCGGCGAGCAGCACTTTTCATTCAAGGATATACAACTGCTGGCAAGGGGGCTGCTGCGAGGACTGGAACCCCTAATCCGCACAGCACTGCCCGTTATCATTGTGCTTGAGCCCGATATTGGCAAGGTGCTGGGCCAGAGCATGCGGGCGATCAACAGCCGGCTGAATATAGTTTGCCTTGACCAGCTAGTGGTGGCGGAAGGAGACTATATTGACATAGGCAAACCGCTGGCCGGTGGGACGGTAGTTCCGGTCATCATAAAATCTTTGGTGTTTGAGACAAAACAGGTTTGACAAATAACCGACAACTGACGAACAGAGTGTGATATTTACCTGCGTATCTTCAGTTTTATTTGATTCTCGCCAATGGCACCGTCGATGACAATAACTCTGGCGATTTTTGCTTGTCTGATATGTGTCTTGATCAGCGGAAGCTACTTGTGGCGCTGGTCAGATCACCGGGCCGATGCGGTGCAACGGTCTCACCTGCTTGCATTCCAGCCTGCGACTCCGGCACTCTTTGATCCCGCGATGATCGAACATCTGCCTGAACCGGCGCGCCGCTATTTTTTGTTTACCATCGCCCCAAACACACCGCTTTACACAGTGGCCGATATCTCTATGGTTGGCCAGTTCAGCCTCGGCACTAAGGACGCGCCGAATTATATGCAAATGCGGGCGCAACAAACGCTGGCGGCACCACACGGCTTCGTCTGGGAGATGAGTGCGTCGCGCGGGCCACTGCGAATTTCAGGATCAGACAGCGGCAGCTGGACCCGATTTTGGGCCATGGGGCTGATCCCCGTCGCGCGTCTGGGCGGCAATCCCGATCACGCCCGATCAGCTTTTGGCCGCTACGTTGCCGAGGCCGTATTCTGGACACCCGCAGCACTATTGCCGGGGCCGGGTATTGACTGGGAGCCAGTGGACGCTACCACTGCACGGGTCGTGATCACGCACGGGGGGTTGCAGCAGGCCGTAGAGCTAAGCGTAGACGCCGCCGGGTGCCCGCGTATTGTCAGATTTCTTCGTTGGAGCGATGCAAATGCTGCAAAGGTTTACCGATTGCAGCCTTTCGGCGGCTATCTTTCCGAATTTCGTACGTTTGCTGGTTTTACGTTGCCGACCCATGTTGAAGCCGGTAATCATTTTGAGACTGACGAGTACTTTCCATTCTTTTGCGTGGATGTCAGCGATGTAAGGTTTACTTGTGCGACCGAAAAAACAGTCAATCCTGTTTAAACACCTGGTTAACCGTGCTTATCGCCAGATACAGCCGTTTTCTTTCGTTGTACACGTCCAACAAATGAAAACCATAGTGCTTATAAAATGTCTGAACCTCATCCTCTAACACGTCCACGATCACAGCGAACGATGGAAGATGGGTGTTTATTTCCAGGCAATGCCATAACGCGCGAATTAAGGTGGTTTTAACAAGCCCTTGCCCCTGACATTCAACATGAACTGCTAGCTGCCCGATTAGTAACACTGGGACTGGATAAAAAGGTAGTTTTTTAGCTTGTCCGGGAGGCAGAGTTTGCCGCTCTATTTCCGTATGCGATAAGGTGTAATAGCAGCAAATTGTCGCGAAATTTCCGGATGGTCAAGCTATTGGGATCACCCAGCTCAGGCCCCTCTGATTGCACGGCTTTTATCCCCCCTCAAAAAAGGCGAGAGCTCATGGCCTATAGTCAGGCCTTGCTTGACCGGGTACTCACCCTTGAGTATATGAATATCCGTTGCGCATATTGTTGTGGTCGTGACGCGCATCAGCGCATCGTTGGGACCCACATCCGGAAAACGCCATTTGGTGATTCCGCAATAAGCCTACGTGTTTTCGCGTAATGAACTACGCGTAAGCAACAATTAATTGCACAGATTTCATGAAGTAAGCTTATTGTGTAGTGGTGCCCGATACTCATTGTCATCCACGCCAATACAAAGTCAAAATTAATGTGCAGTTAAGCTTGGTAATTTAATGTAATCCTCTACTGCTATTGTTCTGCGCTACCAGTCTTTTTTCCAGCGCGGTCAATATTTTCAGGTCATTATCGGCTGCAACAGCTAGCAGCAATACAGGAGAAAACTATGACAGCTAATTGTCGACCTACCCTCCATCTGCAAAAGCCGCGTCAGCGCAGCGGTCGTGCCGGAGTCTTGCCTATCAGACCCGGTCTCAAAGTGTTCAGCGGGCGACAAGCTCAGCCACTGCCGTTGCAGGAGAAGGAAGTGGGCTCAAACGCGCTTCGCGACTTATCGGCGCATGCCTCCGGCTATAACAAAACAGCCAGTGCGCCAGCCGCACAACCGACAAAGAGAATAAGGCGGCGCACGAAGTACGGTTTCATGTAGGACGTTGCACAATATGATGTCTGGCCGGGTTTATCGTTCCTGATGTAAGCGTGCATGCCCTTAAGTCTCTACCGCCGTTATCGCCTCAAAGCCGCTGACAACATCCAGTAATTCCGAGGTAATGGAGTTCTGCCGCGCGCGGCGAAACTGCGTGGTTACCTCGTCGAAGCGATCATCAAGATTACGCTGCGCCGCCTGCATGGCAGCCAGGCGGCTGGCGTGTTCCGCCGCCTGTGATTCGGCGCAGGCGCGAAAAATCGAAACAAACAGATATTGTTGTAGCAAGTGACTGAGCAGAGCGGGGCGGTCCATGCTGAAGGTCGGCAGGCTGCGACCTGGCCATGGCCCTTCTTCAAGCTGTCGCAGGCGCTGCAGATCGACCGGTAGCAGTTCCAGGGCGGTAGACTGATAGCCCTGACCTTCGGTGTGGCGATTGTAAAACAGGTAAACAGATTGCACCCCGGCTTGTTCACGCCAGGCGTCGATTTGTAGCAGAATTTGCTGCACTGTGGAGGTAATATGTGCTGCCGAGCCGGGTACCAGATAACTCTCGTCAATCGTCTCACCCTTGTGTTCCAGGCTGGCTGCGATGCGTGCACCGACGGTGAGTATTAACCGCCGTTTTGGCCTCTCTGGTTCAGCGGCAGCTGTTTTTACAGGCGTCATTGTGTTTAAGCGCTGGACTGTATAATCACTGATCTCCTCATTGAAGCGGCCACATAAGCCATGGTCCGAACCGAATACGATGGCGGCAACCTGGCCGTGGGACCGGCCGGCAGACGAGGGGGCTTGCTGCATATCCTTTAACACCACGTACAAACCGCGCTCCACGGTTTGATAGTAGCCGGCGAGGGCGGCTACCGCCTGCTCGTATTGGCGAATGCTGGCAGCCGATAGTGCCTTCATGGTTTTTACGATGGAGCGCAAGTCGTCGAGGCTATCCAGTTGCTTGTGTAGCTGTTCGAGGGCTTCCAATCGTCTTACTCCGCTGGCTGCTTGTCGCTTTTTTCGTTACTGGCAGCAATGGCCTGTTTGGCGACGTCCAGCACTTGCTGCCATTGCGAATCGTCCAGTTTGGAGCCGGCTTCCATCTGCTGGCACAAATCCGGTAGTTCAGCGATGACTTGTTGTTGCAGCGCGCTTTCGGCCGCACTGACGCTATCAAGCGGCAGCTCGTCGAGCAGACCGGCATTAACGGCTTTGAGCACGGCCATCTGTGCGCTGGCACGCAGTGGATGGCTTTCATTCTGTTTCAGCACTTCGCGCACCCGGCGGCCGTGCTCGATGGTGGCGTGGGTTGCATCGTCCATACGGGTGGCGAAGCGGGAGAAGGTTTCCAACTCTTCGAACTGCGAGTAGGACAAACGCAAATCACCGGCGACACTGCGGAACGCGGGATACTGCGTTTTGCCACCGACGCGGGATACGGATTTTCCAATATCAATGGCCGGTAGCATGCCTCTTTGAAACAGCGTCGGCGACAGGTAAATCTGGCCGTCGGTGATGGAAATCAGGTTGGTCGGAATATACGCTGAGATGTCTTGCGCCTGCGTCTCAATCACCGGCAGCGCCGTCAGCGAACCGCCGCCATGTTCGTCTCTCAGCTGCGTAGACCGTTCCAGCATACGCGAGTGAATATAGAAAATATCGCCGGGATAAGCTTCCCGCCCAGGCGGCCGCCTTAGCAGCAGCGACAATTCCCGGTAAGCACGTGCATGCCGGGTCAGGTCGTCATAAACGATGAGGGCATCCTGGCCCCGCTCCATAAAGTACTCGGCCATGGTGGTAGCAGCGTAAGGGGTGATAAAACGCAACCCCGGCGGGTCGTCATCGCCAGCGACTACCACGATAGTGTTGCGCAGGGCGTCGTTTGCGCGCAGGGTTTCTACTACCCGCGCAACGGCGGTGCCGCGTTGGCCGATGGCGCAATAGATACAAACGACGTTTTTGTCGCGCTGATTGATGATGGTATCGACCGCTACCGAAGTTTTGCCAGTTTGCCGGTCACCGACTATCAGTTCGCGTTGGCCGCGGCCAATTGGGATAAGCGCATCGATGGCCTTTATGCCGGTTTCCAGCGGTTCGGTAACCGGTGCGCGATCGACGATGGCGGGAGCGGGGCGCTCAATTGGCCGCCGTTCGCTGATTGTCAGCGCTTTGCCGTGGTCGAGGCTGCGTCCCGTCGCATCGATCACCCGGCCCAACAGGTTGTCGCCGACCGGCGCGTCTGCCTCGCGGCCAGTGGCTCTGACTTCGGCGCCGGCGCCTAACTTATCGCTGTCACCCAACAGCATCACGCCTACCTCGTTCTCTTCGAGGTTAATCGCAATGCCCAATACGCCACCTGGTAATCGCACCAGCTCATCCGCGGTTATGCCCGGTAGACCTTGCACCCTGGCAATGCCGCCGCCGATCTGCACTAGCGTGCCTATTTCGTGCAACTGTAAGTCGGTGCTAGCGTGTTCTATGGCCGTGTTTAGCGTAGTAAAGGTATCAGCCAGCAGCTGCTGCAACATTCTCTTGCTCCGTCGGCCGGGTAGTTTCGGTGGGGCTAAAAGCCTCTTCGATACAGTCGGTCAGGTTTTCCATATAGTCTAACAAGCTCCAGCTCAGCCGCCGGCCGCCGCGGGTGAGTTCAATGCCGCACAGCAATTGTGGCGACTCGCTATAGTCTACCTCGGCGCCGGCATCGATATGTTCGTGAAGCGCGCTCGTGATCCGGTCGCGCAGCCTGGCATCCAGCGCAAACGCGCTTGCAATACTGACTGGCTCGGCTTCTTTTTCCAGCGCTTGGCGGGCACCAGTGTCCAATGACTGCAGGCGCTCGATAAACGTATCGATAATCTGTTCTTCCAGACCAGCGTCCGCCAAATCATGCAGCGCCTTGCGAGCGATGGTTTGAATGGCCGTTGCTGACTGTTGGCGCAGATTCCCGAAAAACTCTTCTTTCTCCTGGTTAGCCTGGCGCTGCCAGTCGCGGCGGGTTGCGGCAACCTCTTCGCGGGCTTCGCTTAACATGACCTTTTTCTGTTGGTCGGCCTCCTTGTTGACCGTAGCTAAAATATCCTCGCGCTCACGCTCAAGCTGTTCACTCTTATTACGGTAAAGCGTCGCCGCCTCGTCTGCCTTGAGTTCGCGCTCAACAGCCTGTCTGCTGCGCTTCGCAATACTTTGCTCACGCTGGTCCATGGCGTTTACCACGGGCTTATACAGAAAGCGCTTCAACAGCCAGACCAGGATCAGAAAGTTGACAATCTGCGCCGAGACCGTGATCCAGTCTATGCTCATCTATCAGCCTCCCGCCGCGGCGGTTATGTGGTTCCAGAAGGGGTTGGCGAAAATAATAATCATCGACACCACAAAGCAGTAAATCGCCGTTGACTCGATCATCGCCAAACCGACAAACAAGGTGCGGGTAATGGTGCCTGATTCGTCCGGTTGCTGGGCGATGGCGCTGAGTGCCTGAGCGAGGGCACGCCCTTCCCCTAGCGAAGGGCCAATGGCGCCGATGGCGATGGTTAGGCCGGCCGTGATAATCGACGCCATGCCGATGAGTGTTGTGCTATCCATCATGTTCTCCTGTTGCATGCGATGTTGACTCTTGCTTTTGTTCGGGTTGGGTAACCTGTTGATGCGCCGAAGTGGCGGAAGCAATGTAAACCATCGCCAGAATGGTGAAAATATATGCTTGAATCATGCCGGTTAGCAGCCCCAGCAGCTGCATGACCACCGGGAAAAAATACGGCGTTAAACCGATAAGAATGGCGATAATCACCGTGCCGCTCATGATGTTGCCGTATAGCCGCACCGCCAGGGCAAGGGTGCGCGAAAGCTCGCCAATGATATTAAACGGCAACATCAGCCAGGTTGGCTTTAAATAGTGTTGTAGATAGGTCGACAGCCCCTCATAGCCAATGCCATACAGCGGCACGGCAATAAAAACGCAGATGGCCAACGCCGTAGTGGTCGACAGCGAACCGGTGGGCGACATATAGCCGGGCACGATAGCGAGCAGGTTGGCGGTAGCAATATATAGAAACAGCGTGCCGACAAATGGCAGGTAGCCAGCCGGATCCTGGCGACTTACCTGCTGGATCTGATCGCGAATGCCGCTGACCAGCACCTCCAGTATGTTCTGCCCGCGCGACAATTCCGTAGCAGCGGAGAAGCGCCGTGTCACCAACCACGAAATCAGTGTCAGCAGTGCCATCACTACCCAGGTGAACACAATGGTGGCATTCAGCGACAGCGCGCCAAGCTGCCAGAAAACAAGTTCATCAGGGCTGATGATCATGTATCCACTCCGCTGTTAAGGCGCGAGAGGGTGCGCGAGGGGGCGATGCGCCTGACAACCAGTAAACGCGCCAGCATAAAACCACCGGTAGCCGCCAGCAAACCCGCAAACCCTGCGTAATAGCCGACGCCGTAAAGCCCGGCAAGCACCAGACTCAGGCGCAACAGCATACTGCCCAGCATGCGCAGCGCGAGATTGTGCGCCTGATCAATGTTTTTGATGGTGAGCCACAGGCCATAAAAAAATATCAAACCGAGGATGGCACCCGCAGCGAATGCCGGCAGTAGTTGCAGCAATAGCTTCATATTTGAACCTTCCGTGAGGAAACTGCATAGTCAATGGACGCAAGTTGAGAAGCAGAAACGTCGTTGCGCTCAGTCATTTTCATGCTCCTGCTTAATCCAGTACCAGGCATTGAGACAACCAAGTGCGATACCGATAATCAGAAACGTCAACGTCCAGGAGGCGCGCTCTGCTGGCCAACGTCCGTCTAACCAAATACCCAGTGCGATGCCGAGCAAGGTGGGAATAGCGATCGACCAACCCACCAGCCCGAACATGCCCAGCCCAAACCAGGCGGCGCGCTGATTTCGCTGGCGGGCGGCGTGTTTACGTCTGGCGCGGCGACCAATCTCCTCAGCGAGCGGCTGGTCGCGGTCTGCGGGTTTGTGTTTGGGTGGTTCCTGCGGTTTAACCACGCATCGTCTCCTGCATTTCACGGAAGCCACGCAAGGTGCCGGCCTCCAGTCGACCCAACGCGGTGCGCGCCTTGCGTTGCTGGTCATCCAGCTTTAGAAACCGCTCTTCAACCAGCGTCTGCAGCTCATTCAGGCTCGCACCGCGTGCGCCATTTGGCGTCGACACCGAGACATCGCGGCCGCATTTTACCAGTACGCCGTGGTCCACAGCCGCAAAGCTCTCCTCGCCGTTAGCGGCATAGAAAGCTAATACGCCGGGCGCTAGCGCCGCTACGAAGTCGATATGCCGTGGCAACAAACAAAAGTCGCCGTTGTCCGCCTGGGCGGTCACCTTGTTTACCGCCTCATCGACCAGCACCTCGGTGGGCAGCAATATTCTTAGGCGCATAGTGAGGATATCAGCATCGCTCATTGTGCGGCCCCTTGTTGCTTAGCCTCATCGACCGCGCCGATCATGTACAAAGCCTGCTCGCCCAGCGCACTAAATTCGCCACCCAGGATGCGCTCGCAGCCGTCAATCGTTTGTTCCAGCGGTACCAATTTGCCCTGTTTGCCGGTGAACTGCTCGGTGGTAAAAAACGGCTGCGTCAGAAAGCGTTCCAACTGGCGCGCCGTGCTGACGGTATTGCGGTCTTCGTTTGAGAGTTCTTCCATGCCCAGCATCGAGATAATGTCTTTCAGATCTTCGTATTCGGCCAATGTGCCGCGCACCTGCTGCGCCACTCGGTAGTGGCGTTGGCCGACCACGGTCGGGGTCAACATTTTGGAATCGGTCTGCAGCGGGTCGACCGCCGGGTAGAACCCCTGGCTGGCACGCTTGCGCGACAGCACAATGGAGGCCGATAGATGCGCGAAGATATGCGTGGCCGAAGGGTCGGTAAGATCGTCGGCCGGTACATAAACTGCTTGTATCGAGGTGATGCTGGCGCTGCGCGAGCTGCAAATACGCTCCTCGAGAGCGGCCAGTTCCGTTGCCAGGGTCGGCTGATAACCAACCCGCGAAGGGATACGGCCCAATAAGCCCGACACCTCAGCGCCAGACTGCACAAAGCGAAACACATTGTCGATCAGTAGCAGCACATCTCGCTTGGCCACATCACGAAAATACTCGGCTACCGTCAGCGCCGCATGGCCAACACGAAAACGCGCGCCCGGCGGTTCGTTCATTTGTCCGTACAGCAGCACGGCCTTGTCCAGCACGCCGGAGGCCTGCATCTCGCGGTACATATCTTCTGCTTCGCGCATGCGCTCGCCGATGCCGCAAAACAGACTGACGCCTTCGTACTGGGCCGCCATATTGTTGATCATTTCGTTGATCACCACGGTCTTGCCAACGCCGGCACCACCAAACATGCCGGATTTTCCGCCGCGCTCCAGCGGCGCCAGCAGGTCAATTGCCTTGATGCCGGTGGCAAACACTTCAGTTCCCGTGGTGCGGTCCGCCAATGGCAGCAGTGGGCGATGGATGGGCCAGTGCTCGCGCGTAGCGATTGCCTCTTTGCCATCAACTGCTTCACCGAATACGTTGAGCATACGGCCCAATAGCGCTTCCCCCACCGGTATTTGCAGAGTGGTGCCCATGTCTTGCACCGGCATTCCCCGGCCGAGGCGGCTGGTGGAATTCAGGGCGATACAGCGAACGGTAGTGGTGTTGAGGTGGGTCTGTACTTCGAGCACCACCTGGCCTTCAGGGCCAGCGCGCAGCTCATGATTGCGTGCCGGCAGGGGTTGAGCGAAGCGCGCATCTACCACACTGCCGCGCACTGCAACAATTTCACCGAATTGGGGTTCTGCTCTGTGAGCAGCGTTGTTCATGAAATGTCCTTTAAAGCTGTGCTGCGCCCATACTTCAATGCAAAGCCTGACGCCAACACGATAGGATACAGGCGTTAGCAAATATGAGTTTGATTGCGATCAAACAACTGCAAGTTACGCCATAACTGAACATTGTTTAACGTCTAAAAAATTGTTGGTCGAAAGTTGATAGCAATCAAGATTGCCAGCAGTGCCAGTCGATACCATAACTGATTGGGCGAATATAGTATTTATTCAAGCGGTTTAGTGCGGAGTGCAGTCATGTATCGATTTTCTAACATTTTGTTTGTCGCCGATTCGAAAGTGGATAACGCTGCGGCTTTTGCACATGCATTAACTGTGGCGAATAACAACCAGGCAAAGCTCACGGTGATGGGGCTTGTGGCCGCCTCAGCAGTGCCCAGGCTAAGAGCGCAGTTAGCGGAACATGTATTGATGAACCCGGTGGTAGAGCAGCAGCGCCAACGACTGCTGGCGCTGGTGCAGGGAAAAACTTCGGGCGGTGCAGAGATTGAGGTGAAAATAGGGTTCGGCAAAGGCTTTATCGAGGTCATCCGTGATGTGTTGCTGCTGCAGCGCGACCTGGTCATCAAGCCCTCCGAGAACCTCGAGCGCGTTGCACAACGGCTGTCGTTCGGTAGCGTGGATATGAAACTGCTGCGCCAATGCCCATGCCCGGTGTGGATAACCAGGCCAACTCCACAGCAGTCGTCGCGCAAGATTCTTGCCGCCGTGGACTACGATCAGGACGAGGCTCATGATGATGCGTTGAATCCGCACATTCTTAACATCGCCAGTTCACTAGCGCTGGCAGATTTTGCCGAGCTGCATGTTGTGCATGCCTGGCGTTTACCGTTTGAAAGCTATCTCCGCTCAGGCCACACAGGCACCGCACAGGTAGAAGTATACTCAATGCTGCAGCAGGCAGAGGATAAACGCAGGCACTGGCTGCAGGCTCTGGTGGAGAAACACTGCGTCGCCCAGGGCGAAGCGGCAGATAACTACCTCGAACCGCAGCTGCATTTGAAAAATGGCGATGCCGATCAAGTGGTATCGGCACTGGCCAACCTGTTGGACGTTGAGCTAGTAGTGATGGGCACGGCTGGTCGTGCCGGTATACCCGGCCTGCTCATCGGTAACACCGCCGAAGATATCCTCAATCAAATCGATTCTTCGGTGCTGGCCGTCAAGCCTGCCGGGTTTGTCAGTCCGGTAACACTAAAAGCGTAGCTGTCAGCGCGGCAGAGCACGCCTAACCCCGCGGCCCGGCGTCGGCGGCTTAAACTGCACGAGCTGTACACCCAGCCTACGGTGTAGTTTTGCATTCGCAGCGCTGTGCGACTTCCCTTTTATCTATCGACATAATAGATATAACCAACAAAAATTTGTCGCTTTTCAAATACCATTCACGCGCGTATCGTCGTTGTTACACACCGCGATAGACGCATATGAATGGAGGGTGTCATGGACCGTGTTGAAGAAGACCGCGCTACACTGAGGAAAATGGGTGTCATGTTTTTGAGCTATATGCTGATCGTTGGCTTGCTCGCCGCAGCAGTGATCGTGCTCACCTGAGGGTTCGCGCGCAGGTTTTGAACCTGGTTTGCGCAAAACTGTTGCAACACCTCAATAACAGCAACATGATATCGACTAATTCGATACGATTTGCCGAGGACTTGCGATGGACTCCGAACTGGCGCGTACCTTTCTAACCATCGTCGCCGCTGGTAATTTTGTAAAGGCTGCCGAGCGATTATTTGTTACTCAGTCTACTGTCAGCTCACGAATTCAATCACTGGAGCAGCAACTCGGTTGCCGCCTTTTCGTCCGCAACAAGGCCGGTACTGTGCTGACTGCATCTGGCCGCCAATTCCAGAAACACGCCGTAAATCTGCTGCGCACCGTCGAGCAGGCGCGGCAGGCCGTTGGGGTGCCGCAGGGCTATCGCGCGTCGCTGACTATCGGCGGTCGATTCGGGATTTGGGAAGATCTGCTGCTGCGTTGGTTACCGCTTATGCGTACGGCCGCGCCCGACATCGCTATTCGTGCCGAGGTAGGGCTGGAGGAAGAGCTGATGCTGGGCCTGGTCGATGGACGCATCGATATCGCGGTGCTGTACACGCCGCAGAGCCGACCCGGACTCAACGTTGAACCGTTACTCGAGGAGCAGCTAATTCTGGTGAGCACGACGGCCTCCGAACACAGCTCGCCAATGAGCGCGAACTATGTGTACATCGACTGGGGGCCAGAATTTATGGCGCGCCACAACGCCAGCTTCCCCGATTTCACCGGTCCAGGTCTCACGGCCAACATTGGTTGGCTGGGATTACAGCATATTCTTGAACATGGCGGTTCAGGGTTTTTTCCGCGCCGCCTGGTCACGCGGCATGTCGCCGCAGGCCGCTTGCATGCAGTCAGTGATACGCCTGCGTTCACCCTGCCAGCTTATCTTCTCTACCCATTGGAACGCGACGGCGACCTGTTCGAACCCGCGCTACAGCGTTTGCGTACTATTGCTAGCGAGGTTGCGGCGACTTAGGGCTTGCGCCAAAATATGCTGTTATTTTGCCGCGAGGCCTAAGTACGTGGTTGCCGTAGTTTGCTGCGGGAAACTCCGCATTGCTGCGGATGTGCCCGCAGGATACGCTTGAGAGCTAGCGGCGATAGCTGTGTAAACTATCATGTGGCGGAAATTTTTATCCCAGCTGTACATTAATAGTTCCCAACAATAGTCCACCAACCTGTTAAACGGAGAATCCTATGTTTAGCATCGACCATATTCTTGTCGTCATCGATCCGGAAGCCTCTCACCAGCGGGCCATGCAGCGCGGCGTGTGGCTGGCGCAGCGCTTTAACGCTCAGCTTGAACTATTTGTATCGCACTATGATGCAGCGCTGGCCGATGGCCCCCTGCTAAATAAAACGTCGCAGCGAAAAGCGCGGGCGGCGTCCATAGAGTCAAGAAAGCAGTGGCTGGAAGAGTTGGCTGCGCCACATCGAAAAGACGGTTTGGAGGTCGATACCGACGTTGTGTGGGGTAAACCCTTGCACGACGAAGTCACGCGCAAGTCGATTCGCTGCGGTACCGATGTCGTGCTAAAAGCGACTGAATATCAGAGTAAGATTCGGCGTACCTTGTTTACCAACAGCGACTGGCAATTGATCCGCGAGTGCCCGGCCCCCGTGTGGTTTGTAAAGCTGGACGACATGGCGGATAAGCCGCGTTTCATTGCGGCGGTCGACCCCATGTCTGGCCATGAAAAACCCGAATATCTGAACAAGGACATTTTGGCCGTTGCGACCGAGCTGCAGCAGAATCTCGATGCACAGCTACATGTGGTGAACTGGATGGCACCGTCGATCGACTCGCAAATGGGGGCGCAGGTGGCAGCGGAATTCAGAAAATTGCAGCAAGATCGAATGCAAGAGCTATTGCAGAATTTTACCAGTGTTGACGCTGCCAATGTGCATCTTGCCGCCGGCCGCGACTACAGTTTCTTGCTGGAGTTGGTCGGCAAGCTTTCAGCACAAGTTGTGGTGATGGGCTCGGTAGCACGGGGTCGCATGCAGCGGCTGGTGCTGGGTAGCACCGCAGAATTTATGCTCGACCAGCTGCAGTGTGACGTGCTGGTGGTGAAAGCGCATGATTTTCTAACGCCTGTCAGGCTATGAGCGCACGGCTAAAGGCACACCTGGCCACGCTGCGAGCAACGTTCGCTGTGGCAGTAACACATTGACCTCTGGCTTGCCTGAACAGCTGCTCCGCGCAGCAGCGTATCCGCATGCTGTCGATACAATCAAGCTGATCGAAACGCATCTCTCCTGGGTGTTTCTCACCGGTCCCTATGCTTACAAGGTAAAAAAGCCGGTTCGCTTCGACTTCGTAGATTTCAGTACTTTGCAGCGGCGCAAACACTTCTGTGAAGAGGAGCTTCGCTGCAACCAGGCTTTTGCACCCGAGCTGTATGTGGGCATGGTAGCCATCGTTAGAACGGCTGACAACGAACTGATGATTGCACCCCCACACAATATCGAAGGCGTGGAACAAGGAGAGGTAGAGATAGTCGATTTCGCGGTACAAATGCTGCAGTTCGACCAGACGGCACAGGCGGATCATCGCTTACAGGCCGGGCAGCTAACCAGAGATGAGCTCAGCAAATTTGGCCGCACGCTCGCCGCGCAGCACGCTGGGCTGGCTGCCATCGAACAGCCAGTCGATGTAATCACCCCAATGACCGACAATTTTGCCACGCTGCGTGAGCTTGCGAGCGCCGCACCGCTGAGAGAGGAGCTTGAGCGGCTGGAGCAGGCAACCAGAGACGACATTGATGGCGCGCAACAGGCGTTGAGTCAACGCCACATTGAGGGGTTTACCCGCGAATGTCACGGTGACCTGCATCTGCAAAATCTGGTTCTGACCGAGCAAGGCCTGCGCGCTTTTGACTGCCTGGAGTTTGATTTGTCGTTGCGCACTATTGACGTATGCTGCGATACAGCGTTTTTGCTAATGGACTGCTGTGTGCGCGGCAGAGACGATCTGGGTTATGCCTTCATCGATGGTTACCTTGACGTCTCGGGTGACTATGACGGCGTCACGCTGCTACCACTGTACGCCCGCTATCGCGCGATGGTGCGCGCCAAGGTGACTGCACTGCAGCTTGAACAAGCGTTCGAACAGAGCACGTTGCAGAAGCTGCAACGTTATGTGGGATGGGCCGCTGCGCATCAGCGCCGCCGGCAGGGGAGGCTCATCGTCAGCTGCGGCGTTTCCGGCTCCGGCAAATCATACTGGGCTGCACAGCTGGCAAGCGAGCTGCCGACAATTCGGCTACGCTCCGACGTGTTGCGCAAGCATCTGCATGGTTTGGCATCTGCTGAAGACAGTCAGTCAGCGCTGCAGGCGGGGCTGTACGGCGCAACGCAAACGCAGGCTGTGTATGCAAGGCTTGCCGAACTCACGGGCCAAGTTTTACAGCGCGGTGAAAACGTCATTGTAGATTGCACCAACCTTGAGCTGTGGCAGCGCCAGCTGTTTTATGCGGCGGCCAACAATGCAGGTTCAGCTTGCGTCGTGCTGCATTTCACCGCGCCACAGCGCTTGCTCGAACAGCGCATTGAACAACGCAGTAGAGAGGGGCTAGATGCCTCTGAAGCGAATCTACAAATTCTACATTGGCAACTCGCGCGCCAGCAGCCGCCGACTGCGCCCGAACCGGTGGTGCGTATTGATACCAGGCAGGTCAAACTTCGGCAGATTGTTGAGTTGCTGAAAGGTTGATCTTAATGTTGTATGAATGATTGTGACAGCACTTTGATGTTGCTGCAGGAATAGGCAAAGCTATCTATGGCGGAAATCACGTTACCTCAAGTTGAAAAGCCGCAACAGCCAAGCGGAGAGCAGACTGACCGCATCGATAAAATTTGGCTGGCATCCTACCCGTTAGGCGTGCCTGCCGAGATCAATCCGCAACGGTACAGTTCTTTGGTTGCCCTGTTCGAGCACAGCGTGGAGCGGTTTGCCGATCAGGGTGCCTTTAGTAGCTTCGGTGAAACGTTAAGCTACGCAGAATTAGATCGCTATAGCCGCGCATTTGCCGCTTTTTTGCAGCACGGGTTGGGGCTTGGCAAGGGCCAGCGCATTGCGCTGATGCTGCCAAATATTCTGCAGTACCCTGTCGCTCTATTTGCCGCGCTGCGGGCGGGTCTGGTTGTGGTCAATACCAATCCAATGTACACCTCGCGCGAGCTTGCCCATCAACTCAAAGACGCTGACGTGAGTGCAATTGTCGTGCTCGAAAATTTTGCCCACGTGCTAGCCGACTGTATTGCGGAAACGCCCGTGCGTCAGGTGGTGGTGACCCGCATGGGCGATATGTTCAGCTGGCCGAAATCGACGCTGGCAAATTTCTTTGCCAAGCACGTGCGCAAAATGGTGCCGCCCTACAAGCTGCCGGGGGCGATGTCATTCAAGGATTGCCTGGAGAATAACCTTACGCAGACGCTGACGCCGGTGGATATTGGACCCGAAGACCTGGCGTTTCTGCAGTACACAGGAGGCACTACCGGGCCGGCCAAAGGCGCGATGCTCACCCATCAAAATATGGTGGCGAACGTGGAGCAGGCTGCGGCGTGGCTGCAATCACATTTTGTCGAAGGCAAAGAAGTCGTTATTACGGCATTACCGCTTTATCATATCTTTTCATTGACCGCTAATTGTCTGACCTTTATGAAAATCGGTGGGCTCAATTATCTGATCGCCGACCCGCGTGATATGAAGCGTTTTGTACGCTTGCTGCGCAAGGTTCAGTTTACCGCAATTACCGGTGTTAATACGTTGTTCAACGGCCTGTTGGCCACACCTGGCTTTGCCGCTATTGATTTCTCAGCGTTACAAATTTCGCTGGCCGGTGGTGCCGCTTTGCAAAAATCCGTGGCGGACCGCTGGCAGGCGGCGACCGGGTCGACGCTTATTGAAGCTTACGGTCTGACCGAAACTGCGCCCGCCGTTTGCGTCAACCCGTTGGATCTGGCCGCCTACAACGGCTGCATCGGCTTACCGCTGCCATCAACCGAAGTCAGTATTCGCGATACCCAAGGCCGGCCTGTTGGTACCGATACGGCAGGCGAGCTATACGTACGCGGACCGCAAGTGATGCGCGGTTATTGGCGACGACCGAAAGAAACCGCGAACGTACTCTCGCAGCAAGGCTGGTTAAAAACCGGTGATATTGGTGAAATGCTGACCAGTGGCTATTGCCGACTACTCGACCGCGAGAAAGATATGATCCTGGTGTCCGGTTTCAATGTGTATCCTAATGAGGTCGAAGTTGCCCTTAGCGAACACCCAGGCGTGCATGAAGCCGGTGTTATCGGCGTGCCAGACGCCAAGTCCGGCGAAGTCGTTATGGCAGTCATTGTTAAACGCGATCCGAACCTTACTGAGGAGCAAATACGTCAGCATTGCCGGAAGCTATTAACCGGCTACAAGCGACCCAAACCTATTCATTTTGTTAGTGAGTTGCCGAAAAACAACGTCGGCAAAATACTGCGCCGTGAGCTAAGGGCGCGCTACGTGAACAACGGCCAGACAGAAACAAAATCCGGAAAACCGGAACCGGATGCATGAGTGCAGCGGTAGCAGTGGTATTGGCCAGACATTTGATCATGATTGCAACCTGGAATGTATTGTCGCATAGTGAAAACCGCGAACGTACAACCGAGCTTGCGGCAAGGGAGAAAACCAATTGCTCGGCGACGACGCGGATTCGCTGGTGTTCGAGGAACAAATGGCTAGCTTTTAACTACCTTTTCGGGAGAATATCGACATGAAAAATAGCACCGCAAAGTTACAGCTTGAAGGGCACGAAGATATATCGCTGCCTGTCTATTCCGGAACCCTGGGTCCCGATGTGGTCGACGTTTCCGAGCTTACCAGGCACAACCTTTTCACCTATGATCCCGGCTTCGTCTCGACGGCGGCCTGTACGTCCGAGATCACTTTTATCGACGGCGACAAAGGCCAGTTATTGCATCGCGGTTATCCCATTGACCAGCTGGCAGAACATTCCAACTATTTGGAAACCTGTTATCTTTTACTTAACGGGGAGTTACCCAGCAAAGTGCAGTATGAAGAATTCGCCGACACCGTGACCCACCACACCATGGTGCACGAGCAGCTGCGTATTTTCTTCCAGGGATTCCGTCGTGACGCCCATCCGATGGCGATTATGTGTGGCGTGGTCGGTGCGCTGTCGGCTTTCTATCATGACTCGCTGGATATTCGCGACGCACAGCACCGCCGCATCGCAGCATTCCGACTGATTGCGAAAATGCCGACGCTGGCTGCCATGTGCTACAAGTATTCCATTGGCCAGCCGTTTGTGTATCCACAGAATAATCTGGCTTACGCAGAAAACTTTTTGCACATGATGTTTAGCAATCCGTGCGAGAAGACCGACATCGATCCTGTGCTCAGTAAAGCGATGGATCGCATTTTCCTGCTACATGCCGACCACGAACAAAATGCGTCAACCAGCGCGGTGCGGCTGACAGGTTCTTCCGGCGCTAATCCGTTCGCCTGCATTGCCGCGGGCATTGCGGCGCTGTGGGGCCCGGCACATGGTGGCGCCAATGAAGCGGTGTTGAGCATGCTCGAGGAAATTGGCGACGAAAGTCGTATTGATGAGTTTGTCGCCCGCGCCAAAGATAAAGACGATCCTTTTCGATTGATGGGATTTGGTCATCGTGTGTACAAAAATTTTGACCCCCGCGCCAAGGTACTGCGCGAAAGCGCCGACGAGGTACTGGCGGCCAAGGGCTTGCACAACGATCCGCTGCTGCGCATTGCACGGCGGCTGGAAAAGATAGCCCTGGAAGACGACTATTTTATCGAGAAAAAGCTGTATCCCAACGTCGATTTCTATTCAGGCATTATTCTCAAGGCTTTGGGCATTCCAACCAATATGTTTACCGTCATATTCGCCACCGGGCGTACCGTAGGCTGGATTGCCCAGTGGAACGAAATGGTTAGCGATGAGTATCGCATTGGTCGGCCACGGCAGCTTTATATAGGGAATAAGCAGCGTGATTATGTACGGCCGGAATAATGCCGTTTTTGGCACATGCATGACGCTTTAATAGCGCCACTAACCCGGTCAAAGGTAATCGCAACAGCCCTTGTACATCAACCATTCGCTTGCAGCATTCCTTGTTGCCAATTGTGCAATCCTGATGGTTTGCAGCAGAACGCAGCGCTGTTATCGCAAAAAAATAACATGTTGGAAATACCAATAAACCAAAAGAGGTGCTATTGAAACCGCTATATAAGATGTATAGACTATACATCTTATATTGAAGCGGATGAATCTATCAGGACCATTGGCCGCGATATTGCAAGCCTGCCTCTTTTCAGACTAAAGTCACTGCCACAACGGTAGGCCTGACCTGTAGGAGCGACTTTAGTCGCGAACCGCTAGCTGGCCCGATCTTCCTGACGGACGCCAATTAGTCCTGTCTCAACGAAAACTCCCGGGAGGTATGCGAAACAATGACATTTGTAGTGACTGAAAGCTGTATTAAATGCAAGCACACTGATTGTGTCGAAGTTTGCCCGGTGGACTGCTTTTATGAAGGCCCAAATTTTTTAGTTATTCATCCCGATGAATGTATTGACTGCGCATTGTGCGAGCCGGAATGCCCCGTGGATGCCATTTATGCCGAAGACGAAGTACCGGAGGACCAGCAGGTATTTTTGGAACTGAACGCAGAGCTTGCCGAAGTGTGGCCTAATATTTCCGAAATGAAGGATCCACCGGCCGATGCCGAAGAATGGGCCGAGGTAAAAGATAAGATACAGTATCTTGAACGCTAAAATTACCCCGAATCGCGATAGTTAGCGAGTTGCGCTACAAAGCAAACAGTTGGCAAACCGCCGTGAACACACTGGCTGGAGGTATGAAACAATGAAAGTTAGTATTTATCGTTACCTGCCCGACCAAGACGACGAACCGCGAATGCAGGACTATGAATTTGACCTGCCGCCCGGTAAGGATCTCATGGTGCTCGATGTATTAGAGCACCTCAAAGCCTTAGACCCGACACTCACCTATCGGCGCAGTTGCAGAGAGGGAGTGTGTGGTTCCGATGGCATGAATATTAACGGCGCAAATGGCTTGGCCTGTATCACCCATGTATCCACTGTGTTACAGGGCGGCCAGCTACCCTCGGGGCAACGACTGTCTCGAGCACGACCACGCGATACGCTGGTACTGCGACCCTTGCCGGGCATGCCGGTAATACGCGATCTGGTGGTGGATATGTCGCTGTTCAACGAGCAATATCGTAAAATTAAACCTTATCTGATAAACGATGAACCTACTTTAGGCATGGAGCGCCTGCAGTCGCCAGAGGAGCGCGCCAAGCTTGATGGCCTTTACGAATGTATCCTGTGTGCCTGTTGCTCCAGCGCCTGCCCATCCTGGTGGTGGAACCCCGATAAGTACATTGGTCCTGCCGGCCTGCTGAACGCCTACCGCTTTTTGATTGATTCACGCGACAGGGCAACAGCGCAGCGCCTGGCTGAACTCGAAGATCCCTACAGCGTATTTCGCTGTAAAGACATACGCAACTGCGTTTCCTACTGTCCGAAAAAGCTCAATCCCAGAAAAGCGATCGCACATATTGAGCATATGCTGGTGAAAGAAAGTACCTAGTGTAGTCAAGCGAGGCCGGTCAAAGTATGTGCCGGCCCGCTCCACGAGGCTGCGATTCTAGCTCCGTTAAATTCACTTGGTTTGTCAAATCCGAACGGATTAAATGCCCACCAGTTTTGGTGTACACTGCCGCGTGTGAGTCACTCGCACGGCGAAGCGCAACGCGAGAGCTCATTACCCGACACCAAGCCGTGTGAGTAAGGAGACACAGCAATGAAACAACTGAGCCCTATGGACTCGGCATTTATCAATCTGGAAAACAGCAACACGCCGCAGCATGTCGGGAGTCTTGCTATTTATGACGTGACGACAGCGCCGGGCGGTTTTGTACGGTTTAAAGACCTGATCAATAATTATGAACAACGTTTGAATAAAAGCAAAATGTTCCGCACCCGGCTGGTCACCGTTCCCGGCCAAATCGACCGGCCGTACTGGGTGGAAGACAAGAATTTTGATGTTGAATTTCACCTGCGCCATATCTCCCTGCCGGAACCCGGTGACTGGCGTCAGTTATGGATTCAGGCGGCGCGCTTGCACTCACGTTCGCTGGATATGTCGCGTCCGCTATGGGAGGCCTATATTATTGAGGGTCTGAATAATATTCCGGATGTACCCGAAGGCGCATTTGCCATCTACACCAAAATTCACCACTCACTGGTCGACGCTGCGGGCGGACAGTCGTTTTTGACGTTGCTGCATGACCTGGTGCCAGACCCAAAGCCCGAGGATCACGCAGTCAGGAAGGCGTTGATTGTTGATCGGCAGCCCGGTGATGCTGAGCTCTTAGCAAGAGCAATGGTGAATCGCACCAAAAATACATTCTCGCTAACCAAAAGTATAGCTGGCAAGGCGGTAGAACTTGCGAAGTACACCCTTAGCGTTGCGCGCAATGAAATTCCGTCGCCTGATATAAAATCTCCCGCGACCCGTTTTAATAAGCCAGTAGGGCCGCACCGGGTAGCGGATGCTGCCGTGTTCGAACTGGACGATTTCAAGGCGATTAAAAACGCTGCCGGCGTGACCATGAACGACGTTGCGCTGGCGGTTGTTGGTGGCGCGTTACGCAAGTATTTGCAGCACTATAATGAGTTGCCGGAAGAACCCCTGGCGGCGGGCATACCCATGGATATGCGTACCCGGCGCGCTGCAACCGATGACAATAACCAGGTAGGTTTCATGTTCACCTCTCTGCACACCGATATGGAAGATCCCGCCGCTCGCTTGCAAGCGGTGCATGTCAGCGCTGCTGATGCCAAGGCTAGCAATGCGACCAACCCCATGGTCGATGCATTAAAAATCGCCGGCGTATTTTCCCCGCTGCTGTCGCAGACGGTTGCCGGCATCTGGGCGAGACACCAGTTCAGCCGGTTCGTGCCGTTGCACATCGCCACGGTGATATCCAACGTGCCTGGTCCGAATTTCCCCCTGTATAGCGCCGGCGCGCAGATAGTTCGCTACCACGCCCTCGGTTTGCTGACGCCGGGCTGTGGTGTATTTCATCTTGTATTTAGTTGTAATGGCGTGGTCACTGTGACACTGCTGGCTGACCGGGAAATTATTCCAGACCCCGAATTTTACCGTCAGGCTCTAGTCGCGTCATTCGAAGCGACGAAAAAAGCCGTGCTCGGTAAAGCGCAGCCAACGAAAGTTGCCGTGAAAACGGCCAGGTCCGCTGTTAAAGTCGCGGCGAAAAAGGTGCCCGCTAAAAAGCCAGCAGCGAAAAAGACTGCCACGAAAAGTAAACCAGTGAGAAAAACTGTTGCCAAAAAAACGGCTGCTAAAACACGCTAGGCCGGCGTGCCGGTGAAACCCGCCACATCAGCTAATATAAGATGTATTAACAATACATTATATAAAGAGATTCAATACCCTCCCGTTACTTTTATGGCCCGTACCAACACAGGAAACACGGCATGAACATGTTGCACAGCGCCACCATCCTCATGGGCGCCGCCGTCATCGTTGTTTCTATCTCTCGTCAGTGTGGGTTCGGTTCCATCCTGGGCTACATAATTGCCGGCTTGTTGATCGGACCCTCGGGACTGAACCTGATTTCCAATTCGGAAAGCATTCTGCAGTTCGCCGAAATCGGAGTGGTTTTGCTGCTGTTTATTATTGGTCTGGAGATGAAGCCTGCGCGCTTATGGACGCTGAGGAAATCGATATTCGGGCTGGGAGCCACTCAGGTGTTAATCACTACGGCGGTATTGGCGGCGCTGGCAATGTTGTTTTTAAACTCCTGGCTGACGGCAGTGTTGATAGGCTTTGGTCTTTCGCTTTCCAGTACCGCCTTTGCGCTGCAGCTGATCGCCGAACGCAAGCAACTGGCTTCACCGCACGGGCGCAGTGCGTTGCATATTCTATTGTTTCAGGATTTGGCGGTTATTCCAGTTTTGGCCATCATACCCATCGTTACCGTCGACGCACTGGGTTCGGGTGCCGAGATCGTCAGGAATATTGCCAGCACCGTGGCGATCCTGGTCGCCTTCTGGTTGTTTGCGCGGTTTTTATTACGCCCGATTCTGCGTTTCGTGGCTGCTGCGCGAATCCATGAGATATTTATCTCGGCGGCGCTCCTGCTGGTACTCGGCTCGGCACTGTTGATGCAGTCTATTGGGGTCAGCATGGCGCTGGGCGCGTTCCTGGCCGGCGTACTGGTTGCCGACTCGGAATACCGTTATCAGCTGGAATCCGACATTGAGCCGTTCAAGGGACTGCTGCTGGGATTGTTCTTCATGGCGGTGGGCATGTCCGCCAACTTGGGATTACTGGTCGCGGAACCTGGCACTGTCGTGCTGATCGCGTTTGGCATCGTGTTCTGCAAGGGGGTGCTGTTGTTTCTCACAGCACGGCTGCTGAAATTAAACACTGTACAGGCCATGCTGCTGGCAGTGTGTTTAAGTCAGGGCGGGGAGTTTGGTTTTATTCTCTTTACCCTGTCTGCGAGGCATGAGCTGATGACCGTTGAGCTGAGTGAACTGCTAATTATGGCCATTACCTTGTCGATGATGACAACGCCTGTGTTGCTGTACTTCATCGAAAAGCTGATAAAAAAATGGGCTGCCGGCGAGCCGTCAACGGATTATGATGTAATCGATGCGCCACACCCCAGGGTGATCGTTGCCGGGTTCGGACGCTTCGGGCAAATAATTGCACGCATGCTGCGCACCCAGAATATCGTTTTTACCGCGATCGAAATTAATCCAGGACATGTGGATTTTGTGCGTCAACTGGGTAGCAAGGTCTATTATGGTGATGCCTCCAGTAAACAACTGCTCGATACGGCAGGTACCGGCAAAGCCGAAGTCTTTTTGCTGGCGATTGGCAATATTGAGACATCAGTAAAAATAGCAGCAATCGTCAAACGCAATTATCCCAATGTCAAGCTGTTTGCCCGCGCCCGTAATCGCCGGCATGAAATACGGCTGCGCACCCTGGGTGTACACGCCGTTATTCGCGATACCCTGTTGTCCAGCATGTATCTTGCAGAACAGATATTATTGTTACTTGGGCTGACGGCGGAAAAGGCGGCCTTTGTGAAAGAGCATTTTTTCCGCCATGATGCCGAGACGCTGAACCGTCAGATGGCCCATGGGGGCAATCTGGAAATGTTAATGAAATCACAACGTGACGCCTTACACGAGCTAGAGGGTTTGTTCTCGGAAGACACAACGAGTTTTTCTGAAGAGGGCGGCGAGAAATGACGAGCATTGATGCCGGCCGATTTTGATATAACGAATGAAAACGCTTGGCACGGCCAACCCCGTCCACGACGTCGGACTTGTACTCGCCGGTGGTGGTGCTCGTGCTGCCTATCAAGTAGGCGTGTTGCGTGCAGTTGCGGAAATCACACCTGCCGGTGTTAACCCATTACCGGTTATTACCGGGGTGTCAGCCGGTTCGATTAATGCCGCGTTTTTGGCCAGTCACGCCACCGAATTCAAAAGTGGCGTCGCTCAATCGCAGTTTTTCTGGCGCCGGCTGCACACAAACGATGTTTACGCGACCGATCCGGCAACGATTGCAATGAGTGGGCTGCGCTGGCTATTTGCGCTGACGTTAGGCGGATTGCATCGCACCAGCCCAAAATCACTGTTGGACAACTCGCCGCTACGTCAATTGCTGGTACAGCGGGTCAATTTCCATGCCATTCAAACCGCCATCGGCGAGGGCGCGCTGCAAGCGTTTGGCGTTTCCGCCTCCGACTATCATACGGCCACAGCTGTCACTCTTTATCAGGCAGGCAGTCAAATAGGCCCTGGAAAAGAGTGCGGCGGATCGGCTATTACAGCCCCATCAAACTTGAACACATATTAGCGTCTGCGGCGCTACCGGCAATATTTCCAGCAGAGCGCATTAATAACGACTATTTTGGCGACGGGTCGCTACGCATGACATCGCCACTGAGCCCCGCCATCCGACTTGGCGCCGAACGCCTGCTAATTATTGGCATGCGCAACGAACAAGAGCAAACAATGAGTACGCGGCCGCTGCGTTACCCTAGCCTTGGAGAGTTGGGAGGTTATTTGCTGGACATCCTATTCGTCGACAACCTCAATTCGGATATTGAACGCATACAACGGACCAACAACATTCTGGCAGTACTGAATGCCTCGTAAGCGCGCGCCACCGGCTTGCGCCCGATTGAGGTACTGGCTATTCATCCGTCGGAAGATGTACTCGATATCGCTCGCCGCCACCATAAAAGCATGCCCTGGACCATCAGAGCATTGTTGCACGGTTTGGGAGATAGCAATGCGTCCTGGCGGTTGCCCGGTTACTTGATGTTTGAACTTGGCTATTCTAACGAACTGATTGAGCTGGGCTATCAGGATGCCATGGCCAGAAAGGGCGACCTTAGCCAGTTTCTCGGTTTTCAACCCCTCTGCTGCCATACAATCAAAGTTCGATCTGAATTCCCAGCTCCACCACACGCTGCATTGGAATGCCGTAGAAAACCGGCGCACGCTGCGCATTGCTGGCTAGAAATGCAAACAGATGTTCGCGTCACAGTGCGATGCACGCGCCATTGTCAGCCGGAATTAGCGTCTCGCGGCCCAGGTAATAGGCGATCTTGTCGGGGTCTACGCTGAGGCCCAGGCGCTCACACAGGCGCAGCGCAATGGGCACATTAGGGCTTTGAAAATAGCCATAGGATAGCTGCACACGAAAACAATCCTTGGCTAAACAATCCAGCTGTATTCTTTCCTCCGCCGGCACGCGCGGCACTTCGTGAAAGCGAATGCTCAACAGAATGATCCGCTCGTGCAGCAGGGGCAATGGCATTTACTTAAGCAGAAATATTGTTGAATAGTTGCGTCGACCTATAACGCGTTGATTAATAATTCATTATCTTCATCCCGGCA
>RCMY010000982.1_pt1 | contig 27196 bp, 26 predicted proteins | sample 2041341 | NCBI WGS metagenome assembly RCMY01 (sample SAMN09708234, study PRJNA481090) | Marine sediment metagenome, whole genome shotgun sequencing project.
TTGGTTTCTTCAGTAGACACTTATATCACCCCTCATTCATTCGTATCTTCCCTGTGGCTTTTATTATGATGTCTCCATTGCTTGCAAACTGAATATAACTCCCAGACTGGTGAGTCACAGTAATGGTATTGTCATCAGCTATCTGTACCTGGGAAGTTCCACCACTCCCTGTCTTACCTACAGATAAGGCACCAGTAGGGGATATTGACACATCTGTATGTTTTCCTGCCTTAACCTGGGATATCTGTACTTCCCCTTGGGTGCCTATGGACATGTCCGTGTGGTCAGACCCAGAGGCATGCGTAGGGGAGTCATTCTGTCTGCGTAGCAGAAATTTACCATCCCTACCCATCTCTAGATAGGATAGCTTGTCGTCAGCATTATCCCTAGATACCCTCAGTGACCCTAACTGGTCTACAAACATCTTAGTGAAGGCCTTATCACTTCCATAGTCTCCTTTATAGGACTGGTGGCAGAACAGGAACCTCACAGGAACAGTGGTGGCTGCATTCACAGCAGCCCTAGTAGTTCCTCGTATAGGGTCATTCTCTGTTAGGTCTGCTTGTGAGAACCCCTTATGTGCATCAGTCACAGAGGGGTCTCCCCCCATAGCAAAGAAAGTACCAGAGGGGTGAGAAACCTCTATGTTGGCATCTCCATCCACTTTGGTATAGAATTGAGAAGGATGCACCGTGAGCATTTTTAGTGCCTCACGGTAGTCTCCTCGGTCTGTATCAGGTTTCAGTGGATACTGGTTAGGAAGGATATTGTTAGTATTCTCCCAGGTGTTTGGTAGGGTGCTTATGATAACTGGCTGACCCTTTAACCCATCTAGGAAAGCCAGTACAACCAACTGACCTTCTTGGATAGGGACTGAGGAACCGCTAGAAGTCCTAGAGTTCTCATTAAAATGAGAGAATGAGGCAGACAGTCTAGCACCAAATCTGCCCTCATTTACCCCCTCAGAGGAGATAACATCTCCAGTCCTTACCAATTCAATATCAGCTGTTCCATTCTTGTGGTGTACCTTCAGTATCTTACCAAGAGCTAGGTACCCTCCAATATTCTCTTCTGGTTTGTATATATCCCTCACCCTTCCTAGGTGAGGCTGCAATACTATGTTAGGTGAGTTCTCATCCATTTTGTAGGCACCTCCTATCACTCTGGCACAGTAGCATCAGCTGGCTTTTCTCTTCCTATAATACTAATATAGACTTCCTTACGCCCAAAGCTAATCATTCTATCTGCTGCCTCTTTGTTCTCATCCCCGGTTCCAGATAGGTCCTCAAAGAAGATGTCTACTATGTTACCCTTGATAGCTCCACCTGTATCCTCGACTATATATTCCCCATTAACACTAGGGTCATCCGGGCAAGTTAGGGAGACCTTAGTGTACATAGGAAGAACATCAAAGTCAGCGGCTATGGTTCTGCCCTCTAGGGCTCTTGAACCACAGGCTGTTATTCCCTGACCGTTGATACCCTGACCATTAGCCGGGGATGCACCATACGCTGTGGCTTCAAACTTAATATCCTCACCTTTTTCAGAGGAGTCCTGGAACACTCTACCATACCCTATTACTAGAGGTCTTCCATATTGGTTTGTCCCGCTCCAGTAGGAATCCCCTAGGTTGGCCTCTATGAGCCTGTCTGCTGAGGAAGAGTTGTGTATGAAATCCCCACTGTTCGATACTATAATCCCTACATGGGATGGTCCTTCACAGTAGGTCTCAAAGAACACTAGGTCACCAGGGCTAGCATTATTCAAGTCATCAAATCTTGATATCAGGGCACTATCATACTGTTGAGGGACATTGGCCCCAATATCGTATCCAGATACTTGGTTGTATACATACTGTGTCCAGCTCGCACAGTCTAGTTGAGGCCAGGTAGCCACAGTACCACCGAGGGTGTACCTAACTTCATCCCGGTTTTTCATGTCTACAGCATAGTCAGCTACGGCTTGACCTTTCTGGCTCCGAGGGCCACTCAAAGGTTTTATCCTGCGTCTATTGTTAGCCCCTCCATGGGAATTGATACCAGCAGCCTTGAATGGTTGCCACCCAATATCTTTGGCCTCTTCCCATGCCCCATAAGGTTTAGCGAACCTATCTTCTGGCTTACTTCCTCTGATTACCCCTAACTGAGTAGTCCAGGAACCAAAGTTCACGAACCTTTGAGTAACAGACCTTATATAGTAGTCCATCCCTATGCTTTGTTCTACAGAAGGATATTCCAGGATTGTGCCAATCTTATACTTATTGCTACCTTTAACTAGGATACTGCCATTGAACATAGAGTTGTTACGGATATTCCAGTTATACAGGTCTACCTGTAGTTTGCGTAGCACATTTCCACTCATACGCTTATCTGCCTTAGAGGCTGTGGCTGCATACATGGTCTTTACATGTAGTCTACGTATGCCATACTTCTTGAAGTAAGGCTTATACCAAATAGGCAAGTTACCAAAGGTCTTAAAGGCATCAGTACCAGGAGTAATCATGGTTTTAGCACCTACGGAATATATGGTGAAAGTCTCCAGGTCACTTCTACCTATATCGTCTGCCACCACATCTACATCAGTTATATGAACCCTGGGTAACTTACCCCAATCCGCTTGACCGAATGGTGTAGGTCTTACCACCATTGTAGGTATGTTGTTCTGCATCTCCCAAAAGGCCTCAAAGAAGGGGGCCTCTGCTACTTCCTTAAAGAATGCCCATAGGCTACCCTGAAAGTTAATGATTGAGGCCGTATCAATTAGTATCATGTTTGGCCTGTCGGTTAGGTTGTACTTTGCTATATCAAAGAGCTTCTTACCATTTTTCCACTCATAGTTTACATACTTCTTACCAAGTACTTTCCAGGCTGTTTCTATAATGTTTTTAGTAGTCATCCCGGTTATATTCACACCAGCGGTTTGTAACCAGCCGGATTTATTGTCTGCCCCTATCTTACCCCCGGTCTCCGGTATAACACCAATATCGAATGCTATAAAAGCCTTATTGAGGCCCCTACCGGATACAGTAATGGTTCTAACTGCTGAGTTATCTGTTATACTAGCTGTTCTGCGTACATCGTCCACTAGCCCTGTAAACACGATTGCCTGTGCTTCTGGAGGCCTGTGCATCATTATGGTTACTAAGTCGTTAGAGGTTATCCATAGGTCCCACTTCTTGCGGCGGGTTAAAACTATAGAAAAAGTGGGGGCATCAGCCCCCATGTCTCTAACGGTAGTGATACTAACAATGTCGTCATCTGCATTAGCCTCTGGGTTATTAGTGGCTCTAGCCACCAGTTCCCCAGTCTCAGTACTAAATACTGCTACAGCCTGAGGCTTATACCTGTTGATATTCATTGACTACACCCCCGTTATTTCCTTTCAGTGTCCTTACTCAAATCCTGAGGACTCTTCTTGGTAAAGAAGTCCTTAATGGAATCCATCAGAGTACCCTGTTTCTCAGGTGTACCACCCTTAACTTCCCCAGATACCTCAAGTTTTATAACCTGAGTATTAGAGTTACTACTCCCATCTGCTGAGTATTTCTTGTAATCCCTGGGGTTATCTTTTTGAGCTATCTGGGCTAGGTCTTTGTCCCCTAGCTTAATGGTATCAGCATTAATGCTTTTGGCATTTACTGAATCAGTACTGACATCCTTACCATCAGCCTGAGCCTGTGCCTCTAAGTCTCCCTTACCGTTAATAGCTGAATACAACCAGTCACCTGCACTAGAACCGGCAGCACTAGCACCTGTGGTAATGGCAGCACCTGCTAGGAAACCTGCACCTCCTGTGCCTACACCGAGGGCTCCTGCGCCCAGTAGACCCAATCCAGCACCAATGGTACCACCGATAGCCCTATAAGCACTTCTACCAGAGTTGGTTTCTGGATTCATCATACGGTCTAAGCCATATTCAATGACCCCACCAATGACTGGGAGCTTACCCCCTATGAGCTTACCTGCTCCCCCTAGGAGTTTGCCTGCCCCGGATGCTAAACGTCCCCCACTGGCTGCTAGGCTCTCCCCAGTAGTTCCCATGGCAGAAGTGAATATCCTGCTTTGGGCACCTATGTCACCTATGCGTGCTCCTAGGAATGAACCTGCTCTACTAGCGGGGCCAGACATGGCCTCATACATATTAGGCATTCTCTTCTCTAGGGTTTCTGCCCCCATGTTGAATAGGCCTCTGAGGCCTGGGCCTCTTACACCATCTATGTTTCTACCAAACAACTTCTTTAGGCCCTGTAGCCCGCTCCGGGCCATTGGGGCGGCATGCCTAGATATCATCATACCAGCACCTATCTGAAGCGGCAACTGAAGCATAGTAGGTACATATGTGCTCCAAGCAGAGTTTAAGTTGGTGGCTATCTTTTCTGGGGTCTCAGATATATCAAACTGGTTACTAATATTCCTGGCATCATTTTGGTTACGTTGATTGCTGTTAGTCTGGGCAAACTTCCTAGCCCTCTTGGCTTCATCCTTGAGCCCCATCTTCTCTAACTCATCAGCATATTCTGCTGTACCAACCTTACCACTCTGTACCTTTTTTAAGAATCCAGATTCATCCATGGCTTTAGCGGTCTGCATAGACCCTACCCCAAATTGGTCTTTCAGAATCTTGTACTTCATCAACTTCTTGGTACGTTCATCTGTCCCGGGAGGTATCACATAGTCCATACCTCTAAGTGCTTCTTGCAAGTTGGAGGGGTCTGACAGCCCACTCTCCTGCTTCATTTCTAAGGACAGGGAACCAGCTATACCAGTGTATCCTGGTTTCCACCCCTTACCCATGATAATGTCCATCTCGTTAGAGCTATTGGCCATAGCATTGTTCATACCGGATAGGACTTGAGCACCACGTTCTCCCCTTAGTCCTGGTATAGAGGCACCCAACTCCGCTTGGAATCCTACTATACTGCCCATTTGGCGTTTGTCCATATTAGGGAGCCTATCTCCCACGGACTTAACCAATGCAGCAGTAGACCTAAGCATTTCTCCCTCACGGCCTTGCATGCTACTCTTTGATACAGCTCCACCAATCAAGTTAGCGAACCTCTGCATCTCACCCTCACCATAGATTCCTAACTTCTGCATGGCTGCCCCGCTAGTAGCCATTTCACCAGCATCCACCCCATAGCTACGGGCGAACTTCTGCGTGGACATAGTGTCTGCTAGTAGGGTATTGTAGTTACCAGATGATAAGCCTCCGCTGGCTATGATGTTCTGTAACTGTAGGGTCTCATAAGCGTCATAACCATTCTGCAATCCAGCTTGTGTAGCTTGCCTGCGTAACCTTCTATCGTCTCCGGTATATCCATAGCTGTCTCCCATTCTCTGGCCTAAAAGGGATGAATCTCTTTCAGCCCTACTAATACCATGACCGCCCTCCCACAAGCGGTGCACAGCACCACCTATGGATAAGGCAGCACCAGCAGACATAAGAGTGTTGCGTACCCCTCTTTCAAGGAACCCAAAACCCCTATCTCTTTCGTGCATGCCGCCTAGCTTAGACTGAAGGCTAGGCAATCCCATCATTTCCGTTCTCATATGACTAATGGTACTGTCCATACGAGCTAGGTTAGGGTGCCTCCTAGCTAAGGATGCAGCGGCACCCTCCTGGGAAACCTTACCTCTGCGTATGCTGTCCTGCAATTCCCTATACTGTTGCTCACTTAGACCAAAGGTGTTACGGACGTTAGCACCTTCGCGTTCTGCCCTACGTGAGTAATACTGCTGTACATTGGCTGAGCCACCCCTAGCCCTAACGTCATCAGCCTTACTGGCAAAAGCCCGCTGAGCATTTAGACCCTGCATAACCTTTTTGGTATACTGGTCTTCCATACGCATACGGGCTGAATGGTAGGAGGTGAATTTTGTCTGCATCTCGTCAATAAGTTTACGGGCGGTGAATAGCTGCTTGGATGTCAGAAATCCCTCACCTAAGGTATCCCCACGGTCCAATATAGAGTTTAATAGCTCCATCTTACGCTGCAAATCAGTTATGCCTCGTACAGCATCTGTACTATTGACATGGTATTGGAGCTCTATATCCCTCTTTATGCTATCCTGTTCCCCTTCTTTTCTACCCATGTGCTAGTCCACCTCCTCCCATTGTTTCTTATCATCCAAGTCGATACCCTTTTCCCCGGGAGGTAACCTGAGGTCTGCCGGGGATGGTGTTTCCGGTTTTTCTGGTACAATGATGCTAGGAGGTTGAGCACCCAGTGGTTGATTGAGCGGTATGGAGTCATCGTCCCAAACCTTATTAAACTCTGGGTCTGCAAAAGACTCTACCACTGGTGGCTCTTCCCCTTCATACTCTGGGTCCTGTGCCCCTACCTTGATTGGCTTATTGTCCAGCAGGTAATGATTGTACAGCAGGTCGTACTGTTCCTCCGTCAAGTCCTGATACCTTTTCTCCGTCGGCAGTACGTGAAACGTCTTCATTACCCACCACTGGAACCTGGCCTCCTGTTCCTGTGCTATCTCCGCTATCGGTGTCTGGTTTAGCTGTTCTGCGAAAAGAGGACACCCACGTTTCGTACTCGTTGTAGATAGCTAAGAGTACTTCATATTCTAGGTCTGGGTTGTCCATGTCAAGCCAGTCTGGCTTAGCATCCAGTACTGTATCCAGGGTGGCAGCGATGAAAGCAATGTTATTGGTAACAACATCTACATCAAGGTTACCGCCGAGTAAGGCAGACTTAGTAACACCAATTTGTATACGTTCAAGCTGAGAAGGATAATGGAATGTGATGTTTCCTACAAATCCTGGGTTAACATCCGTAAAGTCCGCCTGTACCATGTGAGTACGGCGTTTGCCTTGGTTTATTTTAGCTAAAGACTCCAGACGTAAAGTTTTGAGTACTGTTGGTTGAATAGTTGACATATAAATACCTCCCTAATTGATGATTCATAAATAAAATAGGGGCATGAGCATTAAATAAATACTCATACCCCTATATTACCGGTGAGGACAGCTTAGGTAGCTGCCCCGCCAGAGGTGTTAGTACCATCCCTAGCCTCAAGGTAGGTCAGGGTAGCATTTTCACCTGCAATAGCATTAACCCGGAATGTTTCACGGTAGTTGACAATTGTGCACCCGTGGTAGGAACGTACCACCTTACCAGTGTACTTGTCTACAACCTCTAGGGTAATGATGTCTTTTTTAAGGACCTCTTCACCCAAGGAGGCGATACCAGCCGTTTTCATATCATTCAACCTAACGAAGAACCGCTCTACCGTAATAGAACCTTCATATCTGTTGTTGACGTGTTCCTGTGGCATGATGGACCCGATTTCATATACACCTTCTGTACCGAAGCTCCGGTCCCCTTCTAGGCCCTGGCACCTACCAATAATGGTAGTACCATACCGGATGTTAATGGTATGACCAGAGTGTACTGTTTGATTCTCAGCTGTAGCCATTCTTTAGCACCTCCTTCTCTTATAACGAAGATTCTGGAACAAAGTGTGACGTTACCAGTACAAAGTTGATAGGCTCTGTCGGAGCTACCTTGTACTCAACAGTAACAATCGTGTTAGCAAATGTAACCACGATGTCCTTGTATCCTACAATTGTACCCTCTTTGATAGCCTTTTCCAAGACATCAATGGCTGTGGTAGTAACTGAGGATACCGTAGCTTTGAGACCCTTCTTGCCCACGTAGGTGTTTTCCATAGTGGACCTCATAGTCTCTGACAGCGAGTCAGCACCACGCCTTACAGAGATTTCTCTGTATAAGGTGTTGTTAGCACTGATGTAGGTAGTAATACCCTGTGCCAGCCTGATGCCACCGCTCCTGACCTTTTCCAATGTGCACACACCAGATGTGATAAGGTCATCAACATCCGGGTCACCAGCAAGAAGGTCTTTTTCAAGAGCAATAAGGTTGAAGTAGTCGAAAGTAATAGGCTCAGCAGCATCAACTCCACATACCCTTCCAGCTATCATAGCTGCTGTAAAGTATGGTGCCAACGGAACCTTACCGGAATTGATGGCCTTATGGTAGATACCCGGGTAGCAAAGCACCGCCCTAGAGCTGTTGAGGGTAGCTGCCCTCTGCTTAGACTGGTCACAGGATTCTCCAGTAGCACCGCCAGTAAACATAACCTGTTTCTGCTGTCTACTCTCCATCTCACTTACGTGAGATAGGGCCTCTGCATGAATGGTAGGGCTGGCTGACAGAACTACCAGGATGTTAGAGAACGTAGATTTCAGCTTAGTGAACACACTAGCCCACGAAGCAGGCAAAGGACCAGCCGTACCGCCAGTTAAGGAAGTAGTAGCAAAATCAGCCAAGGCCGCATCGCTAGTAGTTACATCCACGATAGACGAGTAGTTGGTAATCTGTAAGGCAATGTCACCTTTCAGAGCCATCAAGTAGTTGGTACCCTTAATGCTTACCGCTGACAAGGCATCCAAGGATGCAGACGGTAAGTCATAATTCCAGTAGCTAACATAGTCAGCCTGGTACCCAGACATTGTAGAGAAGTACTGGATGATGGAAGCAACGGTAGCATACTGGCCTGTAGTAAGGTCAATAGTCACGTCCACAGCAGCAGAAGCTGCATCTGCCCCTACCTTAGTCTGGATTTTAGTAGCCTTGCCACCTGTAACGATGACATCCACAGCAGCATATGGGGAAGACCCTGTATATTTCAGCTTGATAACCGCACCAAGATTATCGAATGTATCCAGTTTCTCCAAATCCCACCTATAAGCACTGAATTTCTTCGTGCCAGGAAGTGTACCGGGAGTCATGGTGCATGTAGCCCGGTTTCCACCTTCGCCATATTCCTTGGAAGTGATGGTGAGGCCTCCTGCCGTTACAGCAGCTTTAGTGAGAGTATTAGAAGGGACAACCCCCACTATACTAGCACCACCGCCACCCTCAGGTGTAGGGGAAAACATGAGATTCACTGCATGGTACAGGTCTCCACCCCTGAGGTACTCTAAAGCTGAAGTTGGGTCAGAGAACCACTTAACCACACCCGGTTCACCTGCATCAGCAGACCCAACAATGATAGGCAGATTAGCTCCACCAGCTGTTGGTACTACCATAGCTGAAGCATCTATCGCATCATAGGCACCCGGATGGACTATCCTAGCCCCATTGAATGTTACTCCATAATCATACTTAGAAGCCATTGATTAACACCTCTCTTTATTATTTCTGTCCTGTGGATGTATCCCCGTTAACCATCTTTTGGTACTCATCCATCTTAGCTTTCCATTCCTCTTCCCTACACCAAACCTTATTCCCGGCGAATACCCGGAAACCCGCCTTTTCCACTACCGACATGTTAGGGTAGCTGATAAGGAACTGGTTGATGTGAATACGAGGAGGTAATTCTTTTACCGGTGTAGCCGGTTTCTCCAATGCTGACTCCATCTCTGTAACCTCCTATTTTTTGACATCAAAACTAATACTCTGATTCGTGTCTACAGCACTAATATATGGTACCTCTTCAAACGGTATGGAGGCCGAATACTGGCACCAGAAAGTGAATGCCCTCCTGTAGACAAAATCCGGGAAAAAGCTGGGGGCTGGCTCATAGTCTGCACCGCTCAACTTCTGTCTGAATAGACCTAAGTCAGTAACTAGGTAGTCCCTGTTATAAAGGAATACCCACTTGACAACTTGGTATAAATCGATAACCAAGTCGGCATTGGCTGCCCATACTTCTATTCTATAAGTGGATTCATACATGGTCTCTACCATATCCATAGAAGTCTTACGGTACTTATACTTAACAGTTACGTTCTCCCCGTCAGATAGACTGTTGTAGAAGGCCACAAGCCCCTTATCTGCATCAGTCACTTCGTACTGATACCCCTCAATTATATGGCCAGTATCATCCTTTATGGATTCAACAGACACTAATGGCTTGTTAGGCAACTCCAGGTAAGGGAGGGCCAGTACCCCGCCCTCATGGGCTATGACTGGTAAGGTCTCTTCCACTTCCACTATATTCCAGTTCTGGTCGTTATCATAGTCACCAAGGGTCTCCTGGGTGTCGTTTTCACTAGACAACAGTATGCAGAAGCAAGGTAGCTCTGCTGGTGTCCTAGGGTACCCTTTAGTGATGTTGACAGGGGTATTGAGGAGAAATGACTTCAACCTGTCTGTCCTACCAGTGGGTGTCTTCATAATATAGTCTAGCCTATCTATATGGTTCTTAAGATATTCTAGGCCATCTCTGAGTATGGTGTCCAAATAGTCCTCTATCAGGTATATCATGTGTTATCCTCCTCTCCCCCATCCTGGGTTGTTATTCCTAGGTTTGTTGACCGGTTCTCTAGGGTAGTTGTGTCCTCTGGTTCCTCCCCATCCTGGAGGATGGCTAGGGCGGTTAACTGGGTCTGGTGGTTTCATAGCCTTCTTGATAATACCGCTCTTTGTGTACCAAGCCTCTGCATTTATCTCATCACTCATGTCCTGCGTGGTTTCTTCTATGACCTGGTTTAGGGTCTCGTCTAGGATGTTCCTAGAACTTAAAAACCGGGAGGTCACTGTTGTCTATGAAGTCCTCTCTCTTAATCTGAAACTGCTTAGACAACGGGACGTAGTACTCTTCCCCTTCACCCTTAGCCATAGAATAGGTCCCACGCAGTTCATGTATAGGATTTATGCAGATATAGACTGGTCTGGTTACATACAACAAAGCTATGGGAGTGCCAGCGGCAGGCGGATACCTAGTCCACACAATATTCGTACTCCCTGTTTTAGGGTCTGGGGCTATGTCAAAGTCCTTGCCCCGGTAATACATCTGGGTCAAGTGTCTAACAGCTATGATGTCTAAGGCTGGATACTTCAAGGTATCAATGTTGGTGGTGCTCCTTTTTATCACCTCAGAGTATTTAGTAGTGCAATCTAGGAAAGTGAACCTATCCCGGAACCCTACGTCATCCGTACTGAGAGGAGTGAGGTATGCAGTACCAACATCATTCAAACCTGCTCTTTCCTGTTCCTTATGACCATTGATGCTAGTTACAAGAACCCTAGTGTTCTTGGGATTGATGTATGTGTACCCTTTTCCTTTACAAGCCGGACAAGCATAGTCTGTCTGACCTGAAGAAACATAGCAGGAGCAGAACATGCCCTGCTCCCACACTACTTTGTATCCCTTTTGTGCAATGGCTGTGTCAAAGAGTTCCACCTTGATATCAGCCCTACCAAAATCTTGTCTTACCTGTTGCCTTTGGAACATACTGATTACCTCCTAAATGACCACCATGTTAACCCCTAGGTAGGTATCCCTCAGCCTAGCCTCAAGAGCCTTCAAGTCATCCATGTAGTTCTTGATACGAGCACCAGCACCAGAGAATTCTGGAGACTGGGTAGTACCTATGGACTGGGACAAACCGTCAATACTGATAGTCTGATTGGCGATACCAGCACCGATAATTAAGTCACCCCATACCTGTAATATACCTACTGAAGCTCTCTTCATTATGAACTCCATGATGTCCTCTGGTATAACTTCCATACCACACTTATAGTCAATCCTCCACATTGATGGAGCATTAGAGAACATGCCAGCCATCATTGGGATAGCCAATCCACCATTGGCTGTAATGAGCATGCTACCAGAGGAGCCCGATACAGGAAATAACTCTATCTGACCAGATATAGGATACAGTCGAATCCAGTCATTGGGTATTTCATACAGTTGAGAGGCACCATAGAACATACTCAGTTTAGATACGGAAATTATAGGTTTCTTATGCAACTGCATGAAACCCCAACTCCCCATATCGCTGGAGTAGTAGTCATGTACCTCTCCCTGTACTTCTGTGGGCTTGATGGTTATCTGTAGGGTTCGTTGAGTATATTGAATGGCAGCTTTGATGTAGTGGTCCAGTAGACCTTCCTTCATCTTGTTACCATACATGTCCTCAAGAGGTACCCCAAAGAGATAATTCTCTCTAAGGAAGTCACTATTTAGGTCGGCGTATGTTAATTCCCTGTCATCCAATTATCTCACCTCTTGTATTATTTGGTTGCTTTACCAGCAGTAGCCTGTGCATTCACATCAGCTTTAGCTTTTTGCACCAGCCTCCGCTTTCGCCTTAGCGTCTGCTTCTTCTTTTGCCTTAGCTTCTTCTAAGGCTTTTGCCTCTGCTTCTGCCTTGGCCTTAGCTGCGGCCTCAGCCTGTGCTTTCTCATCCGTTTCGGCTATCTCAGCATAGCCTGGGAACCCCAGCACCACTTTAAAGGCCTCATCCGACTGGATTTCCCCTACACCTTGTTCATCAAACTTCACTGTCTCGCCACAGATAAGGACATCCAGTCCTGCAAGGTTGATATTTCTAATTTTGTTACTCATCGTAATATCCTCCGTTTCATTGTGTTCTTTAAGTAGGCCAGTATGGGCCTCCTAGCTTTTAGAATCGTGAAGGGAATATAACTCAATTAATGCTGGAGAATTATCATGCATGCAATGCAGTCATTCTCCTAGGTTATGATAAAAAATAGGGAGTGGCTTAGGCCACTCCCTATACTGCTGAGATATCGAATTACATGCTGGTGTTGATGTAACCCGGCATATCGGCTTTGATGTTCGTGAAACGCATCCATTTCTTAGGAGCGTACAGTACCGGAACACCATACAAGAGAACCATCCAACGGATGACAGGACCGAGTGTAGCAAGGTCCATTTTCATCATAGGAGCAAGCTGTTTAAAGCCAAGTACATCACCGCTCATTTCACCCATGAACGCTGTGTAGGTGTTGGCAATGGTTACGCAGTTGTCTACGTACTGCATAGCTGCACCTGAGCCCGGATTCTGAACAGCGAATTTAGCCACTTCATAGAACTTATTGCCATCCTTCTCTGTACGGTACAAGCGAATGTACTCAATAGGGAAGGCCGTAGATACCGGATTGGTGATAGTAATCTGTACACCTTTGGTGACGTTAGCCGAATCAATAACCGCTGCAATAGCGTTGGACGGAATGGATTCACCATAGCTGTTGTTGAATGTAGCCACGAATTTGTAGGTACCAACACCTGCTGCACCCCACCTACCTGCGGCACCAACAAGGTCACCTGCGGCGAATGTAGCGCCAGAGAAGCCAATTGTACCTACAGCCGGAGCCTTAAAGCTCGAAGCATTCGGATTCAACGGCCTAGTCTTCTGTAAGAAGATGTTAGGTTCAAAGTCAACCTGCCCACCGTGAGTCATGAACTTGTTAACTACGACGCCAGCCTGATACCCCTGGTTAGTCGGCATGATAACACGTTCTTTAGGAAAGAACTCCTGGCTGAACTGTGCCATAACTTCGAACGGGAGGTAGAGGTCTGTCGGAGTAGCGAAGTTCTGTACAAGCATCTGCGCTGCCCAGTTGATATGCTTTTCTTCAAGGTATTTACCGCCAAGGTCGATAACGTTACCTTCATCGATAAGCTTATTAAGACCATCCCATTCAAGGCCTTCACTACCACCCGGTCCAAGTTTGCTATCACCCCAGAACAAAGAGGTTTCAATCTGTTTCAACAGCCACATAATACCATCCTGATTCTGACGGGCAACTACATTACCAAAGGCCGAGTTAACGAGTGTCATCGGATGAGTTACTTCACGAGTCGTACCAAGGAACTTAACGAATGCTGCTTTACGTGCGTACGTGCTGTCATTCGTTTCCGGCAAGGAACCTTCTCCTACGAACGCTCCCTGCTGACGGCCGTAATCTACCAACTGGCCGTACTGTTCAACAGTGCTGTATGCCTGGTGTTTCGGGATTTTCTTCCACAATTTGATATGCTGGTCCGAGAACGTAAGCACCTTCAAGCTGTTTTCAAGGGATTCTACCCTAAATGCACCGCCACCTGCAAGATTGAGGGGGTTAACCTCATGGCCTGCTTCTAATGCTTTATTAAGAGCATCAACGTCTGACTGTGTAGCAGAGCCAAAGCCGTCTACACCATTTTTCATATACTGGTCCATTATACACTGCACCTCCATTATGTTTTACTATTACTTAAGACCTAAGAATGTCCTACCGTGTTGGCTCAGGCTATCAAAATTGCCTGTGCTTTCCAGTGCCAGCACATCAGTCGTAAGGGACATATCCCCTGCTGCTACACCTTCTGCTAACCTAGCACTAGCTACCGACTTACTGAGGGTGTTAGGCTCTGTTTTAGGAGCCGAACCAGCAGAAGCATCAAACGATTTTTCGATAGGCTTAGTAGCAGATGATGCAATAGACTTACGCATCTGTGGCTGAGATTCAATCTTAGCCAACCTGGTACCGATGTCCTGTAAGGACTTACCAAGATTAGCCTGCACTTGAAGGATAGCCCCCTGTGCCTTAATCATGCCCTGGAAGGATTTAACCAGTGTATCCTGGGTTCCAATGGCAGCCTGTAGGGATTTATTGATGTCAGCACGCTGACCGTCAATCGTGTTAGACAGAGTATCCACCAACGACTTCAAGAAGTCACTGACTTCAAGTGCCTTACGGACGCTGTCATTAGCATTGAGGTTGTCTTTAAGGGACTTTTCAGTACCTTCTTCATCATCCTCATCCGTATCAGAGGTTTCCTCAGTACCTTCTCCTGCTGGGTCTTGTTCTTCCTTAGCCGGGGCCTGTTGTTCTTCTTCCTGCTCTGTCGGTGTATCGTTAGATACTTCCTCTGGGGTAGGTTCTTCCGACTTGGAAAGAGTAGTATCCCCAAGAGCTTTGTTTACCATCTGGTCAATGTCGTCTAACGACTTTGTAATAGCTGTATCAATGTCCTTATTCACTATTGAGCACCTCCTGCTATATGTTGTTCTTGCTTATGAACTCTTGAGCCTCTCCCACTGACCATCCCTTAGTGAGCTGTAAGTACAACGTCAGCTCCCGGCGAGATAGTGACTTCTTAGTGGACAGCTTCTGTTTAAGAATTTTCTTCTTCTCATCATCGTCTATCACATAAGACAGATTATGGAGGTCATCTTCCAGGCTTTCCTTACGGAAAGTAGAGCCACCCTCCATGCTCTCAGGATTGGTCTCATAGCCAGCCTCCAGAGCCTTGGATACAGAATCATCACTATTGCTACCGTTAAAAGACTTTTCTATAGCCTCCCATGTGCAATTAGTATTGACAGGGTTGGTAGTTATAGCAACGTTGTATATCTTAGCTTTAAGGATACTGCCACCACCGCCTCTCTCCAGCACCTTACCCTCAACAGAGAAACCTAGCTTACGAGGGGCATTACACTTCTTAAGAGTGGTAGCCAACTCCCAGATTTTATCAGCGGCAGGAATGCCTTTGAGCAATTCACCTTCTACCCACATACCATGACTGTCTACACGGCACTCAGGCAACGGGTATCCCAGGATAATAGAATTGTCGTGGTCATAGTTGAAATATCCAAAGTTCACAAAGTCACTGATATCCAGGCCTTTCTGTAACATTGTCTCGCCCTGTCTATCAGGATGTGCTGTAGAGGCGTAACCACGAATCAACCTCTTGCCGTCACCCTTCTCTGACTTAGTGACATCCATATCCAAGGAGAAACGAAACACATCATCCATTTATCTCACCCCCTTCGTCTGATACTCAATATCTAAGTAGCCAGCACACTTATAAAATCCTGTGTGCCGGCTATATCAGACTTATATATCTATTGGTATTTCTCTTCCATGCTCCCTAGGATATTGCTGTCCCTCTGAGAGTTGGCCTGCTCTTCTGTATCCACAGTTGGCTGTTCCTTACCCTCCCACGTAGACGTAGGCTGCTGCTCCTGCTCTTCTGGTGTATTACCCCCTGGAGGGTTATCCCCATTTGGTGGTGCTGCATTAGGGTCAGCGTTAGGGTCTCCCTCACCTTGCTGGGCCATCTGCTGCTGTTGTACATAGTTGGCATAAGTTGGGTCTAGGATAATCTCCCCACCCAGGATAGGTTCCAAGTCTTTCTCTTTACGTATTTCATTAACGGTCTTGTAGGTTTTCACCTGTTTCTCTAGGATAGTGGACTTTTGTTCCTCCGACTGCCTATCCATACCCACAAAGCTAAATACATAGTCGTTACTGAATCTACGTAGGACATATCTGTTCATAACAGACTCTAGGAACCTCAGTAATGGCCTTAGGCCTTTGTCCTTGGAGTTTTTGAGCCTATCCTCAATACCCCCATCACCTAAGCCACCACCACTTCTGCCAGTAGCCCCACCCTTGTTAGGGAAGTTGATTTCAGCCGGGTCAATCTGCCACACAGCACAGCAGATATTGATGAGGTAATTCATCCACATCTCATATTCCATTTCCCGGTTGGACTGTGACACGTTGATGTACTCCAGCCCATCTACAGAGACTACAGGAGTTTTCCAGGCACCAGTAATACCAGTTAACTGAGCTGTCCACTGTCTCCTAAAGGCATCCATCTGTTCTTTACTGATATTGGTCCCCTTCAGATTCATTACTCCTTTTGTAGTACCCCCTTGTGAGAAGTACCTAGAGTTATATTCCTCTGCCCATAGGTGAGAAGTAACCTGGGTAATAAGAATCTCCAGCTCAGAGAACCCATAAGGCTGGATATCAATGTCCGTCCTAGGGTTACGTACAGCGAATGCTAGCTCTTTGCTAGTGAATTCTGCTGCAACAGCCCCATCCAATACTTGCACCCATGCAGGGCCGTCTGGCTTATAAGAGGCTGTGATATAGTCCTCCCCTTCTTTGGCCTCTGGGGCAGCAGCACGTACTGTAGAGGCGTCCACTGCATAGAACTCTGCTAATCTGCCTACCATGTCTGGCACTGTTTCAAAGGTAAGCTGGTCGTATACCATGGAATCCCTAGTTACTTTGCGTAAGAATGTATCGAAGTCATCCCTAGCAGGGTCGTAAGAGTACCCGCAGTTTTCTATGAAAGTCTCCAGTGCCATCATCGTCCTACGTTGCTCTTTTGTAGGGCTTGCTTTAGGGTTTCTTAGGGAGATTTCGAATCCAACACCATCCTTAGTAAACCGGGCTGGCTGTGAAAAGCTTGATACCTGGTTTATACGTGTCTGTATGATTGAGGCCACAACTGAATTGCGTACCGCCATCCTTTTCAAGATATCATAGGACAGGGAAGACGGTCTGTCCTTATAACCCAGCTGAGTTATAATACTTAGTGGGTCCTCAATAATTGACCTAGCTTCTCTAGCAGGTTCGGATTTAGTGATATCTACACTCTCATTCATAGAATGAAAGGATTCTACAGGCTGCTTAGAGGTTAACTGGAATACTTGTGCTAGGTTGCTGAATAGATTCATATCTCACACCTCCTCATATAAATATATAACAGGACTACAAAGTTCTCCTGTAGATAAAATCTGTGACAAAAAGAAAATAGCATACACCGTAGTGTATGCTATATATCTCACTTTCTGGGACTAGATGTATACCCGGTGCTGGCGTCCTGCCTAGCCTTGTTATCAGCCTTAGTCTGGTCTGATTGACCGTATGCAGAGTGCTTATCTGAGCTGGAGTGGTGTGCATGTTTCCTACGCTTCTTCTCATCACGCTCTAGCTGGTGTGCCTCCTGGGCCTCTAGGTGTTTAACCTTGTTGATATGGTCTTTCCCAATAGAATGAGTGACCTTATCCTCTTCCCTAAGGTGCTTTATAGAAGTCCTACGGTCTGCGTTTTCCCTCTTCATAGCTGCATCTGCCTCAGCGTTCTTACGGGCCTGGGCTTTCTTCTCTTCAGCATGCGCCATTAGGGCACCCTTTTCTTCTTCATTCTTCCTAGCATGGTCTGCAAATTCACTTCTCACCCACTGTTTTCTAGTGATAGTTCTACCATCCCTAACGTAGGTTATAATCTGCTGTACCAAGCCGTTCCTGTCACTCCTACCCTTTTGCAGGTCACTTACCATTGGGGATAGGAGCAGTAATGTCTCGCTCATTTATTTCCACCTCCTATAGGAATTACAAAGTCATGCGACTCCTGTACCTGTTGGTCCTCTTCTGGCACATCCGTTATGTCCTCTATGTTGTCCGGGTGGTCCCAGTCAACGGATACTCCGTTGTAATAAACCATCTCACCCAGGGCCATCCCCATAAAGTTTATATGCTGAGAGGGTTTGGCATGAACCTTTAGGGAAGAACCATCCTTATTACCTAAGGAGAAGTCCCTAGGGGTGCGTAGGTACCCCCTTACTGCATCCCGTACTGAACTGTCTGGGTGGGATACCATGACCTGTTTTCTACCCTTGTGGTAGAACACAAACCCTTCTTTACCATCCTCATTTATCGCTACCTTCATTGGTATCTCCTCCATCCAAGTAGATATACAAGCCTTTACGAACAAAATCCCCATTTTCATACCGTTCTGTCATCTTACCGGTATCGATACCATTCATCTGAGAATCTGACCTGTTCAGTAACCTGTCTATGGCCTTACTCATGGTCTTATGGTTCTCTAGCATATTGTGGTATAAGAATCCGTTAACCTCATCAGTAGAGGCATCATTGGCCTCCTTATAGGAAAGGGTGTCTCCTCCGCTGGAGGCTGCATCCCAGTCTGTACCGTACCCACGATTCTTATGAGCATCCGCCATATCCCTGGCCCACTCTTCCATAGTAGAGTTGCTGCCCGGGTTAGCTTCTTTGTACCTCTGGTATGACTGTAGTGCCCCTGCATATCTGGCTACACTGTTAGCAAAATGCTCAGCACCTCTAGCATTTCCATGACCAGTGACACTAGATGCATACCCTGTGTCTACAAGAGCTCCGGTCTTAGCACTACGCTGTATGGGGCTATTAGGGTTTCCTGGGGTGTAGCTGTCGCCATATATCCTACCTTCACTAGAATCAATCCAGTGGTCTTTATGGTAGTAGTACAAGTGGTTCCCTTGTGCATCACTAGCTTCCCCTACTAGGTGCCTAGGGTTGGTACGCATAGCTGTATTGTAGGACGCTGAAATAGCTCCTGTGTGCTCTCCTAGGTACTTCTTACCAGTGGGATTGACCATGCCGTTCCTTAGGTCACCCTCTGACAGGTGGTAGTGCAAAGCATGTGCAAACTCATGGGCCAAATCCTCACTTAAAGAGGAAGGAACGGTAGACACAGATTCACCATTGTCTAGGGTAATAGTTTGGCCCCCATTGGACTTGACATCTAATGGGTGTGTGGCTGAGTTCAAGTCATTACCTGTAAAGGAATGGTCCAGATACAGGGTCTTGTCCTGATGGCTGTACCTACTTCCACTGATGGGTGCCCCGTCATCCTTTTTGGTAGCAAATTTTATCTTAAGACCATTGGATATCATCATATCACTCAGTAGGTCAAACGGGATATGCTCCGTTCCTTTGTGAGTAAGTCCTAGCAGTTTTTCCTTCTTTTCTGCACCCCCAGGCATACCCTCGATTCCTTCGATTTCGTAGTTTTTGCCTAGGATGTCCTTACGAGCCTCCGCAAGCTCTGCTGGGCTCCACTGGCTTGCAGAGGAGTGCAAGACGTACAACTCTGGCTTTCCATTTACGTTGAATACATAGTCATTAGCGTTCTTAGACTTGGTATTCTCAACCCTATCGCCCCAAGCGAACTTCTTCCACCTGTTACTGTCAGTGGCTATCTTACCATCTTTCAATGGGACTCCTAGCTTGTCTAGCAACTTCCCGATATCCTTAACATCCATAGAGTGGAAGTACTGGGTTAATGCCTCAGGGTCATTTCCGTACCCGGAAGATTCCCAAGCACCCAGGACAGTAGGTTTCAAGTGCTCCCCTACTTCAGGTGTGTAGAAGTGATTGAAGTTCCTGTGTAGGGCAGAGGCTATTTCGGCTAGGGGCTTATTCACTAGGCTTTCTGTATGTTTAGGCTCCCCAGCCTCTATCCAGCCTTTGACCTTGCTCATATCAACAGCATATTCATTCCACTCCTGCTCATCTTTGCCTGTGTCTACTACGGACAGAATGGCCTTACCCTTCCGCTGCTCTACCCTAGCCCATGAGCCATTGCCTACCCCAAACGTCCATTCACGTTCTCCGCTTTCTTCATCATGGTTATTAGCCACATCCCCTGCACCTCTTATACCAAAGAAGTGTTTAAGGACTCTACCCATAGTCTTATTGCCAATCGGATACTTCATGAGGTTAGTAGTAGTCACTTTATCCTTATACGGTTCAAAGGCATCCGGGTGTAGGGCAAAGTATTTCTGAATAGCACCACTAGACCTCATATTATCAATCTGAGGGTTCCCACTCTCAGTAATGGCAGGAAAATCCTCTTCCTTACTATACTTCTCTAGGACTTCCTTACGCATATCAGCAGGCATATCCTTCATAGTCTGCTTGATGTCATCCTCAAGGAACTTGTGCTTAGCGTTATCCCTAAGTAGCTCTTGGTGGTCTTTGTCTACCCCGTACTTATCCATGTCAATGAGGTCAGGGTCTCTTTCAACAGCTCTAGCTAGCTTAGTCATGTTCCTAGCATGCTCCACAGCATGGGAACCATTCTCTACTAGCTCTGGTACATCCTGGGGGTCCCTATCAACGATACCCAGTTGCTTAGCAAGAGCATATTTGTCACCCCTAGGAACTTGCCTTAGCAAGTGCTGCACATTGAATCCTGTGTCCACTTTATTGTCCTTGACAGTAGTCTTTTCCACTTCACCAGTATGAGGGGACATCCTGCTACCTGTCCACTGCTCATTGTCCATTTCGTTGGGGTTTTCATTAAGGTACTTTTTCAGCTTCATCATATTATGCATGTGCATAATAGGAGCCATACCATTACCACCGGTGTCCTTAGGCCCATATTCTGGTACTGTTCTTGGGTCTACCCCATCTTCTGGTACAATGTTGAACTTCTTCATCATTTCATATATCTTGTCTGGGGCGTTCTTAGCCACATTATTAAGCCAATTATTGGAGTCCAAAATAGCTGTAGGGGTTTCCTTTACCCCCTCTGCTGCCTTAGGGAGATGTTCTGCTCCCAATAGATGAGGATTAGCCTTCATATGCTCCTTGAGAGCCATGACCATGTTCTTATGCTCGATAGCATCATAATCATTATGAGTCCAAGTGAGGTTATGCTTATGAGCCAGTGCCCTCTTCTCATCCTTATCCATCTTATCTATATTCTGTTCCAGGTACCCTTCCTGGGTGTTGAGGTCATAGACCTTCTTCTTAGTCTTTTCCAGGTCTGGTTCCTTGTAAGAATCCATAGGAATAGTGAGCTTAGGCTCATCCGTATTCTTTACTTCCTGGTTGCCTAAATCTGGTGAATGTTTCCCCATAGAGGCTGGCTGGCCTGTGTTAGGGTCTACCCACTGCATACGGGTAAACGTCTTGCCATTTTTACCCTTTACCTGTACTGGCTTGCGTACTAGCTTACCAGTGTTTAGAGGGCCCCTTTGCATGCCAGCCCCCTTAATGATATCTATTAACAACTCCACAATGACACCCCCTACTAGTAGTTCTGCTGAATATAAAAATTAGCCACAGGCTAGGCCGTGGCTAATTGTTTGTTGGCATATTAGAATGCTACTTCTTCCAGGTTGTCTACTGTTTCGTCCCCAAAAGTTTCCCAGTCCTTAGTTTCCTGTGTGTTCGCTAAGTCCGTGGTAACCCAAGTGATGTCATGCATACACCCTGGAGTGAACAGGGATTGCTTGCCAGAGGCATTATCCCTCACTACAAATTTAGCATCCCTACCGTACTTACCATTCCATCTCAGGAAGGTATATCCCGTACCATTAGCCATCTTAATTTCCTCCTCGTATACCGAATGTTATAGCATAGCCTACCACTGCTGCAACATACACCGCAGCCAACATCTTAGGCGACAGTTCGTATTCGCTACCCTTGACAGCCTTAACCGAGAGATTAAACGCTATAATCAGAGTAGCTGGAATACTAACCCCTAATCCCAATATCTGGAAAAATACGTCTGTAATCACACTCACACCTCCATAGATAAGGGCTGATTCCCTTTGTAAAAAGAAAATCAGCCCTCTTATATTTACTCTGACACTTAACGTATTGGGCAAGCACCGCTAGAGCAATCTGCCTCTACAACCTCAGTTTCCTTATCCTCAATCACAGTAGCCTTGTATGCCTCCTCTAAGGACACAGTGACAGCTGCTACTCTTTTTTCATATTCTTCTTTCGAGATAGGTTCCCAAGGGGCTTGGACATAGCCATGTCCAGAATAAGGCAAAAGGGAAGTTGACTTAATTCTGTCTCTGTAAGCCCGTAGCAGGGGTTCGATTTTATCATGTTCCCTCTCCTGGAAGGTAATTGTGGCACTGACTGCATTATCTGCCCAAGAGTGGGCGAAAAGGTACTGATTGGCAAATTGTTCCTCAATGCTAACATCTCCTGAGCATTTGAAGTTAGGGTTATCGGCATTAGCTGCTTTCACCGGAAACTCTACTACCATAGTGTTAGGGGCCTGATGATCTTTCTCAATCGGATACCCACAAACCCTAAGAACATCCAAGTTAGGGTCCGTTTCATGGAATCTGATACGCTGAATAAGGTATGGGGAATAATGGAAGTGTATACCGGATGATACCCCGGGTAACTTGGCAATTGTGCCAGAGGGCTTACAAGTGGTGAGCTTGATAGACGGAGTTGAATTCAAGCCTTTAGCGTGGGCCTCGTTTGTACTCTTAACAATCTGATACCAGTTGTCCAAGTCCTGCTGCATACCAGCGTTGAACACAGGCTTGACTATGTCTTCATCCTCAAACCCTTCAACTGTGTACCTCCCATACTTGTCTAGGCAGTAATCTGCAAGACCTGTCAAGGATACCCCAATACGATGGTTCTTACTGATGATACGCTGAGCCTGAGGCCAGGAGTATTCAGCGAATGTGATACGATAGGCATATTCAGTGGCTACCTTTAAGGCTTCCTCTATGCTGTATCCTTCACGTTCACAGATATAAGGGATAACCTCTACCAGGTTACATGGCTCGGCACTGGCTAGAGTAATCTCCCCACAAGGGTTGACACCAGTAGCGTCTGCATCAATGTTCTCCTGTCTACCATCCTTGATACGGCCGAAGTGCTTAATAAGGTCTTTGTTCACAATGCCCGGTTCCCCATTGGCTTTGATACCAGCACTAATTTCCTGGAAGTCTATGAAGTCCAAGGAAGTGAATACCGAGTTGTTGCTAGCCCACCTGTGATTCTCTTGTGCCCACTCCAACTCTATCAGTTCGTCTGTCTTTTCCTTACCGAGCTCTTTTACGCACTCATCATAAGGCTTTTTCACCTTAGACATCTTACCGTCAACTGTTTTCCAGATAGGGAAACCATTCGTATCCAGTTTCAGGATTGGGTTAGTTAAAGTATAGTTTTTGGCATTAACGTACTCCTCATCGGTTGCATCACCAATGGCTATCAGTGCCGTCCTACGTACATTGCCAGACACCACTATCTTACCAATAAGATTCATGATATCCAAGGCATCTGTACTGCGAATGCTCTTTTCATACCTATTATTAAGGACCCGGTTAATGCTTACAAGGCCGGAGATTAGCGGTAAGATACCACTGCTGGTACCGCCAAACCCCTTAATCTCTTCTCCATACCCTCTGACCCAGGATAAGTCAATACAAACTGTTGTTGATTCACCCTTCCAGTGGGCATCAATTACTTCACGTATAGCTGTGTCCCAACCTTCACGGGAGTCACATAATAGGATACGCTCATCATCATTAGAGGCCAGCATATGCAAGCTACCCTTCAGTTCGTCATACTCTGGGTCAGCCATAATGCGGTCCCAGTCCTTATGAAGGCTGTCTACTATCAACCTCAGGGTTACCTTATTGCTTACGGGCTGGAACTGTGAGATGTTGTCTTTTGATATGCCAAAACCAACCCCACCACCAAGCATAGCCCTGTCAGCTGTGAATACGAATGGGAAAGACGGCATTGGCTCAGTAGGAGAGGAATGAACGTATGTCCCTCTAAACATGCTAATGTCTTCATAGCTACCTGGCTTAATGTCTATGAACCAGCAGTTATTTAAAGCATCCCCTCCACGCATCTTAGCGTACTCAGTCCCCAGCATCCATAAACCTCTACCAGGTGGTAGCCATGCCATATGGAACATCATATCTAAAGCCTTGACAGCCCACTCTTTGGTAGCCGTAGGGTCTCCCGGGACTAAATTCATATTACCCTCGATAACCCTAACGCAAGTGTCAAGCCATTCCTCTCTCTTAGCTATCTTTCCATTCTGGTAAATAGGTCTGGAATAAGTCCTCTTATAGGTAACCAGGCCTACTGGTCCCCACTTAGGGTCCACTCCCCTATACTTATCCAGGTCTTGCTCTGTGAATTGAAACATAATAATACCTCCTGTATCTTATATGGTCAAACTAGAATTTGTCACACTTGCAGAACAAACAAACCCAGAAAGTGTGAAGTTGTCTCCCCAGTAAGACTTATTACATCCCCTTGAGAGACAGTGTAATAGAAAAAATTGCCTACCGCTCTACATATAGCTTATACATGAAAATTACCCCCTGCCTGTAGTAGGCAAGGGGTAATCGTACTTAATCCTTAAGGACATGGACTATAATATCCTTAGTACCAAAGTCCATCATTCTGTGGTGGGCTACCATAGGGTCTGTAAAGATGTCATCAAAATAGATGTCAACCCTACTTCCACCTATGTCTCCTCCAGTATCCTCTGCCCTGTAAATACCATTAATCTCGGGGCGAGAAGGACACACAATTAGTACTTTAGAGTGTAGTGGTATAACATTAGGGTCTACAGCTATGGTTCTCTCCTCTACGGGGGCCTCTCCTATAGCTGATAGGCCCGTTCCACATCCTCCATTTATGGGCTGGCTACCATAAGCCGTAGCGGTCATATTATATGACGCCACTATATCCGGCCTACTAATCCCTCTGCTTGGGCTACCATTTCTTCCTATGCTCAGTACCTTATCCTCGAATTCAGCTCGGCTGTTCAGTTCCTCAGTTAGCCTAGTTACATTAGCCTGGGTCTCCTGTAGTTCCTTACTAACCTGCTGTGACCTTAGGTTAGATTCCTGTAGTTCTTCCGATAACTGCCTATTTTGGTCTGCTAATGTGTCTGTTCGAGCGTTAGTGGCTACATATAGGGCAAGTAGTGCAAGGATAAGAAGCCCTACTAGTATCTGCCATTTACGTTCTCTCAAATATACCCCTCCCTCTAGGTGGAAGCAACAGTGGTCTTGTAGATAAGCACTATAGCGTGCACTCCAATGTATACTTTCTCCTTCATGTCTGTACCTGTGAAACCATCGATATCACCCCTGCCACACCCTTTAGCTAGGTACTGCCGGACTTCTTCCGGTGCTAGGGTGGTATAAGCGATATCAGCATTTTTTAGCTTCAGCTTAGTCAAAGTCATCTCTTCACACCTCCTAAAATTAAAAAATTCGACCCGGGAAAACAATCTCCTGCCTACCTGTCAGATGACCCTACGGCCCATTTCTGTGGGTCTATACCGTACTTACGGAATAGCCTGCTTACAAGGTCACGCACTTCACTACTTCTGACAATATTCTGTATAGACTTCATCTCGATATGCTGAAAGTAGGGAGCTCCCTGTAGCAAGTCGATAATGTCGTTGAGCCCATTCTTGGTAGGAGTGTTCTTAGGGGCATCTATCTGGAAGGGGCTAGTGTCACCTAGTAGGATGACTCTACTTCCTCCTGCCTTTCTCGACACCACTGATATAAGCTCCTCTGTGTTCTGGCATTCATCCACCACTAGAATAGTGTTTTCAATATCTAGCCCTCTGACCATCCCCAGTGGCAAAATCTCCACACACTTCATCTGTTTAAGCATCTGGTACCCTTGCTGGGAGAAACGGTCAAAATACTGGATGAAGTTACGCAGTGATGGGTCTAGCTTTTCATCTAGGTCTCCTGGTAGAAAACCATATTTTTCACTAGGGCCCCCAGAGTTTATAACAGGTTTACATATCCACACTTTAGGCTGGTCTACCGGGGGTTTATACTCCTCAGGGTCACCTTTCAATACGGGCAAACTAGACAAGTGCGTGTTGGTGATATTCTCTATGCAGGTTGAGGTCTTGCCTGTGCCCATTAGTCCATCTACAGCTATAACAGTGATGTCCTCTGATTCTAGAGCATCAATGTACAAGCGTAACTCCTTATTAGGAGCTGTGGTGTTCCGTATAGGTCTTATGGCTTTTAACCCGGGGTCGTACACACCCTCCAGCCTCTTCCCGCCCATCCTATTTTCTACAAATACCGCTGTGTTGGGGGGAATATCTGCCCTGCTAGCTTGGATAGGTACACCATGACCACTGAATTTTTTGTAGGAATGCTCATCAACGCTCTCTACGTGCTGCCAATGCTTAACCATGTTATCACGCTCCCTTATGACATAAAATCACCCCCTTCCATAGATTCATTATATGAACCAAGAAGGGGGCGATTTTGCAGGGCAACCCAGCTTTTTCCTCTATGCCCACGATATCATCATTGTACCCGTTTCCGGGGAAACATGAGGAGGGAACAAAAACCCAAGGGGCAGCAACTACGGGAGCATCTTCTCTATTAGGTTACTTATAGATGGCGTTATTTATCAGAAAGAAAGTGCCCTCTTTGTGTCCGTTGGTGACTACTTCCAGGTTAGCACTTGTCTTACCTATCCTGGCTGACCAACTAACAGCTGGCTTACCTTCTAAGCTGGCTCCTATACCAAACCCACCAGAAGGAGTAGGGACTGACACAGAGGTCTTATTGGTAATAGTTCTGTTTATAACCATCTGTCCATTCTGAAACTTATAGTCCTCCTGGATGTCTGGGGTCAGTTCAAAGGTCTTGCTACCAAGGCCGTTTTTGTATTCAAACAGATACTTGGAGTTCTGTTCATTTAGCACTACATCTGCGCTAGTTTTGGGGTCTGCCTTTTTCTCTACCCCTACTGTGGTCACTTCTTTTATAACCTGTGGTACAGTAACCACCATAGGGGGAGCTGTAGTGGTGATGTTACCACTAGGAGTGATGTATCTCTCAGTAGTGGTATTGGTTATCACTTGTGGCTCCGTAGACCTCGTTAGCCATGCCTTGACATGGTCAATGGTGGAGTACAGATACACACAAGCTATGATGATGCACACGATTTTTATCCAGTTCCCACCAATCTCTTTCTTCAGTACTTGCCATACTGAAGATAAAGACTGCTTTACCATGGACTTAATTGAATCCCACATAGTATACCCTCCTATTCTTTT
>RCMY010000983.1_pt1 | contig 27177 bp, 26 predicted proteins | sample 2041341 | NCBI WGS metagenome assembly RCMY01 (sample SAMN09708234, study PRJNA481090) | Marine sediment metagenome, whole genome shotgun sequencing project.
GTGACCGAGCCGGAGGCGACCCGTGTGACCGAGCCGGAGGTGGGTGTTGGCCCGCATCCTCTTCCCTGGCCGGTTGGCGATCATTTCGACCCGACGCTTCTTGCCGATGGGGATCGCCGCAATGTGGTCGACAAGTATCGCTACTGGTCGCTTGAAGCAATCGTGGCCGACCTCGACGACAGGCGACACAGTTTTCATGTGGCCATCGAGAATTGGCAGCACGACATGAACATCGGAACGGTGGTGCGAACGGCGAACGCTTTTCTGGCGGCCGAGGTCCACATCATCGGCAAGAAACGATGGAATCGTCGGGGGGCAATGGTGACCGATCGCTATCAGCATGTGCGCCACCACCCATCGCCTGCCGATCTTGGCTCCTGGGCCGAACAGCAAGCGCTACCCCTCATCGGCATCGACAACCTTCCCGGCTCGACCCCGCTCGAGGTTGGCACCCTGCCGAAAGCCTGTGTGTTGGTCTTCGGGCAGGAGGGCCCTGGCCTGTCCGATGCCATTCGACCCTTCTTGGATGAGACCAGGTCGATCGCTCAATTCGGCTCGACACGATCGATCAATGCGGGGGTTGCGTCTGGCATTGCGATGCATGCATGGATCGCGCAACACGCCGTCCTGCCCCGATCGTGAACTACCCGGATCGTGCGACAACGCACGACGCTCTCAATCGTTGCGCCGCGCCACCAGTACGGTGTCATGAATCGTGACGGTCTGCCCCTCGGCATCGGTGGTCTGACGAGGGCGTGCGTCGCTGGCAATCACGCTCCAGCGGTCGTCAAGCAGATCGATGAGTTCGTCGGCGGTGTAGAAGAGCTCGGGAAGCTTGGGTCGACGGACAGAGGTGTCGAGATCGGACGGATGATGGGCCACGATCTGCAACACGCCGCCGGACGCCACCGCTTCGATACAACGTTTGAACAGCGGCGTGCGATCGACGGGACGGAAGTGCATGAAATGCAATGAGATGAGATCGAAGGGTCCGTCAGGCAGCGGATCAGCCAGCGCGTCGAGATGCATCCAAGTGATTCGCTCCGCGATGTCGGCGCCACGATGCGCGGCTTCGGATCGGCCTCGCTCCAGGGCCACCGGTGAGATGTCGATGGCAACAACAGCCCAACCCTGCTCGGCCAACCAAATGGCATCAGCACCTTCGCCAGCCCCTACGTCGAGCGCCCGACCCGGTTCGAGGTCGGCGATATCGCTCACGAGGTGTGGGTTGGGATCGCCGCTCCAGATCTTGTCGGCCGACGAGTAACGACCGTCCCAGAACGCTTGGTCCATCACCGGGATTTCGGGTTCTTCGGTCATCGGCGCAACGTAGTGGGGGTTCATCAGTTGCGTCGAACGACCGGCCTGTCGGCCCGAGACAACGACCGGCCTGTCGGCCCGAGACAAAGACCGGCCTGTCGGCCCGAGACAGAGAACCGCCCTCAGGGTGTGATGACGAGGAACTCGATCCGGCGGTTGGCGGCGCGTGCTTCGTCGTTGTCGACCGGTGTCGTGCGTGGTCGGGTTGCACCGTACCCAACGGCCACCAGTTCGTTCGCGACGCCCCGGTCTCGGAGCTCGGCGACGACCGCATCGGCCCGGTCGGCGCTGAGTTGGCGGTTGGCTCGATCGGTCCCTCTGTCATCGGTGTGGCCACCGACCTCGAGCGTCACGCTGGGGGACTGTTGCAGCAGCTCGGCGACGGCATCGATGGATGCCGCAGAATCGACATCGACCCGGCTCGATCCAACACCAAACTGGATCGGTGCGTCGGCGAGGAGCGTCGCGAGCTCCTGTTCGATGAGGGGTGCTTCGAGCTGTCGGAAGCGGAAATCGACGATCGCCGACGTGGCGTCGACCGAATCGAATGCCGACTCGAGCCGCGCTGCCAGTTCGGGTCGGGTCGACTCGAGCGAGATGCTGATGCTGGCGGGGACGGCGAGTTCGGGGTCGACTTCGACCGCCCCGTCGATCTGATCGCCTACGTAGACCGCCTGGACGGCGTCGAGTACGGCAGCAGCTGTCACTTCGTCGGGCACCGAACCCGACAGGTTCACTCGGTTCGTTGTCGCCGAGATGATGACATCGCCTGCGCTCCCGGGAGCAGCAATGATCGTCCGATCATCGACTGCGTCGACACCGGGAACCGACTCGACCACGCGCCGCACAACCTGTCGGGATGCCTCATCGGGAACACTGCCCGTCAGCGTGACGGTGCGGTCGAGCTCGGTGACGAGCACATCGGGGAAGCCTGCTGCCGCGAGTTGGTCGATCAGTTCAGCCGGGACGATGGCTGGGGGCGGTGCCGTGGTGGTCGTCGTTGGTGATGCGAGATCGGGTCGACCGCTCGACACCAATCCTGCCCGGGCGAGGCGGTCTCGCACCTCACTCGATTGGGGAAGACCACCGAAGAGAAACGCCAACGCGAAGATCGCAGTCGCGAGCCGTACGATCGACAGCAGGGCGACGCCATTGGTTTCGACGGGAGTGACCCGAGTTCGCCGGCCCGGTCGGGCGTTGGTGTTCAACCGTTGGCGTCGGCGCCAACGCTTGCATGACGGCGCCGGGAACGAATCGCCATTTCTGCCGCGCTGGCCGCCGCAACGAGCACCGCCAGGATCATCACGTATCGGGCGAGATCTCTGACGATGTCGGGCAGACCGCCCGGTGGTTTCTCCATGAGTTCAGCGAAGAAGTCGTTGGCTGCCTGGGCCGGCGTCGGAGCCGCAACGGCGGCTTTCTCCGCTCGAGCAAAGCCGTCGAAGTAGTCGTCGGAGACCGACCCACGGACCTCACCGTCGGGGCCATACACCAGGGTGACATCGACCTCGGCCAATTGACGTAGCCGCAGTGCAAACGCCGATGCGTTCGGCTGAGGATCTTGCGGCGCCGCGATCAGCATGCTGACACCACGGCTGGCCGCCAGATCGACGACACTACGGAATTCGCCGGCGTCGAAATCTTGGCCGGGAGCGATGTAGACGCCGTCAGATGCGCCAGTGACGACATCGACCGGCGGTTCGGCAGAAACCGAAGCGGTGAAGAGGAGCGGTGCAGCAAGGGCGACAGCCCCTATCAGGAGCACACCCAGCCGGGATTGCAGGCACGACATTGGCCTAGTCTCACACAACCACATCGAAAAGTGACGCGACCAGCCAGATCTGTGACATCTCGGCCTCTTCCGAGAAAGCAGCCGAGCTTGTGAAGAGCTCGGGAAGAGGGCGGCTAGCCAAGGATCCAGTCGCGGGCCTTGTCATGGTCGATCTCCGCGTGGAAGAAGGCATCGAATGCTTGCGACTCGAGCGCCTCGGTCTCATCGTCGGTCGCAATGCTCTCGGCGTTGGTTCGACGCGGCACGAGCACTTCACGGCGCTGTTTGGCGGATTTGTTTGCTTCGAGTTCAGCGGCGAGCTCTTCGGCTTCGGCCGGGATCATCCGTACTTCTGCAGATTCGTCATCAATCGCGCCCCCGGCAATGAAGCCGGCATCTGCGACAACTTCGAGACTGCCGTTGACCACGGGGTCGAACCCAGGGTGATCTACGACGATGCCGTCGAACCCGGTGTCCAACAGCGCAGTTTCGACGAGCACACCAGTTTCACTGACCACGCCAGTCTCACCGAACACGGCATCAGGTGCCGGGTCGTCGGAAACAAGATCGTTGCCAGCGTGGCGACGGTTTCGTTCCTCGATGGATCGGTCCTGCTCGGCTCTTGCCCGTTCGATCTGCTGGAAGGCGTCGTGCAGGGCACGAACCTCTTCCCGCAGAGCGGACACTTCGACAGAGAGCTCGCTTCGGTCCGAGAGGAGCCGGACCGCGTCCTGGCGAATCTGCGCCAGGTGATCGACGATCTCGGCGACTTCGATATTCAGTTCCTCGCGCTCGACGTGCAGGTCGGAAACTGCCCTGCCAGCTTCGGTCTTGTTGATCAACAACATCGCCACTTCTCCTTTGAGCTGGTCGCGCTCGTTGGCCAAGCCAGCGAGCAGTGTCACGAGAGCGTCCTTCTCTCGCTTCATCACTTCGACCGCAGCCTGAGATGCAATCGCCTCGGGCGACGTCCCCTGGTCACGGGCGAGATGTTCGAGCCGCTTGAAAGCTGCGAGGCGAGGCGCGGCCGAACGTAGAGCAGCTTCGTACTCGTTCAGCTGTCGACGAAGTTGATCGAGCTCCCTCAGCTCGGATTCAGATCCTGGCATTGCGTCTCCTCGCGGCTTGGACTTCCTGTCGGTCCGAAGCGGGCGAATGTGAGACGTTTTTTGGCCAAATGGAGAGAAGAGTGTGGGACGTTGCGTGAGCGAGCCAACCCTTCGGGTTTGGCGGACGAACGTCAGTGACCGAACATCATCATCCACTGCTCGACCGAGTTCGGCCGATAGACGACGTTGTTGGCGCGTGTGACACCCATGCTCTGGTGCGGTTCGGGGTGATATTGATGGCCGGGATAGAGAATGGCCTGGTCAGGGACCTTTGCCAGGCGATCGGTGAGCGAGTGATACAGCTCTTCGGGGTCGCCACCGGGCAAGTCGGTCCGGCCACAGCCATCGAGGAACAGCGTGTCGCCCGAAACTAGCCGATCCTGGACCAGGAAGCATTGGCTGCCGGGGGTGTGACCGGGCGTGTGGATCAGTTCGATCTCGATCGCCCCGACGGTCACGATGTCACCCGATGTGTGCGTGACCAGATCGTCGGAAACCCCGGTGGTCTTCGTGACGAACTCGGCTTCGGGAGCCTGCACGTGGACCGGGACGTTGACTCGCTCCAAGAGTTCACCGACGCCGTCGATCGTGTACCCCATCATCGAACCGCCGACGTGATCGGCGTGATAGTGCGTGGCGAGCACTCCGGTGAGGCGCATTTCGTCGGTCTCGAGAATGGCGAGCAGGGAGTCGACGTCGTATGCCGGATCGACGACCACGGCTTCACCGGTTTCGCGGTCACCGATCAGATACGCGAAGTTGACCATCTGGTGAGCAATCGGATTCGACGTCGCGAAGTCTCGGCCGGAGAGCAACTGTCGGAAGTAGAGGCGATCATCCATACCCCGACCGTAGTGGGAAGCGGATCGAACCGAGAAACGAAGCCGTTGGCGGCTCTTCGGTTCGGGCTGAGCCGCACGGAACGAAGGCCAGCAGTGTGGGCGTCGCGCCTGGTCGTAGGCTGGGGTGGTGACTGCTACGACTCGACGCATTGGTTTTCTGGGACCGTTCGGAACCTTCACGGAGCAGGCGCTGCGCAGCCAGGCCGATCTCGCATGCGAGGAGTTGGTACCGATGCGCACCTTCGTCGACATTCTCCTGGCAACCCAGGAGGGCGACCTCGATCTCGGTTTCGTTGCCATCGAGAACGCCATCGAGGGCACCGTCAACGTCACCATGGACACGCTCGTCTTCGACACCTCGTTGCTGATCCAGCGTGAGGTGGTCCTCGACATCGAGATGATGCTCATGGCGGCGGCGGGCACGAGCCTCGCCGACGTCACGGCCATCGCTTCCCATCCCGTCGCCAATGCCCAGTGCCGCACCTTCCTGCGGGCCAGTTTCCCGGATTTGCCGGTCGAGGTTGCGACATCCACCGCTCAGGCCGCCGAGATGGCCGCCTCTACGCCGGGACTTGCCGCCGTTGGGCCCGCGATCGCCGGCAACCGATATGGGCTCGAGGTCCTCGCCGCGAACATCGCCGACCACTCCGACAACCAGACTCGTTTCTTGGTGGTCGGCCGCGACACGATCCCGGCGCCAACCGGTCACGATCGCACCACGATCATGATCACCCAGCGCGAAGACAAGCCGGGTTCGTTGGTCACGATCTTGCAGGAGTTCGCCGCACGCAGCATCAACATGTCGTTGCTGATCTCCAGGCCGGCGAAGACCTCGCTCGGCAACTACCACTTCATCATCGACCTCGCCGGCCACATCCACGACGACCTGGTGGCGAACTGCTTGCAGGCGGTACGAGCCAAACACGCCGACGTGAAGTTTCTCGGCTCGTATCCGGCGGCCACCAACGGCTCGACCGAGGTGCGTCAAGAGGCGGTCGAGGCCTTTGCCGAAGCCGAACGGTGGATGACCGATCTGCGATCACGCATCGCGACGAGTCCCGGCGCCACGATCACCACCGAGGGAGGGGCCGATGGTTGATCTGCGATGCTCGATCCAGTCATTCACCGTCGGCGATTCACCGCTGGGAACCGCGGGCCACGACACCCACTACCTGTTGGTCGAGTTGCCATTGCCATGGCCCAAGTCGATCGAGGACCACAGGCTGCTCGTCGGACTCGTCCCCGCCGCTTCCGGCCGGCCAAGCACACGCATACAGGCATTGCTGTCAGATCAGCCTGGCTCGGTCGACCCCGACGGTTCACCGGTCCACCGCGTTGTCTCCTACCGCGGCGGCGACGGCGTGACCTTCTCGCACTTCCAACGATACGAAGCCTTCATCGGCCGTGACAACCTCGTCGACACGATCAACGACATCGTGGCCGGAAACCTCGGCGACCTCGAGCCCTCCGACGACGGCGTCACCGACCTCCTCATCTGTACCCACGGCACCCGCGACCGTTGTTGCGGCACCGACGGCGCCAGGCTCTTCCTCGATCTGGCGGCCTGCGATCTCCCGAACGTCCGGATCTGGCGAACGAGCCACACCGGCGGGCACCGCTTTGCTCCAATCGGTCTCACCTTTCCCGATGGCTACGCATGGGGGCGTATCGACGCCGAACGCCTCGTCGGCATGCTCGACCGGAGCGTCGACCCCAGCGACCTCACCGACTGCAATCGCGGCTGCATGGGGTTTGCCGAACCGGCAGCTCAGGTTGCCGACTCCGCGGCGCTCGCCCACTTCGGGTGGGACTGGCTTGCGTCAGGACGCGAGGCGAGAGTGACAGTCGAGCCCGGCGGACACGAACTCACCGTCGAGATCGGGAGCGAACTCGGACAACTCGACGTCACCGTCCGCAAGGGTGATCCAGTACCGGTGCCCGTCTGCGGCCAACCGATCGACCAAGCGAAGAAGTCGACGTCGCCACTGTTCATCGTCGGTGTCGACCACGACGGAGACTGATCAAGCAGCCCCGTCAGCAATCGGCGAGGGCTTCTGGCGGCCAAACGAAGCGCACGATCTGAACCGACCGCTGAAACCGAGCGAGTCCGCTCAGTTGAACCGCCAGATCGATGCAGATGCTCAGTCGGGCCGCCAGAACGGCTAGGTTCTCTCGCAGACATTCGGTCGACGAACGAGTCGGCCTGTTCTGGAGGGAACATCATGAGCAACAGACTGTTGGCGCTGTTCGGCGCGGCTGGATTGGCGATGGCAGCCTGCGGTTCGGGGGGCGGGTCCGAAAACGGACTGCAGTCCGAAGCCTCGTCGGCAACAACGCAGCCCGATACCGCTTCGACCGAAACGACAGCGGAAGCGACGAGCGAGCCAGCCGACGAGACCACGGGCGACACGACTGAGGACGAGACGCCCGAGGAAACCGCTCCCGAACCGATGGGAGCACGAGAGCCTCTGACCCTGGCACCGATGAGCGCCGGGCCGATTTCGGTGACGCCGACCGAGTGCGCAGTCATTGGAGCGGCGCTCGAGGGGGCGGGCGGTGCCGAGTCGATCGCGTTCGCCGGTGAGCGGCTCTTCGTTGCCAACGAGGCCGGCGTTCTGGCCTTCTCGATCGCCATCTCACCGCAAGACGGTGGACCCGATTGTGTGATGACGCTCGACACCGCGATGGGCTCTGGCGGTGTCATGACCGATGACGACAGCTACCGCTCACTGTCAGGCACAGCAGATGGACGGCTGGCGACCAGCGGCGTGCTCGGCACGATGGTGTACGACACCAACGAAGGTTTCTCGTACGAGTGCAACATGACGGGCGATGTGGCGTTGGCACCCGACGGAACGACCGCGTTGATGAACTTCCCCGGCCGTGATGCGATCGAACAGTGGGCGCTGACCGACACCAATTGCAGCGAGACGGGATCACTCACGCTCGACGGTATGCCCGACGTGAAGTTCGTAACCTACGACGGCGCCGACCTGCTCGCAGGCGGGAGTAACGCCGCAGAGACGGTGGTCGTGTCCCGCTACCGCGGCGGTGTACCCGTGTGGACAGCGGGCAGCGATGAAACCGGAGACGACGACTGGTGGGGGTGGGTGCACGGCATGGCGCCATGCGGGAACTACACCTGCATGATCGATACCAACACCAATGCGCTCGCTCTGATTGGCGATGATGGCACGGTGGCCGCCGCCTTCGAGTTCTCCGATCTCATCGGGGTGCGTGGTTGGATCGAACCGATCGTCGCCGGGCCGGACGGCGCCGTATATGTCCTCTTCGACAACGCCGTCGACGACGAGAACGACGTCAGAACCTATTTCGCCTCGGTCATTCGTCTCGACATCACCGGCTGAGGGGGAGTTCGGGTCACCGTTGTGCTCGCCAACAGGGGTGAGTCGTTCACATCCAGGGCCCTTCGTTTTGTTCGACAATCGCCAGCAACCGGTCACGCATCGACTCGGCAACCGCAACATCGAGATGGGGTATCGACACGTTCCCCCCGGCGGTGCTGCAGATGATCGACGCCAGACCGTTGCGCCGCTGCCACCAGCCTCGTTCGACACTCACCGACTGGATTTTGCGAACCTCGACATCATCTCGTTGCTCGACCAGCACCCCGTGCCGGGTGCTGAGCAGCACACCTCGCGGTGTACCGGGGGTCGCTCGCTCGACGGTGCCCGGCGCGGTGCCCTCGACCTGCCAACGCCAGCGACGCTGTGATGCCCGGGCGATGACGAAGCCAAGTCCCATCGTGATCGCGGCACACCCGATCAACGTGGCTGCGAGTCCGAGCGGACCATCGAACAGGATCACGATGAGCGCGTAGGCCGCGAACATGGCTGCGGGCCAGATGCCGCCGTAGAGAAACCAACGCCAGCGAGCATGAGGGGCGACCGAGCCGGTCAAGTCGGTCGGCGGGTCGACGATGAACATCGACGTGAGTTGATCGACCGTCCGGTTCGGAACGCTCGGAACCACGAAGTTCTGCGTGCGGGGACCCGACGACGTGTCCTTGGTTGCCGCGGTCGCCGATGCCTGTGTCAGCACGACGGTCGTTCGACCAAGCCGGCGTTCGAGCGGATTCGAGCGCTGCCGCACCAGTTGGACTCGCTCGGTTCGAGCGAACTGCTCGCGCTTGGTCAAGAGTCCGGCGGTGAGGCGTAGTCCTCGTTCGGACCGCCACACGGTGAGGTCGAAGTCACGCACGACAGCACCGCCGATCAAGCCAACACCGGCAAACAACGCTCCTGCACCGAAGAAGGCGACGATGGCGAGCGCGCTCGTGACTCGGCTCTCGACGAACCGGTCGATCGCACTCCCCAACCCGAAACCGAGCAGCGCAATCACCGCGCTGAACAGTTGACCACCGGGGCGAACCAAGCCGACCTGTACGAGATCGGGAAAGGAGAAACGCAGCACGATCTCGTTCGAACGCCCCGCATTCGAAAGCCCGGTACCCGAAAGCCCGGTGCCTGAACGGCCGGTGCTGGAGCGGGCACTGTCGGAGAGGGCACTGTCGGAGCGAGCACTGTCGGAGCGGGCACTGTCGGAGAGAGCACTGTTGGAGAGGGCACTGTCGGAGAGGGCACTGTCGGAGCGAGCACTGCTCGGCGACGTTGTGACACTGAGGGGGTCGGGAGCGCTCCCGCCGTGGGTGGCAACCGGCAGAGTCGTCGCTCCATCCGCCGGCGATGCGAGTGGTGTGACGAGGTCACCAGCCGACGGAGCGGCGGGAACACGCCCATCGGTGCCAACGATCAACCGACGCAGTTCGGCGACGACATCGTTGCTGATCGCGGTCAGCTCGAATTCGGCTCCAGCGGACCCGGCCGTGTCGATCGAGACTCTCCGCACGTCGAAGAGTTGCTGGATGATTCCCTGCTCGGTTGCGATCTGTTGGACACGATCGAGTGGCAACTGGAGGCGGGTTCGATTGAGGACTCCCTTCTCCAGAATGAGTTCGTCGTGTTCCACCCAAAAGGTCGTTCGCCACCACCGCAGGACCACCAGCGCCAGCGCAACAACGATGGCCCCTGGCAACACGACGAATGCCAACCGTCCGCCGGTGGCGATGCTGGCGATCAGCGCAGGGATGAGTACCTCACCGAAATTGCGCAACGCGGAACCGCCGAAAAACTCGGCAACGATGGCGATCGGCAGCTGGCGCTGCGGCGCGCCAAGCAGGCTCGGCACCGCCGGCTGTTTCGTTCCGGGACTGAGATCGGGGCTGTCGAGATCGGGGCTGTCGAGATTGGGCTCGTCTGGTTGTCCGCTCATCGCTCGAGCGTTGCCGTGCTCTGCCCTGCCAGCGCGACATTGGCAAGAATCAGACGTTGCAGCGCGGCGGCGTCGGCCTGGGGAAGACCCTCGATCGTGACGTCGGCACCGACACCTCCTGCGGTGTAGACCCGGAGCGTTGCCAGACCGAGCCAGCGCTCCAGAGGCCCGCTGTTGACCGAGGCGTGCTGGACGCGGTTGAACGAAACCGACGTCACCGTGCGGTTGAAGACGCCGTGGCTGACGGTGAGATCTTTGTCTCTCACCAGGTAACCCCAAAAGCCGAAACTGACACGGGTGGCAAGCACGGCAATGGCGGTGATCACAACGACGACCAGTACGGCGACCATGCCAATCCAGCGGTATCGGTCGAGCATCAAGGTGGCGACCAGACCGCCCAGAGCCAGTACGAGTCCGGTGCCGGCGGCGCCGACGGTGCGAGCGCGAAGTAGCCGCGGATCGAGGGGCGAGAAGTCGTCGGGATCGATGCGAGGCTGCTCGGACAACGAGACGATGTCATTCACGAAGGGGGCGCTGCTGGATGGGGCCTCGACGTGTGGTCCATCAGTCACACCCAGACCGTACTCGTCGGTGCCGCAAGGAAGCGCTCGGAGGGGCGAACGGCCCACCGCTCAGCGCTTCTTCCGAGATGTTACGGTCTCCCCATGGCAGACGTGTTTCACCTTGGTCTCGAACGTAGCGATCTCGATGGCGCAACCACCGCCATCGTGCCGGGCGATCCGGCCAGAGTCGAGCGGATCGCCAACGCCATCGATCCGAACAGTGTGCACCTGGCGTCTGAGCGTGAGTTCACGAGCCGGTTGGCCCGTCTCGACGGCAAGCCAGTCGTGGTCTGCTCCACTGGTGTCGGTGGCCCCTCGACATCGGTCGCAGTCGAGGAACTGGCCCAGCTCGGCGTCACCACGTTCCTTCGGGTGGGCACCACGGGGGCGATTCAACCCCGGATCAATGTCGGCGACCTCATCATCACCACCGGAGCCGTCCGTCTCGACGGGGCCAGCTTCCACTTCGCTCCCCCCGAGTACCCCGCCGTCGCCAATTTCGAGGTGACCCGAGCCCTGGTTGACGCAGCCGAAGCCGCGGCCGCCCCCTACCACGTCGGCATCACGGCGTCGTCGGACACGTTCTACCCGGGCCAGGAGCGCTACGACACCGTTGCCGGCGACGTCGTCGCCCGCTTCCGCGGCAGCATGGCCGAGTGGCAACGACTCGGTGTCCTCAACTACGAGATGGAAGCGGCGACCCTGTTCACGATGTGCGCGGCAAACGGCTGGCGAGCCGGCTGCATCGCAGGAGCGATCGTGAACCGCTCGACTCAGGAAGCCCCAATCGAAGCGGCGGTCGCGGCGACCGAGAAGCTGTCGGTCGGCGTCGCGATCGACGCCATCCGCCGCCTCCTTCTCGACTGAACGGTTTCTCGACCGAACAGCGGTCGTTCACCCGACGGTCGATCGAACGGCTGGCCGCTCACATCCGCTCGGGGACCTCGATCGTGAGCACGCCGAGGATTTCGATGAGCAGACGGTGGGTCAGATCGACCAGTGCCAGCCAAGAATCGCGAACGGCCGGATCGGATGCCGACAGGATGTGGCAGGCGTCGTAGAACTGATTGAAGACGCCTGCGATGTCATAGGCGTACTCGGCCACCGTGTTCGGCGCGAAGCCTTCGAGGCTCCTGGCGACCACCTCGGGCCACTGCAGGAGCGTCAGGATCAGTGCACGCTCGGCGTCGTGGCTCGGCGCAACGAAGGCTCCCGGCGAGAACCCGGCCTCGGCGGCGCGGGTCAGAATCGATCGGGTGCGAACCGCCACGTACTGCAGGTACGGACCGGTGCGCCCCTGGAGCAGGGTGAACCGCTCCAGATCGAAGACGTAGTTGGTCGTCCGGTGGTTCGACAACTCACCGAACTTGAGAGCACCGAGACCGACCAATCGGGCGATCTCGGCCCGCTCGTCTGGTGGGCACTCGAGGGCAAGCTCGTTCTCGTCGAGGCGACGCATGGCGAGTTCCGAAACGTCGTCGAGCAACGCAGCCAGCCGAGGCAGGCTGCCGTCGCGGGTCTTGAATGGCTTGCCATCGGCTCCGTTGACTGTCCCATTGCCGGCATGACTGAGGCGAACGGAGGCCTCGGGCGCGATGTTGGTGAGCCGCGCCGCCCGAAAGACCTGCTCGAAGTGCAGCGACTGGCGCAGGTCGACGACGTAGACGATGTCGGTCGCGCCGAAATCATCGACCCGTTCGGCGATGGTTGCCAGATCGGTGACCCCGTAGGTTGCGCCGCCGCGCGAGTTGCGAAGCATCAGCGGTGGGAGTTCCTTCTTGTCGGACGCCTCGGAGACCTCGACGACGATGGCCCCGTCGCTCTCGATCGCGCTGCCGTCGGCGAGAAGCGAGGTCACCATCGGCTCGACACGTTCGGCAACCGAAGCCTCGCCGAGCCAGAGTTCGAACTCGACCCCGAGGCGGTCGTACACCTCTCGCAACGCATCGACCGACACCGATCGGAAGTGTGACCACAGCGCTCGATAGCCGGGGTGTCCGTCTTGCAACGCGACCGTGGCCGCCTGGGCGGCGGCCTGGAAGGAAACGTCTGCCTTGGAGCGAGCCGACGCCTCGGGATAGAGCACCTGAAGGTCTTCGATGGTGACGGGCGACGTGTCGGGGAATGGACCGGTTGCGCCTTCGACGAAGTACTCGAGCTCAGGGTGCTGGTCTTCGAGTGCCGCGATCAGCTGACCCATCGGGAGTCCCCAATCGCCAAGGTGAACGTCGCCGCGCACATTGTGCCCGGCCAGAACATGGAGCCGCTTGACACTTTCACCGATGAGCGCCGGACGCAGATGCCCGACGTGGAGGTCTTTGGCAACGTTTGGCCCGCCGTAGTCGACGATCACCGTCTTCGGTTCCGTTGCCTGCGGAACGCCGAAGCTGGCGTCGGCTGCGGTCTCTGCGGCAATCTCGGCCAGGAGATCATCGGTGACCGAGATGTTCAGGAATCCCGGCCCGGCGACATCGACCATGGCGATGCGAGGATCAGCGGCCAACGCTTCGGCTGCCGCGGTTGCGATGTCGCGCGGTGTCCGCCCGACCTGCTTGGCCGCAGCGAGTGCCCCATTGCATTGGAACTGCGAAAGGTCGGGACGCTGGGAGACAACGACCTCACCGCGTGCACGATCGATCCCCTGCTGTTCGAAAACATCGCCGACGAGATTGGACAGCCTGGTGAGGAGAGACACGGTTGACCACCGTAGTCGCCGGGGCCGTTGCGTCGGCGCTGTTGTTCGGCGACGTGTTCCCCGACCAGTCCCGGGTCTCGCCCCGAGGCGTGAGTGCCGTCAACCGATGCGGGCGATCTGGCCGCCATCGACAGGGAGCATCACTCCAGTCACGAACCGAGACTCGTCGGAAGCGAGATAGAGCGCGGCATACGCGGTGTCCCACCCGGTTCCCTGCTGCTGGCCGAACGGTACCTGGCGGGAACGTTTCGCCCGAAGTTCCTCGGGGTCGATGCCGGTTGCGGTGCTGTGACCGCCGATTGCCATCGGCGTGTCCATCAGGCCGGGCATGATCGCGTTCACCCGAATGTTGTGGCGGAAGTTGGCTGTCGCCAATTGATGGGTGAGTGCGTTGACCGCAGCCTTCGACGCCTTGTAGGCAGCCAGCGGGGTCGACGCCAACGCCGCCACCGATGACACGTTGATGATCGCTCCCCCACCGGCTTCGCGCATGAGCGGGATGACGTGCTTGCAGGTCAAGAACATGCCGGTCACATTGACCTCGAAGATTCGATCCCAAATCGACCGATCGAGATCGATCACCCGGCCGTCACCGGTTCCGATGCCGACGTTGTTGTGCAAGATGTTCGGCAGACCGAACCGGTCGGCGCAGGCTCCGGGAATCCGAGCGACCTGCTCCTCGTCGGTGATGTCGGCTTCGAACGCCACGGCCGTCCCGCCGGCAGAGGTGATCAGATCAACCGTTGCCTGAGCCGATGACGCACTTCGATCGACGGCCAACACCTTGGCTCCTTCGCGGGCGAACAGCAGCGCGGTGGCCCGACCATTGCCGATCGTGGTGTCGTCGGGAGTGCTCCCCGGCGACTGGCCCGCCCCAACCACGATCGCCACTGCTCCTTCGAGGCGACCCGAACCCGGCCGCTCTGCCAATGCATCGCTCATGCAGTGACACTAGCTCTCACACGGGATCGGCTCCGCCTCACGACTCCTCTGCCTCGCCGTCGCACGCTCTCGGGCTTGAACTGTGCGCTGTTCTCCTCGCGCTCTTCGATCTGTGCGTCAGAGTGCCCGTCAGCGGTGGCTTTGGCGCACAGAACCGATGGAGCGGTGACCTTGACGCACAGAACGGTCAACTCGCTTGCGCTGGAGCTCATTCCCGGCTTCCATCTCCCTCGGGACAAAAAGGAGTGATCATGCCCGTACTCGTACTGAACGCGAGCTACGAACCCATCGGTGTCGTGAGCTGGCGGCGCGCCGTCGTGTTGATGCTCTCCGACGTCGTCGATCTGACCGAGCCCGACGCCGAAGGACGCCTGATTCGGTCGGCGGGTGGGCTCGTCATCGAGCGGCCCGCCGTCGTTCGCTGCCGCCGTATGGTGCCCGCTGTTCGGAACCGCCCTGTGCCCTGGACCCGTGCCAATCTCCGTATCCGAGACCAGGGCATCTGCCAGGTGACCGGCTGCAACAAGCCCGGCAACTCGATCGACCATCTTCAGCCAGTCTCTCGGGGTGGGGACGCGTCGAGCTGGTTGAACACGGCCTTGATGTGCGCCAGGATGAACCAGACGAAATCTGACCGCACCCTCGACGAGGTGGGCTGGACTCTCAAGGTCCGTCCCCGAGCGCCCATGATGCGCGAACTGCTCGCGGGCAAGGTGGTCGACCACCCCGAATGGGGTCAGTGGGTGGCGTAGCGCCGGCCACTGGCCGATATGTCGACGCTCCGGCGGATCTCGACACACCTCGAAGGCACGGGACGGGTGGAGCGAGGATCCCTCCGCCCCACTCCACCCTCCGTCATCCACCGGTCCCCCCGATCGACGTTGGTCGACCGCCGGCGAGAGCTTGTTTCAATCCAGCCGACGCTCCCCTCTCGAGCAATCACCGACGTGGACCGGTCCGCGCTGTACCCGGCGTGACGAAGAGGCGATGCGTGATCACGCTCGCCGGCAGTAGGTCGCAATGCTCGTGGCCTTCGAGTTGCCCGAGGTAGCGCACGGCAGCAGCCCGGTATTCCGGGGCAACCCCCCGCACGTGATCACTTGTCGCCCGCCCCGACGTCTCGAGTTCTCCCAGGCCCTCCAGCGGGGTGAACTCGAGACGAACGGCGTTGTCGACGATGCCGGCCCATGCCGGTTGGTCGAGCGAACAGATGACGACCTCGGAGCCGTTCCAGTGGAACCAGCCCGGATCGTTTGCAGCATCGAACGCAGTGGAAGCGTCGATCGCGGTGGAAGTAAAGAACACCGACGCTCGGGCCGTCGACAACAGCAGCGGTTCGAGTTGGCGAAGTTCTGGGGTCGAATCGTCCACACGTGAATCGAACAGCAGTGGCGCTAGCGAGCCGCTAGCCGTCGCACATATCGCAACGGATGGGCGTGCAGGGGGCATCGGTTCCAGGGAGACTGGCCGCCGCATGCAGCCCCACCGAATCCTTCGCGAACGACTCGTCACCGCGGCTGACCATCGCTGGTCGGGTGGTCTCACGGTGAGCTTCGGCGGGCCTGGCATGGGCAAGTCGACGCTCATCAGACAGGCCATGGCCGAGAGCCACACACTGGGTCGGGGCAACGAATGGCTGATTCGAGTCGTCCCCGATGCTGACGCAGCGGCACTCCTGACAGCGCTGCACCGAGAACTCGAGCTGAGAGTCGGACCCTCGCCCGAGGCCATTGCCGAGTACCTCTGGGCACAGGCACCACGCCGAGTCGGCCTCATCATCGACGACGCTCACGAACTCGACGACTCCGGGTTCGACCTGTTGCTGGAGCTCGGCGGTCGACTGCCAACCAATGCACACCTCTGGGTGTCGACCCGAGATCGGCCACGGGTGGTGGCCCGCCTCCTCGCCGCCTCGCCCGTCCTCTCGATCAACGAGGATGAACTGCGCTTCGATGACGACGAGGTCTCGACGTTCGCCAGGGCCGAAGGGCTGGTGGCGGCCGACCTCCAGTCAGCCGGTGGTTGGCCTGCGGTGCTCGCCCTCAGCGTGTCGGCGGGGCCGTCGGTCACCAGTGGCTACCTCTACGAAACGGTGTTGGCCGGTCTCAGTCGGCGTCAGCAAGGCGATCTCGCCGTTGCCGCTGCGCTCGGGGAGCTCGACCCCGAGATCGCAGGACGCGTCTTGGAGGGTCCAGCCGCCGATCTGACAGTCATACCGCTGGTCGACGTGGCGAGAGACGGGACCATCGTCGTCCACGATCTGTGGCGGAGTCCAACGGCCGAACTCATCGACCCTGACCGCCGCAACTCGGCCGTCCGAGCGGCAGCGCAACACGCCGAGCGACGAGCCGACATCGATCGAGCGGTCTCGATGCTGCACGGGAACGGGCTGACAGCGGACGCTCGTCGGGTGATGGTCGCACACATCGCGGCTGGCGCCGATCGTGTCCCACTGGAGCGAATCGAGCGATGGCTGACGCTGGCTGCCGAACCCGGGGATGGTTTGCTTCGCCAGACGCTGCAGTTGGTTCGTGGCGGCTTGGTGGAGGGCACGATCGGCCCCGACCGCCTCGAGGCGCTCAGCGAACAGTGTCAACGCTCCGGTGAACTCGACCTCGAAGCGGTGCTGGCCGAAGTTCGCTTCGCTATTGCCTGGTCCGCTGATGCCGCCGATGAATGCGTCGCCATCGCCAACCGACTGATCGAACTCAACGACGCCGGCATCGAACACGCGTCGCACGCTCGTGCGACCAGAGAGATCACCGCCGCACGGGCTGCGCTCGACAACGAGCGAGTCATCGCCCTCATTCGTGCAGCCAGAATCGAGCTGGGCGACCTGCCGGGCCTGGACTGGAACCTACCGCTCGAGCTCGAAACCCTGGTCCGCTTGGGACGGCCGATCGAGGCGCTGGCTCGCCTCGAGAGCATCGACGAGCGACTGGCGGCAGCGAAGACTCGCAGCGTCACCTACGCACTCACCTACTGGTTTTGCGGGCGAGCCGATGATGCCCTCGCATCACTGGACCATCAGCTCTCGTTGGCGGGTCGTTTCAGCGGCATCGAACACTCATGGCGGATCACTTCGGATCTGTTCCGGAGCTGGCGAGGGATCGACACCCGTCCGTGGTCACCACCTGAGGTTGCCAACCGGCAATCGAGCACCTATTCGCTCGTCTCGGGGCGGCTGGTCGAGGTCGCACGATTGATCAACGACGGCCGCGAGGCCGATGCTGCGGCCGCGCTCGGCGCACTGGCCGTCGACCACCCACCCACCGGCGGCTTTGCGCTCCACGCCTGGTTCATGGGCGCCGCTGCCTGGTACGTCCTGCGGCCCGACGATCGACCGATGCTCGACGCGTTCATGACCGATGGTTTGTTCGCCGAGGCGAACGCGCTCTTCCGTGCCTTCCTCGAGGGTCGCGACGGCATGGTCATCGGCCCTCAGCGGATCGCAGCGTTTCCGCCATCGGCCACGATCGGGACCATCCTCCCGTGTCGATGGGCATGTGAGCTCGCCCTGCGTCTGCCGCCCCAAGCAGCCGCACTTCGGGACGAGATCTTCACTTCACTGCCGGGCGCAGGCCTTCCCATGCTCGAGGTGTTGGTCCAATCACGAGACGCCACCGCCGATGGTCGGGCCCTGGCGCAGAGGGCTTCGACTTGGCTCTCCGCCGTCCCCCAGCCGCCAGCGCATCTGGTTCGAGTCCACCTCTGTGGTCCCCCGCGCCTCGACGTTGGCGTGGCAAGCACCGACCCATCGGCGAGCGAGTGGCGTCGGGGCCGAGTGCGAGCCCTGCTCGGGCTTCTGGCACGCGACAAACGGGTCACGAGAGAGGCGGCGATCGATGCCCTCTGGCCGCATCTCGATCAGACCGCCGGCCGTCGAAATCTGCGTGTCACCCTTACCTACTTGACCAAGGCGCTCGAGCCGCAGCGGGTCAAGTCGGCGCCACCATGGTTCGTGCGGTCGGAGCAGGACTCGATCGTGTTGAACGACGACGGGCTCGAGCTCGACGTCTTGGTGATCGAACGATGTCTCGCAACGGCGAGCACCGCGCAACGGCACGGCCTCGCATCCCAAGCGATCGACTCGCTACGCACGGCGTGCGAGTCGTACCACGGACCGTTCTTGATCGGGCTGGACGACCGGTGGATCGAAGACGAACGCACCGTTCTGGGTCGTCGAGTCCACGAGGCTTCGCTGCGACTCTCGGGCCTTCTCCTCGCCGGAGGACTCGACGAAGCCTCGGTCTGGGCCCGACTCGCCACCGAGATCGACCCGTGGTCGGTCCGGGCACAGCAAGCGCTGGTCGATGCCCTGCCCGATCCGTCGCCCGAGCGCCGCGCTGCCGAGACACGACGGCGTCAACTCGACGAAGAACTGGCATAGACAGGCAGGGGGCTCAATTGACGTTCCTCAGCAGCCGCTGATGTCGCGGACTCGGATGACTGTCCCTGCTCCGTCGAACGTGAGAGCGACCGGTGAACCCTCGACGATGAGATCCTCCGGGTTGACCAGCTCGTAGTCGACGGGATCCCCGCTGCGTGAACCGTCACCGCAGAACTCCTGGCCGATCACCCAGTTGTAGCTGATGCGCAGGAACTCGGCGTCGTTGGCCACGGGGAAGTAGCGAAGCTTCGAGTTCTCGTTGAGGAACGGCCAATCGGTCTGGCCGGCGAGAATCGGCTCCTCGCCGAGGTCGAGGGCCGAGAGATAGCCACGGTCGTCGATGATGACCTGGTAGCGGTCGAACTCGATGAAGCGTTGCCCGTCGGCGTAGAACGTGTCGGTGATTTCCCCGACATCGAACCGTAGCCCCGCCTCGGCATCGTTGACGGGTGCGGCTCGGACCGTTGCCGGTGACGAGCAGTCGGCGTCGGGGTCTCCGGCGGCGCCCCAATCACCAACACTTGACGAGTCGATTCGGATGAGCGGGCTGATGTCGTCGATGAGTTCGTCGACGACAACCCGGTTGTCGGCATCGATGACGACCAGACCGAAATGGTCGAAGCCCGGCGACCAGAACAGCGCCAGATCATGGCCGAACTCGTCGGCGACTGCGGGGCCGTGAAAAATCTCGTAGTCGGCGTCGAGCGGCAGAGCAGCATCCACGAGACCGGCTTCGACCCGCCGGCACACCGCGGTCAGATCAGCAGCGACGGTGGACTCGCGTCGAGTCGCAGTGCCGGTGACCGGCGGCAGCGTCGTCTCCGTGGACGCAGGAACGGTGGTGGTGGTGGCCGATTCGATCGCCGGCTCGCTGGTGCTCGACGCCGATGTGTTGGCTTCGGCCCTGCTCGAAAGCTCCCCGCCCGAGGCACCACATCCAGCGGCGGTGAGTACGACGACAGCCATCAGCCGTCGGGTCCTGCGCAGTGGGTGTCGTCGATCGGTCATGGGAATCACGAGACTTCGGTTGCCAACGGGACCAGGAACGTGCCATCGGTCTGGAAGAAGCTAATCACGGTGATCGATTGGCAGCAAGAAGCCTCCGAGCACCCCCGGCGAAGTCCACGAGGTAGTAATAGTTGTGCTTGCTAATTAGCATAGGCAAGTGATGCCACCCTCTGAGCTCGTCATTGATCCCGCACTGGTCGCCCGGCTTCGCCTTGCCATGGCTCGTTTGGCCCGGCGCCAGCGACAGGCAGCATCAACCGGACTCACCCCAAGCCAGCAATCGGCGTTGGCGATGATCGACATCCACGGCCCGATCGCACTCGGTGAGTTGGCGTCACTCGAACAGGTCGCTCCGCCAACGATCACTCGCATCACATCGAAGCTCGAGGACCAGGGCCTGGTCGAACGGATGGTCGACGAAGCCGACCGACGCTTCGTCCGGGTCGCCATCACTTTCGAGGGACACACCCGAATGGAGGAGACCCGACACCGCCGAGACCACTGGCTGACCGAGCAGATCGAACAACTCGGCGCCGACGACGTCACCGCCATCCTCGGCGCCGTCGAGCCGCTCGAACGGCTCCTCGAAATCGAGTCCGGTCGACCATGACCGTTCGCTCGACAACAGGCGAGATCTTTCGCTCCCTCCAGGTACGCAACTTCCGACTCTTCTTTCTCGGCCAGCTCACCAGTCAGGCCGGAACCTGGATGCAGTCGGTTGCCCTGATCTGGGTCGTGCTTCGTCTGACCGACAACGGCCTCGCACTCGGCCTGGCAACCGCAGCTCAGTTCTTCCCGGTGCTCGTCCTTGGAGCGTGGGGCGGCGTCCTCGCCGACCGGGTCGACCGGCATCGGTTCATGGTCATCACTCAGATCGCCTTCACCATCGTTGCCGGAGCTTTCGCCGCCCTGATGGTTCTCGATCAGCTGACGATGCCCTTCATCTACGGGCTCTCCCTGCTCTACGGGTGCATCACTGCGATCGACAATCCCACTCGGCGAACGCTGGTGGTCGACCTCGTCGACATCGAGGATGTCCCGAACGCCGTCGCCCTCAACTCGGCAATGATGACGGGTTCGCGGGTCATCGGGCCATCGATCGCCGGCGTGATCATCACGACCGTCGGGGTCGAGTGGTGCTTCATCGTCAATACGGTCACCTACTTCGCCGTCATCGGCGCCCTGCTCATGATGCGTCGAAACGAGATTCGAGAGGCACCACGGGTTGCTCGAGCCAAGGGCCAGCTCACCGAAGGTCTGCGCTACGTGTGGTCCGATGCCGAGCTTCGCAACTCGATCATCTTGCTCGCCGTTGTCGGCACCCTGGCGTTCGAGTATCAGGTGACCCTGCCACTGCTGGCCGAACGAACGCTCGGCTCAGGTGCCGGCGGCTTCACGCTGCTGTACTCGGCGATGAGCGTTGGCTCGGTGGTCGGCGCCCTCACCATGGCGCGGCGGCGCTCGGTCGATGTTGCCTTCCTCGTGCGATCGGCATGGGGCCTGGTCGCCGCCACCACACTGCTGTCGTTGGCGCCGACGCTGTGGTTGGCATTGCTCGCCGTCATCCCCGTCGGAGCAGCGACGATCTTCATGGTGTCGGGGGCGAACTCGTTGGTCCAACTCGAAGCCGATCCGAGGATGCGGGGGCGCGCGCTCGCCCTCACGACCGTGGTCTTCCTCGGGTCGACCCCGATCGGCGGACCGATTGCCGGCTTCGTTTCCGAGCATCTCGGCCCGCCTGCGGGTTTGATGCTCGGGGCGATCGCCACTGCCGCCGCGGCGTTGTGGGTCGGCCACCAAGATGTGGTCACTCCGGTGGATGCTTCCGAAATGAGTGGACCAGCGATCGGGGCGACTCTCACCAAGACCTGAGCCGGTCGGTCAAGTTCCCCCGGTGGTCCACATGTTACCCGGCGGTATCTTGACGGTATGGGCATACCGCTCCGCCACTCGGTCCTGCACGGACATGACGTCACCTACCGGTTGGCTGAGGCCGATCCGGGGAAACCGACGTTGCTGCTGATCCACGGGATGGCCGGGAGCTCTCGCACCTGGAAGGACGTGATGCCCAACCTGGCGGAGGACCACACGGTTCTGGCGCCAGACCTGATCGGGCACGGCGAATCGGCGAAGCCGATGGGCGACTACTCGCTCGGCGCCTTCGCCAGTGGGCTACGCGACCTTCTCGCGCTGCTCGAGATCGGGCCGGTCACCGTCATCGGGCACTCGCTGGGCGGTGGCGTGGCGATGCAGTTGGCCTACCAGCACCCCGATTTGGTCGACCGGCTCGTGCTGATCGGCAGTGGCGGGCTCGGACGTGAGGTCAGCTGGCTACTTCGCGTGCTCACTCTGCCCGGTGCCGAGTATCTGATGCCGATCTTCTTCCCCTCGTTCGTCCGAGACCGTGGCAACGAGTTGAGCAAGGCCATGCACGATCGCGGTTGTGACCTCCCCCACATCAGCGAGATGTGGCGTGCCTACGCCTCCCTCGCCCAAGCGGAGAACCGGAAGGCGTTCGTGCGAACACTGCGGGCCGTCATCGACCCCGGTGGCCAGACCGTCAACGCCACCGACCGGCTGTATCTCGCGGCTGCGATGCCGACGCTGATCATCTGGGGCGACGACGACGGCATCATTCCCGTCGAGCACGCCCACGCAGCCCACGCCGCCATCCCTCACAGCAGGCTGGAGATCCTGGAGGGATGCGGCCACTTCCCGCACGTGCAACAGCCCGCCCACCTCGCAGAGATCATCCGAGAGTTCGTTGACACCACCGAACCCCTTCCGGGCGGGCTACGCCCCTTCCGGAAGGCGTTGATCGAGCGCTGATCGCTGCCGGCCAGCTCAATCGTCGTTGAGCGCGTGCATGATCTCGACCTGTAGCTCGTCGCGCCGACGTGCCAGCTCCTCGATCGTGCGACTGCCATAGGCCTTCTCGAGTTCTTCGAGAAGTGTCCGAACGGTCGGTTCGTCGAGGTCGGGGTGTCCCAGGGCATGCTTCCACATGCCGTTCATCCCCGGCCCAAGGTGCTCGAGGAAGTGCTCGAGGCCGCCACTGCCGCCGCCGAGGTGGAAGGTGAGGAACGGCCCAGCGGCCGCCCAACGTAACCCGATCGAACTCGTCACGACCGCGTCGAGGTCCTCCATCGACACCACACCTTCGGCGACGAGGTGCACGCACTCCTGGAACAACGCCGACTGCAAACGGTTGGCAACGAAACCCGGGACTTCCTTGCGCAGCACGAGCGGGCGCTTCCCCAGCGCGGTGTAGAGCGCGACGGCTTCCTCGACCACTTCGGGGGCGGTCTGCTCGCCGGGCACGACCTCGACGAGCGGCACGAGGTGTGGGGGATTGAACGGGTGGCCGACCAACAAACGCGTCGGATCGTCCATGTATTTCGCCTGCGCCGTGGCCTTGATACCCGACGTCGAAGAAAGCAGGAGGGTGGTCGGGTCGACGAGCCTCTCGACCGACTGCCACAACGTGCGTTTGAATTCCACGTCTTCGGGGCCGTTCTCCTGCACGACATCGGCACCGTCGACCGCAGCCTCTGCCGTGGGGAAGAACAGGAGCCGGTCGGTGAGGTCGTCGTTCGGGAGACCGAGCGATCCGAGTACCGGTGCGATCTCGTCGATGGTGGCACGGACTCGCTCCTCGACATCAGGACCGGGATCGCTGACCCGCACCTCGAGTCCGTGGGCGAGAAAGAGCGCTGCCCATGATGCCCCGATCGTTCCCGCACCGATCACGGCGACGTGCTCACGTCGGCGCAGTACGTCGCTGGCGGCCAGCACGTCGCTCTTCGACGCGCTCATGAGACGGTGTCGAGGTAGTGATGGATTGGTTGCACACCCTCGAGCGTGAGATCGGTGAGAATGTGACTCACGTCGACGATTTCCAAGACCGGCAGGTCGGCCAACGGCGCAAGGACGTGCTCGAACAGCTGCAACCGTGCTGGACCGGTCCATGCGCCCTTGACGACCACGTCGGTGATCTCCGTTCGGACCAGGTCGCACACCATCGGCTCGGCGTTGTACCCGCGGACCACCTTGAGCATGTAGGTCGGGACGGTGATCTTGGAGCGAGCTTCATCCAGGTCCAACTCCCGATATTTGTACCCCATCGTCGCTGTCGCCACCCGCTCCGAGGTCACGTCGAGGGTGCCGACGAGAGCGCCCTGCTCGACGCGAAGGCGCGGCGCGCCCATGGTCTTGGGGTACGCACTGAACTCCCGACCGGCAGCGGTGGCCGAGAAGTTGTCCAGGTACATGGCGTGGAGATACTCGCCCCGCTCGTCACCGAAGCGGACCGGAATCGCTTGCCCGCCTTCGGTGTAGGGGCCATACGCTCCGACGTCGCCCATGTGCATGATCTCGAACCGCACAAGGGGTTCGTCGATCTCCAACGGTTCAGGAACCACGGCCCGAAGCGCGTCGGGATCGGTTCGGTACACGATGTTCAAGTACTCGCGATCGACAAAGCGATACCGGCCCGGTGGATAGGCCGGAGCCGTCATCGGTGTTGTGAACCTCTTGGCAACCCGATCTGCACGCATGGCCACAACGTACAACACCTGCCCCCGCCGAACGCCGGGAACGCTCACGCCGCTCGGAGCCGGTCCCCTGATCGTTGCGTTGCATCGTCAGACACTGCTCGATCTGGGGCCCTATCGGCCAGGGACGATCGCTCCGGTCTGGTCGGCGTCTTGCATCTCGAATCCGTCGCTCTCGGTCGGGAACCATCCCTTGGTGCGGTTGGCGAACGAAACCAGCGACAACATCACCGGCACCTCGATCAGCACCCCGACCACCGTTGCCAACGCCGCACCCGAACCCAGGCCAAAGAGACTGATCGCCACGGCGACCGCGAGTTCGAAGAAGTTCGACGTTCCGATCATCGCAGCGGGAGCGGCGATGTCGAACGGCAGTTTCAGCGCACGAGCCGCTCCGTATCCGATGGCGAAGATGCCGTAGCTTTGAATCATCAGCGGTACCGCGATCATCAACACCCGAGCGGGCTGATCCACGATCGTTTCGGCCTGGAACCCGAAGAGCAACACGACCGTCAACAACAACCCAATCACCGAGGTCGCCTTCAAACGGCCGGCGAACGATTCGACCGCATCCAGACCACCTCGCCTGATCAGCGACGAGCGCGTCAGCATCCCCGCCCCGAGGGGTACCACCACGAAGATCAACACGGAGGCGAAGAGCGTTCCCCACGGGACCGTCAGGTCCGTGACCCCCAGCAGCAAGCCGGCGATCGGGGCGAAAGCGAACACCATGATCAGGTCGTTGATCGAGACCTGTGCGAGCGTGTAGTTCGGGTTGCCGTTGGTGAGTTGGCTCCACACGAAGACCATGGCCGTGCATGGAGCGACGCCGAGCAGGATCATTCCGGCGATGTACTGCTCGGCATCGGCGGCGGGAACCAGGTCTGCGAACACGAACCGGAAGAACAGGAAGGCCAGCCCAGCCATCGTGAACGGCTTCACCAGCCAATTGATCGTCAAGGTCAGCGCCAACCCCTTGGGTCGCCTCCCGACATCACTCAAGCAGTTGGGCTCGACCTTGAGCATCATCGGGTAGATCATCAACCAGATGAGGACCGCCACCACCAGATTGACCTGAGCAACCTCGAGGCCGGCGACGTCTTCGAACACACCCGGCACAGCAAGACCAAGCCCAACGCCGGCAATGATTGCGGCCGCGACCCAGACTGTCAGAAAACGCTCGAAGACTCCCATCGCTCAAAAGAGCGTAGCTCGTTCGGCTTCCTCGGCAATTCGTCGTTCGGCGATGTCGAGGTACTCCTGTTCCATGTCGAAGCCGACGTAGCGGCGGTCGGCGGCAAGTGCTGCCACTGCCGTTGATCCTGCGCCGACGAACGGGTCGAGAACGACATCACCCCGATAGGTGTAGAGCTGAATGAGTCGGGCCGGTAGCTCGACGGGGAACGGGGCCGGGTGACCGATGCGCTTGGCCGATTCGGGACGGATGTGCCAGGTGTCGAGGGTCGCCGCCATGAACTCCTCTTTGGAAATCGTCGATTCCCAGGGGAGGTCGCGTTCCTTGCGAACCTTCCACGGCACCGCCCGATCGAATCGGCCCTTGCTCGCCACCAGCACTCGCTCGGTGAGATCGCGCAGCGACGGATTCGACGGTGACATCCACGATCCCCAGGCGCAGCTGCCGCTGGCCCCGGCGGCCTTGCTCCATACGATCTCGCCTCGCGGGAGAAACCCGAGCCCTTCGAGGATGGTCCACACGTCTTTGGAGAGGCTTCGATAGGGCTTGCGGCCAAGGTTGGCGACGTTGATGGCAACCCGGCCACCGGGCTCGAGGACCCGTAGGCACTCGGCAAACACGTCATTCAACATCTCGAGATACTCGAGGTAAGAGCCAGGAATGTGTCCCGCAGCAATATCGACTTCGTAATCTTTGGCTGCATAGTAGGGCGGTGAGGTCACCATGAGGGCGACGGACTTGTCGGCAATCGACGACATGTCGCGGCTGTCGCCCAACACCAGCGTGTCGGTGACATCACACACGGCGATCTCGTCGTCGTTGCTCAGATCGGGAGCGGCGAATCGGGCGTAGAAATCCGTCGCATCGTGGGCCTCCCGCTTGCCGCTACCGAAACTCGATGTCTTCGTCGTGTTGCGTTTGCGCTTGGGTTCACCAGCCATCGCCTACCTCCTGTCTGCAAACCCTAACCATCTTCATCCAATCCCAAGTCCTCGAGGAGGTCGCCGAGCAACGCTTCTTCGTGGATGGCGATTCTGTGACGGTTCATCGTTGCCGCCAGCTTGTTGTCCCACGACGCCTCGGCCACCTTCCCGTTGAGCGGAAGACCGGCGTTGATGTTCGCCTCTTGTGTTCGGTCAACGGCGCCGACGTAGTCCCGGGTCGAGAACCGCCACGGCTCCGAGCCAGGCGCTCGATCGAAGAGGAATCCTGCGATCGCAACGCCCTGCACATCGAAGTCGGCCCGCACAGCCAGCGTTCCTGTGACCGCCAGCGTCTCCAACAGTTCCGTCGTCACGGTCGATGGCCAACCCTCGGTGCACACCATCGGCGGGGCTTTACACCCCAACGCGTCTGCCGCGACGGCGATGACGGTCGGGTTCTCGCACACGAAGATGCGATCCATCGACGTGAAACCGTCGTGGCTCCGCAGCATGCGTGACGTGATTCGGAGCGGCTCGCCGACAGCGGCCGCCGCCGCAATGATCGGCGAGGATG
>RCMY010000984.1_pt1 | contig 27164 bp, 24 predicted proteins | sample 2041341 | NCBI WGS metagenome assembly RCMY01 (sample SAMN09708234, study PRJNA481090) | Marine sediment metagenome, whole genome shotgun sequencing project.
AATGAATATTTAATAGAAGCCACCGGTGGTATCGGTGGCTTCTATTAACATTCAGTGAATTGTCTCGTGATTTGAGCAAAATCGATAGAAATATAAGAATAAACTGAATAAAATAAAGTTACAAATGTGAAAGTTTTTGAATAATATTAATTTTTCTATGTATATGGTGTAAAATTGCTTTAAGAGTAGGAGGTCGCCATGAAAAAGAAAATTACTATGTTTCTTGTCACAACGTTGCTTACTGCATCGGTTCCTGTTTTTGCTGTGAATACAGGTGACATAAAAGATCAGGTGAATGATAACAACGAAAAAATAGATGTTTTAGAACAAGAGAAGTCAGATCTTCAGAAGAATAAAAAGGTTATTAATTCTGAATTGAATTCAATTCTGGAAGAAATAAAAAATACATCAAATAGTATCACAAATCTAAACAGCAGTATTCAGAGCAAAGAAGAGAATATTCGGATTAAAACAGATGAGATTGCAGAGATGATACTGAAGATTCAGGAAATTGAAGCAGACATTGTAGTGCAAAAAGAGCGGATTTCTGAACAGGAAGAGGAGCTTAGAAAACAGGAAGAGCTTCTTGCCTCTAGAGTTCGAGCGGCATATAAAAGTAATTCGGTCAACAATATTATTTTCACATTGATTGAATCAACAAGTATCGTGGACTTTACGGAAAGACTTTCATTTATTGAGCGCATGGTATCCAAAGATCATGAAATAATGGAACTTATCGATTCGATTATTTCAACGTTAGAAGTTGAACGAGAGAAGCTTGAAGCGAGCCAGAATGCAGCATCAGAGATTAAACTCTCTTTGGAACAGGATAGAGTCACACTAGAAGATGAAAAAAGCAGTCTTGAAAGACAAAAAGCAACTTTAGAGCGAGAACTTGATAATCAGAAGTCTCTTGAAGTAGAAAAGAAGGCTCTTTTGGATGGTCTTTCTGCGGAAGAAAGAAGGATTGCAAATGACATCGGGGATATCATGGAAGAAAATGCTGCTCTTGAAGCAGAGATTCAGAAACTCATCCGCGAAGCCCAAGAAACAGCAAGAAGAGAAGAAGAGGCAAGAAGAGCGGCGGAAGAGGCTAAGAAACAGGAAGAATCCCAAAATGGCGGCAGTGTTTCTGTTCCTGAGGCTCCAAAACCTTCGACGGGTTATATAAGACCAGTCAATGGTCGGATAACGTCTCCATATGGATACCGAGTCCACCCTGTTTACGGCGACAGAAGGTTTCATACCGGAGTGGACTATGCAGCAGGTTATGGGGTGCCTGTAGTATCAACAAAATCTGGTACAGTGATCCTAGCGAAATATCATGCTTCATATGGTAACTACATGATTGTTGATCATGGAGATGGGATTGCGTCATTATATGCTCATTTAAGCGGTTTTGCCGCGAGTTATGGTCAGAAGGTTTCCCAAGGACAGACCATTGGGTATATTGGTTCTACTGGAACTTCTACTGGCCCACATCTGCACTTTGAGATAAGAGTAAATGGGGTACATAGAAATCCTTCGGATTATGTAAAATAGCAGTTTTCGGGTACAGAGCAAGCATCTAGCTTGCTCTGTATTTTTTATTCACAAATTTACAGCATTTATTATTCGTCAAAGATTACAGGTTGTCTTGAATTAAACTTGATAGTTGTATAGATATTTAGGAGTGGATTTAGATGCAATCGATAATTTAAAATATAGTATCTATATTTTAAATGTTAATCAAATTTGAAAGAGCAAAATTATTGAGAAATAATATATTTTTACAATATAATTATTGATGTATTTTAATTAACTAAAAATAGAAGTATATATTTATAATAAAAATAGAAGAATTATGAAAAATTAATAAATAAAATATAATAATCATCCCTTTTGGTTTGTCGACTCATTTTTATTGTGATATTACGTAAAGAAAGGTAATTTAGAAGTAGAGTAGAAAGGAGATGATTGATATATACTGTAATGAGAAGTTGATTGAACAGATACGAAATGGAGATACAAATGCTGAAGTAGAGATTATCGAAAGCAACAAGGCGCTAATATATAAGATAATCAAAGACTACTACTATGCTTCAAAAAACGCACTCGACATGGAAGATGTTTATCAGGCTGGATGCTTAGGGCTCTTAAAGGCGGTCAGAAACTTTAAACCCGAGTTAGGCAACAAGTTTGTCACTTATGCTTATTACCTTATACGAGGAGAGGTACAAAGGATCTATGAAGAGCATACTAAGCGTGAGATGACTATGTCCGATATTCAAATACGAAATAGTGATGGCCTTGTGATGGAGTCTCAGGAAGCGATGGATTACATCCGTTATGATCGAAAAAACTGGGAAGATGAATGGAATCACCAGAAGACAACAGATGATAAAATTATGGTGGATGATCTTCTGAAAAAAGTGACTCCGTTACAGAAAAAAATACTGGTGTATCGATATTATGATGACTTATCTCAGAAAGAAATTGGCGAACTTATCAACAAATCTCAAGTTTTTGTTTCCAGAGAAGAGAAAAGAGCGCGCAAGAAGCTAATCAGTCTGCTGGATCAGAAAGAATGTATATATTAGGTTCCTATGTGCTCTACTTTCTCTTCTGTTTGTATTGTTGGATTTTGAAACTGTATACTCTCGGAATTATTGGCAGTGCTTTCGTGATGATACTGGCAGTGAAGAGCGGGCTGAAAAATATAATGGTTTATGCAATGGTCCCAATTCTTGCATTTATTTCTGTGTCGTTTTATTATGCTGAAGAGATCCCAGATGAGGTAAAGGTTGAGAAAATTTATTACAATAGACTTTTAGTTTCTTCAGGGGCAAGACATTACTGGCTGGAGCAGCAGGAAGGAACTGTAGAAGCTGGGGATAGAGTGCTCGGGGACTTTATTTATGGACAGCCTGGAGATGTGGAACAGGGTGTTGTCTGCACGTTAAAAGGAAGCAGCCTTAAAGTATATACTGATTCTCTAGGCCGATTTCGTGCCTTTAAGAGCAGGATTATGGAGCTTCTTATTGTAAGGTATGGAGAGCACTATGGCGGGCTGATGGGATCTCTTGTTTTGGGAAATCAGGAGTATATGAATGAAGAGAGAGCTCAGAATATGGGAGATTTAGGAATCATGCATATTCTTTCAATCTCTGGATTTCATTTCAGTTTATTGGAAAATGCACTAAAGAAACTGAAATTGAAAAAGATTGCTCCCATGGTGCTTATTGTTTATGGTGTTTTTCTGGACAGTATTCCTGGATACAGAACGATAATATCGCTCATATACCGGATAGTGGGCAAGTTGGTAAAACGAGATACAAATGCTGTCACAGGAATTTTTATGGGGATGTTTCTTCAAGCTTTCGTGAATCCCTACTACATATTCAAACCGGGATATCTTCTTACATATTTATCATCCTTAGGAATATTGATATTTTATCAGTACTTTCTACGGTGTCTCAAGATTCTTCCAATGTTCATCAGAGAGTCGATGGCGCTAACGTGTTCAGCTCTTTTTCTGTCATTTCCGATTATTTTATCATTCAGTCCAGATTTTTCGATGGGTGTTTTTATTGGCAACTTCGTTTTGGTTCCGCTTTATTCCATCATTACATATTTGTCTTTTATTGGTGTACTGATATCTGGAATACCTGTAATTCAAGTAGTGATCTACCCGTTTCTTGATTCTTTCTTTCTTCTTTCTTTTTATGCTGGGAGATTCTTTAGCGATTACAATAGCTCGGTGGATTTGGAACATCTTTCGCTTTATTATGTACCATGGATTCTTACTCTATATCTTCTGAACAGATACAATAAAAAACGAATGACTTTTATCGTAATGGTGTTTGTTCTCTGTCTAAGCTTGCCATTTGGAACAAGTGTTAGTGTTTACAACAACTATGGAAAGCCTCATATTAGGGTTATCCATAACTTTCGCAAATATGATATGATGGATTATAGAGTGGCGGAAAAAGGATTCATTCCTCTTAGGAAAGAAGTATCCTTAAAACTGGGTCGAAAGACGATACTGATTAAGCCACACCTCATCAAGAAAGGAGTACCAAGTGTTCTTGTCAACGGTAAAGCGCTGACTTTATCAGATGAATTTCCGTATTATCGGGGTGTTAGAAAACATCATCATATTATATTCTGGCGAGATTTGGTATATAAGGTGCACTAATGGAATTAACAGCAGTTAAAGAGTTCGTAAATAAGAATCAGAAAAGAGCTTATTTTCTTTATGCAGAAGATGAGCAGTTGTTGTTTCAAATCCGTGATTTACTTCGAAAAAGAGTCATTGGTGATGATAATTCAATGAGTCACATAAAGCTTGATGCGAATCGTTGTACACCGTTGGATCTTGAGAATGCGCTGAATACCTATTCCATGTTCCAAGAGGACATATTGGTGGAACTTTCCAACTGTAATTTTATGGAGAGTTCAACACAGCATGCGATGAAAGAAATCATTGAGGAGTATCTGAAAAATCCTAGAGAGGATCTCTATTTCTTTGCAACTTATAAGTATGAGAATGACTTAAGTAAAAAGAACAGCTATCTGGATGGGCTGAAGAAAAAAATCAACGCTCTCTCTTTCATTGAATCTATAGATTCCCTCAAGCAGAAAGGAATGGTTTCACTGATCGAAGATTTATTCGTGAAACAGAACGTTCAAGTTTCAAAGAATATACCTGTCTTCATTGGTGAAGTTTTCAGGGGAAACAGTTTGCAGTTAGAGAAGGAGATTGAGAAACTTATTGCGTATACTGACGGTGGTGAAATAAGAAAAGAAGATGTTCTTGCCATAATGGAAGTATCGGATGAGCGTCATGTAATGAATCTCTTGGATTTGATTTTCACGGAAAGAGGACTAGGAAGAAATATTAAAGAAATATTGAACCTGATCAACGATCTTCTTTATAGAGGAGAAAAACCTGAGATGATCATTGGTCTCGTAGGATCTAGGCTAAGAATGCTTTTCAAAGTCAAAATTCTGCATGATAGAAGTGCTTCCTCTCAAGAAATCATGAAGCATTTGAGAACAGGCAGCGCCTGGTATGCAGATAGGATCTCCAAGGTAAGCGGTTCCTTGTCGTTTAAAGAGTACAACAAGCTTTTTCATGTTCTTCTTGAGCATGAGTATATGCTTAAGACAACATCTGTTGAAAGCAGCGCTTTATTAGAAATGATGATCATTTCGATGGTGAACTCAAGAGATGTTAAATGAGATCCTCTGCACTAATCTGCGTCTATGGTTAAAGTAAAAACCCGAGAATACGTGAGTACTCTCGGGTATTGATTATGCCATTTTATTGAACTTAATGGTAAGTCTTGACTTCTTTCTGGAAGCAACGTTCTTATGGATAATTCCCTTAGATGCAGCCATATCTATGGACTTGATCGCAGAACCAAGAAGTACCTTAGCTTCTTCAGCGTTTCCTGCAGTTACTGCAGTTTCGAACTTCTTGATAGAAGTCTTCAGCGCGGATTTCACCATTTTGTTTCTAAGTGTCTTTGCTTGTGTAACCTTAATTCTCTTCTTTGAAGATTTAATATTTGCCACTTTTTCACCCCCTCCAATCATATTTCGAAGCTGTATTTTTTCAACAACTCCTAAAGGGTTAACTCTAGCAATTTGGGGAAATATGCTTGCGAGTCTTTAACATTGGTATTATATCATCACCACTGGTTATATTCAAGAAGAAAATCATATAATAATGAGAAAAGAAAGATTGAGTTAATTGCAAAAGTAACTTCCACCCCTGAAATGTAAGAAGTAGAAGTTACTATGGCAAACACAGAGATGGAAGTTGCGAAGATACTAACGGAGATTACGATACAGCTGGCTAATAAGGTGGCTATTTATTCATGATTTTTCAATCATTCGAACCAAAAGATAAATTAATTCGAAGAAATAATCAAGATGAGTAACGATTATGCTATAATATAATGTGGGAAAAAATTATGAGGTGAAAGTTATGCAGAGTGAAAGACAAAAGAAAATTAGAAATTTTTCCATCGTTGCACATATTGACCATGGAAAATCCACCCTTGCAGACCGTTTAATTGAATATACAGGAACTTTGTCACAACGTGAAATGGACAAACAAGTACTTGATAATATGGAGCTGGAGCAAGAGAGAGGTATCACGATCAAATCAAAAGCTGTGAGGCTGATTTACCATCGTGAAGATGGAGATTATGTATTAAATCTGATCGATACACCTGGTCATGTGGATTTTAATTATGAGGTTTCAAGAAGTCTGCAGGCATGTGAAGGGGCTATTCTGGTTGTTGACGCAACTCAGGGTGTTCAGGCTCAGACCCTTGCAAACTGCTATCTAGCGCTTGATAATGATTTGGAAATTCTTCCAGTAATCAATAAGATAGACTTAGCTTCCGCGAGAATTGACGAAGTTGTGAAAGAGATTGAGGATGTTATTGGGTTGGAAGCAGAAGACTGTCCTAAGATTTCTGCGAAAACCGGTTTAAATATTCCTGATGTTCTGGAAGGGATCATTAAACATATTCCTGCACCAGAAGGAGACGAAAACGGCACTTTAAGAGCCTTGATTTTCGATTCCACCTATGACTCCTACAAAGGGGTAGTTTCATTTGTGCGGGTAAAGGAAGGAACCATTACACCAGGAATGAAAGTCAAGTTTATGGCCACAGGGAAAGAGTATGAAGTAACTGAGGTAGGTGTGTTTATTCCAGAGTACTTACCAGTGGATGCATTGAAGGCCGGTGATGTAGGATATATCACAGGCAGCATAAAAAATGTAAGAGATGCTCGTGTCGGAGATACGGTAACATCTGCGAAGAATCCTGCTTCAGAAGCTCTGCCAGGGTATAAGAAAGCTGTGCCAATGGTCTTTTCAGGTATTTATCCTGTGGATGGTGCAGATTACGAAGAACTGAAAGAAGCACTGGAAAAGCTTCAGATAAATGATGCGGCGTTGGATTTTGAATATGAATCATCCGTTGCGCTCGGATTTGGATTCCGATGTGGTTTCTTGGGGCTTCTTCATATGGAAATAATCCAGGAGAGAATTGAAAGAGAGTTCAATATTCCAATCATCACAACAGCTCCTTCTGTAATCTATAATGTGCACAGAACTGACGGTGAAGTGATACAGATTACAAATCCTACGAATATGCCATCAGCCACAGAGATTGATTTTATGGAAGAACCTATTGTAAAAGCTTCGATTATTACTCCATCTGATTATGTCGGTGCGGTGATGGAACTTTGCCAGTCCAGAAGAGGATCTTATGTGAGCATGGAATATGTGGAACAGACACGTGCAGTCGTTACATATGTTATTCCGCTGAATGAGATTATCTATGACTTTTTTGACACACTGAAATCCCGTACTAGAGGGTACGCATCCCTTGACTATGAACTAACAGGATATCAGAGCACAAAACTTGTGAAACTGGATATTCTGCTAAATGGTGAGGTCGTGGATGCTCTGTCTATGATCGTGCCTGATGAGAGGGCTTATGTGAAGGGCCGAAATATTGCTGAGAAGCTTAAAGAAGTGATTCCAAGACATATGTTTGAGATTCCGATTCAGGCTGCGGTGGGTTCCAAGGTCATTGCGAGAGAAACTGTTAAAGCCATGAGAAAAGACGTCTTAGCCAAGTGTTATGGTGGAGATATTTCGAGAAAGAAGAAACTTCTGGAGAAACAGAAAGAAGGAAAGAAACGAATGAGGCAGGTGGGCTCCGTAGAAGTGCCACAAGAAGCATTTATGAGTGTGCTGAAAGTTGAGTAGGTGAAGAGTTGCAATCTATAGGACTTTATATTCATATCCCTTTTTGTGAGCAGAAATGTTTTTATTGCGATTTTGCTTCTTACCAGGGCAAAAGTCACCTAATTCAGGACTATCTTGGTGCCTTGGAACTTGAGATACAAAATAAGACCCAAGGGCTGCTTTTTGACACCATTTTTATTGGTGGAGGTACGCCGTCGTTTTTATCAAAAGAAGAACTGGAAAGACTTGGGAAGGCTCTGCGTGATGTTCGAAAAACAGATGATGTGGAGTTTACAATGGAGTGCAACCCCGGTAATATTACAAAAGAAAAGGCAGAAGTTATTAAAAAAATGGGGGTCAACAGGCTATCCATCGGACTTCAATCAAGCAATGATTCAATTCTTCTTGATATTGGGAGAATCCATACATTTAAAGAGTTTGAAGAAAACTATAAGATGCTTCGTGAATTGGGATTCATGAACATCAATATTGATCTGATTTATGGACTGCCACATGAGAATTTGAAAATTCTGCAAAAAACGCTCTCAGATGTAGCTGAATTAAACCCCGAACATATTTCCTGCTATTCTCTTATCATTGAAGAGTTCACACCGTTCTATTATCGGGCAAAGAGAAATGAGTTATTCCTCCCCGATGAGGAAACGGAACGAAAGATGAACGAGATCATATTGAGGACACTCAGTGAAAATGGATATGAGCGGTATGAGATTTCGAACTATGCCAAAGATGGAAAGTACTGCAGGCATAATATCAGATACTGGTCAGGTGAGGATTACATAGGGGCAGGCACTTCATCCCATGAGTATTTCAATGGAGAACGCCAGGAGAACATCAAGACCGTAGAAGGTTATATTCGGTTGATCCGGACCACTGGAAGTGCTTCTGTCAGAAGACATGAAAACACAAAAGATGAAGAAGTGGAAGAGTATGTCTTTATGGGAATGCGTATGATGCGCGGTCTGAATAAGAAGAAATTTGAAGAGCGATTCCAACGAACGATTGAGTCTTATTATGAGAATAGCATTCAAAAACATATAAAATCAGGACTCCTGATAGATACACCGGAAGTGCTCCGTTTTACACAAAAAGGAATAGAGTTTTCAAATCATGTTTTAAGTGATTTTCTATTGAGCGTATAAGAACCCAAAGGCCGAGCCTTTGGGTTCTTATTATCCTCTTGTAAAAACCAGCGTCTTTTCACTGGACAGGTTTTCATTATACTCATATCCACTGTAGTTGAATTCTTTCAGCTGATCAATCTTGTGGACCTTGTTCTTGGCCATGAACCGGGCCATCTCGCCCCGTGCAATTTTAGCGTAAAAAGCAATAATCGGATATGTTCCGTTTTTCTTCTCTCTAAACTCAATATCATATACGTTTAAATGTATCTCGTGCAGTTTGGCTGCTTTCGAATATTCTTTGGAAGCCAGATTTACTAGGATCTGATCTTTTGCCTCTTTTTCCAGTAATGATTTAATTTGATCTCCCCAAAATGAGTAAAGATCTTTTCCGCGGATGTTCTTGAGTTTTGTGCCCATTTCCAATCTATAAGGTTTCATTCTATCCAGTGGTTTCAGTACACCGTAAAAACCCGAAAGTATCCGAAGGTGTTTGTTGAGATACTGAATGTCCTCTGGTGTAAGGGTATCAGCGTCAATACCTCGGAACACATCTCCTCTGAATAGAAATAATGCAGGATACTCCGTTGCATGAGAATAGTTCTGAAAGCGCTCATAGTTGAGTAAAGCCAGCTCTTCGCTGATGCCCATAAGTTTCTCCAGATCAGAGATGCTATAATGTTTCAGCTCCTCTGCAAGGATATTCGTCTCAGAAATAAATTTTGGGCTTGTGGTTCGTATTTTACTTTTTTCTTCCTTCATCGTCTTTGAAGGTGATACAATAGCAATCATTAGTTCCCTCCTAATATCATTCCAATTAAATTGTATCATATTTAATTACTGTATTGAAGAAGTTATCAAGAAGAAAATCATTACTACTCCCAAAGTTAAAAAGATAAGGTATAATAATTGTATATAAAAAGGGGGAGTTTTAAATGGATCAGCATCTTAACGAAGTATGGCAAATGAAAATTGAAAGACTAATAAAAAATCTGGAAAAAAACCAGATGAAGGGTACTTTTCTAAAAGATCGAGAAGCCCTTCAGGAGTATATGAATCAGCAGATTCCAGATGAGGTGAAGGTGGCTGTAGGAGGATCTCAGACACTTTTTGAGATTGGTGTTATTGAATATTTAAGAACCAGAAACGTGACTTTTTTTGACCGTTATGAGGAAGGTCTGTCGGTGGAAGGAAGAAAGGAAGTATTCAGAAACAGCTTTTTTGCAGACTTCTATTTTACTTCAACGAATGCAATTACCGTTGAAGGACACCTTTATAATATTGATCATGTTGGGAACAGAGTTGCAGCCATGCTTTTTGGACCTGATAAGGTATTTGTCATCATCGGTTTAAATAAAATTGTGGATAGTGAAGAGGAAGCTATGGGCAGAATCAGATCCATCGCCGCTCCCGCAAATAATGTTAGGCTCAACCGGGATACTCCTTGCACAAAACTTGGCAGCTGCACGGAATGCAATGCAAAAGATCGTATCTGCAGTCAATACACCATGATCAAACGCCAAAGTGTAAAAGACAGAATTGAAGTACTGATACTGCCTATAGAACTCGGATATTGATATAACAAAAGCTCCTTCATTGAAGAAGGAGCTTTTGTTATATGAGATATCGGATCAGAACTGTCGCAAGACCAAGGAAAATCGAAAATCCAAGAACATCCGTCATGGTAGTGACAAAAACAGAAGAAGCAAGAGCAGGATCAATGTTCAGTTTTTTTAATAGGAGAGGGATGGAAAAACCAGCTAATGCTGCAATCACCATATTGAGAAGCATTGCGGCCCCTATCACAAAACCAAAGACAATATTGTGCTCCCAGATTCCAGCTATCAGTGCGACGATGAGTCCTAAGATGATTCCGTGAATTAAACCTACCAGACTTTCCTTTTTTAAGATCTCTTTTTTGTTTTCCAAATCTATCTCACCCAACGCGATTCCTCTCACAATAAGTGTAAGGGTTTGTGTGCCAGCATTACCTCCCATTCCAGCAACAATAGGCATAAACACAGCCAGTGCCACCACTTTTCCGATGGTATCATCAAAAATCCGCACCACTGTGGAAGCCAGCATAGCAGTTCCCAGGTTCACGATAAGCCAGGGAAGTCTGCTTTTTATAGAATCCAGTATGGTTCCATCCACTTCTTCTTCTTCGTCCAGTCCAGCAAGTCGATACATGTCTTCTGTATGCTCATTAGACATGACTTCGATGATGTCATCCATGGTGATCACACCCATGAGGATCTGAGCTGAATCAACAACTGGCATAGCCATATACCCGTATTTCTGGAACAAGTTGGATACTTCCTCCTGATCCATATCTATCGGAATGGTGATAACATTTTGCACCATAACATCTCTAACCAATATATGTGGTTCTGAAATCAAAATGCTTCGAATCGGGACAATACCCTTTAATACTCGATTGTCGTCCGTTACGTAGATATAATAGGGGGTTTCTGCATTTGGTGAAATATCTCTGAGAAACTTCAATGTTTCGTCAATGGACATGGACTCTTTCACTGCTATGTATTCTGTGGCCATGAGTCCGCCAGCAGTCTCTGGGCTGTAAGACAGGAGCTCTTCCATCTCCTCCCGATGGTCTTCTTCCATGCCGTCCAGCAAATTACGCTGACTTACCTCATCGATGTTTCCGAGCATGTCTGCCAGTTCATCGGAAGACATTTCTGAAATGATTTCCTGTTTTTGCTTTTGAGGAAACAAAGAAAGGATTTCATATTTCTCATCCAGTTCTGCTTCGTCAATGACCATGGCAATGTATTCATCAGGAAACTTATCTAGAAGATCCTTTGAATTTCCCTCATAGTCCTGCAAGGCTTCAAGCAAATCTACAGGATGCAGTTCTTCGGACATTGCAATGATTTCTTCAAGTGAGGCATTTTCTATGGTTTCCAATAGGATCTGTTCTTTTGTTTTCATAATCCACCTTCTTTACTGCTCATACCGTCTATTTCAGTATACAGCAGAAGTTCTACAAGCAAATAGAACCACTGAAAAGTTTTTTCTTCTCAGTGGTTCTTGTATTCATTGGTTCATATGCTAGTTTCCGTTGCCATTTCCGTTGCCTGGATTTCCAGGAGTCTGAACTGGAGTTTCCGGCTCTTCTGGAATCGGGTCAATTACGGGTGGTTCGTACGTGTGAACGGTACATACTTGTTTCGGCTGTGTACCACTGACAAAGAGGTCTGATGCCACAGTGTTTTCAATGTAGCACTGCTCATTTGGAATACCACCAGACACAAAACAGAAGGATGCAGTGGTGAGCCCGGATGGTCTTGCAATGTCTTTTATCTCAAGTCCTTCATGAAGGTACTCCATGATTTTACCATAGGCATCCTGAGTTAAAGAAGAAGGTGCAGAGTTCGTGGTTCCTTTCTGGTATAAGGTGTAGGGCGTGTCACCGCCAATCCAAATACTTGCTGAATAATATGGCGAAAGACCTGCAAACCATATTTCTGAAGTTTTTCTATCACCGTTGGAGTTTGTTCCAGTTTTACCTGCTATAGGCATTCTGCCCAGCTGAGTCCTTGGCACATTCTTTATGATATCCTTCATGACATCGTAGAGCAAGTAGGCGTTTTGGGGAGATAAAACCTGAGATGAGGATGGGTTCTTCTCCAGGAGCACAGTTCCTTCTCTATCAGTCACTTTCGTATAAAGGATGTTCTCGGTTACGACACCACTGTTACCAAAGGCGCCATATGCACCTGCGAGGATTAATGTGTTTCCGCCATCCTTGTTCATTATCTGATTATTCCCTAAGGTGAAGTTTACTGTTACAGGATCATCATTGTATATCAGACCGAATTTCTCCCCATAGGTTTTCGCAATGTTATTACGGTCTGGACCAAGTGAATAGTAAGTACGCACACTTACCGTATTATAAGAATTTACAATGGATTTTCGTATGGTGGTAGGTCCTGAATAGCGCGGAAAATAGTTTTGTGGCCATTTATCTCCTGTGGGATTTCCTAATTCTACAAGAATCTGTCTATCCTCACTTTGCAATAACTGTTCGTCCAATGCAGCCGCGCCTAGCGTAATCGCACCTTGCTCGAGAGCAGGTCCGTATACAGTCAGAGGTTTTGTGGTGGAACCAACACCTCGGAGTACACCTGTAGGTCCAAATGTGTCTGAGTAATAGGAACGGTTATAACCATTTGGCTTGGAGTCGTCACGTCCACCTACGAGAACCTTCACTTGGCCTGTTTTATAGTCTACAGCTGAAAAAGCAGCTTCAGCTTCCTTTCTTGTTATCGTTTCACTTTCAAGTCCGGTTGCTTTGTCGATTTTTTTTCTGACTTCATCGAATTCTGCATTAATGTTTGAAAAGTCTGAGAGTACAGACTGAGCATACTCCTGAGCGCCACGATCCATAGTGGAATGAATAATCAGACCACCGTAGGCGATCAGCTGATTGATTTCCTCATCGGTATATCCTTTGACTGCCTTAAGATCCGCCTTGACCTGATCAAGGACTGGACGGGTGAAGTATTCATAATTGTATTTGTCAGACACGATACTGGTCTGGTTGAACACGATACCGGTTTCTAATACGTCCGTCTGGAAATTATACTCTTCCTCCGTGATTTCTCCGGATTCTACCTTCAGGCGCAGTTCTTCGCTCTTGGCTATCTTATCATCAGGGTCTATGAGTGCGGAGTTCAACTGTTCTGTATACTGTGCATGCTCTTCTTCTGTAATTTTTTTGTTGTCTCTCATGGCATTCAGAACGAGCTTTGTACGATTGATATATTTTTCTGGATTTGCTGTGGAGCTTTGTGAAAATGCATAATAATTTGTTGGGCTTTGGGTTGTACCCGCAATATATGCCGCTTCGATTACGGTCAGGTCTTTTGAAGATTTATTGAAATACTGTCTGGCTGCCGCTTCCACGCCGTTGGCCCGTCCACCGAGGAATATGCTGTTAAGATAGGTTTCTAGAATCTGATCTTTTGTCAGCATTTTCTCAGCGCGAAGAGCCATGAAAATTTCCTTGATTTTTCTTTCATACTTCTGCTCTCTGGTGAGGAAAGTATTCTTGATAATCTGCTGCGTCAGAGTGGAACCACCCTGCATGTCTCTATTACCGGTGACCTGACCTACTATGTCTCGCAGAGTAACCCCTATAGTTCGTCGATAATCCACACCTTTGTGTTTTTCAAAACGTTCATCCTCGATGGAGATGAACGCGTCAATGATATTCTGCCCCATGTCTTCCAGAGCAATGGGGAAACGAACCTCATCGGTATGGATCAGGTCCATCTGATTGCCTTCATCATCCAGCATAATGCTGGGCTCATTCAGAGACAGAAAGCGGTTGATGGATACTTCAGGAGCTTCTTCTGCAATATCAAGGACAACTTTGGCCACATAGAGTGCACCAACCATTGTTATAATCATAAACAAAATAAAAAAGAACTTTATGAATTTCGCGAAATAGGTGAAGGAGTTGCTTTTAGCGTTTTTTCGCGTATTTGGCTTACTTACCATCATCTTACCTCCGTAGAATATTTACCTAAGTATTATAGCATAAAAGATGCTCTACCTTGAAGTAGAGCATCTTTATTAAACTCTTAAGATTCCTTGATAATTCTCTTCTAGACCTATTTCCAATTGAAAACATAAGGGATATTGCGATAGAAATCTCCATAATTAAGACCATAGCCTACAACAAAAACATCTTCGATTTCGAAGCAGCAGTAATCTGCTGTAATGTCTACTTTTCTTCTGGATGGCTTATCTAATAGGGTGCAGGTTTTCACAGAATTCGCGCCTTTGGCTTTCACATAATCTACGACAAACTCCATGGTGATTCCGGTATCGATGATATCATCCACGATGAGCACATCATAGCCTTCGATGTTGTCAGGCACATCATTCACAACCTTACAGCTGCCATTGGATGTTTCGCTGTGTCCATAAGATGAAGTTGTCATAAAGCCGATGGTTGTATCTAAATCTATGGCACGCACAAGATCCGCTGTGAAAATAAAACTACCTCTAAGCAGAGACAGAACATACAGTTTTTTTCCTTTATAGTCCTCAGTAATTTGTGCTCCTACAATCTTAACCTTATCCTGAATTTCTTCAGCTGATATGAGAATATTTCTCTCTTTGTTTTCCATGGGCTTCATTCACCGTTTCCTTTCAAAGTGTACATATTAAAGTAAATAATATATAATTGATGTGAATATGTCAAGAACCTTGAAAAAAAGGAGGAAATCTTGTGATTACTGGAAATATAGAGGGTGTACGGAAGCGTATCCTAGAAGAATTAGAAGCAATTTTTGATATAAAAACTGAAAGATATTCATTTTTGAATGATGAAATTATCCAAATCATGACAAAAGCTACAGAAGAGCTCAATCGTGAAATCAGCGTACTTATTGACCGTAAGGGAAAAGTGATGGAGGTCACCATTGGTGACAGCAGCACTGTTTCTATGCCCTTGGTGGACTTAAGAGATAGCAAGCTCTCCAGAGTGAGGGTTGTCCATACGCATCCTAACGGCAATCCGAATCTATCGGCGTTGGATATTTCAGCTCTGGTAAAAATGAAACTGGATGCCATAGTAGCCATAGGAGTCAAGGAAACACCAGAAGTCGTCATGGGCTTTCTTACAGTACAGAATCAGAGAATTCATGTGGAGGGTACTAAACCCCTCAGTTTGGACGAGGCCCAAAGATTCAATATCATTGATCGGATCCTCTTTAATGAGGGTCTTCTTCTGGAAGCCGAAGATTTGGAAGAGGAAGAGGAGCGCGCGGTCCTTGTGGGACTAGATTCTGAAGAAAGTCTTTATGAACTACGTGAACTGGCGAAGGCTGCTGAGGTTTCGGTAGGAGAACTTCTGTATCAGAAGAGGGCAACCCAGGATAATGCTTATTATGTCGGCAAGGGCAAAGTATCAGAAATCAGAGATGCACTGCAGCTTTCGAGAAGCAATATGGTCATTGCTGATGACGAACTTTCGGGCAGTCAGATCCGAAATCTTGAGGATGAGCTTGGCGTGAAAGTCATAGACCGAACAACGCTGATTCTGGAGATATTTGCGAAAAGGGCAAGAAGCAAAGAAGCGAAGCTTCAGGTGGAGCTCGCTCAGCTGAAATATAGAATGTCCAGACTTATCGGTCTTGGCACTGTTATGTCCAGAACTGGTGGAGGTATTGGAACCAGAGGACCTGGTGAACAGAAACTGGAGATCGACCGTCGTAAGATCCGAGAGAGAGTAAATGATCTCAAGAATGAACTGAAAAAAGTAGTGGCCATTCGGAGTGTTCAGAGAGAAAACCGGAATCAGAATGAAATCCCAAGGATTTCTTTAGTGGGGTATACCAACTCTGGCAAGTCCACGCTAAGAAATGCTTTGGCTGATCTTGCATCAAAAGATGCGGTGGTGAAAGAAAAAGTTCTGGAAAAGGACATGCTTTTTGCGACGCTTGATACAACCACAAGAGCACTGAGCCTTGAAAACAATAGGGTGGTGACGCTCACAGATACGGTGGGCTTTGTAAGAAAGCTGCCTCATGATCTCGTAGAAGCATTTAAATCCACATTAGAAGAAGTGATCTATTCAGACCTCTTGGTTCATGTTATTGACGGATCAGTGGATGACTGTCTGAAGCAAGCAGCTGCAGTGGATGAAGTGCTCAATGAAATTGGTGCAGGAGAAACCAGAAGAATCATTGCCATCAATAAAATTGATAAAGGGAAGAGTTACATTACAGAACAGGTGGAGGAGCTTTATGAGGGGAAGTATCCGATCATAGAGATATCTGCAAAAAATGGGACGAATCTGAAAGAACTGATGGTGCTGTTCAATGAGGTTCTTCCAGACCATTTACTGGAAATAGAAGCACTTATACCCTATGACCAGCAGAAACTGATCTCATCTGTCCATGAAAGTGGTGTGCTGCTTCATGAGTCCTATGAGGAACTGGGCACAAAGATCAGAGCCAAGATTCTTAAAAAAGACTTCGTGAAGTTTGAATCCTTTATCATTGAAGGAGGAGACCATGCAGAATCTAATCATTGAATATCAGAGAGTTTATCATGAAGTAACAAAAAGTATGAGTGATACACGAGATATTCTGGCAGCTTTTGTTTTTGGCAGCATTGTGAATGGAGATCTTTGGGAAAACTCGGATATTGATTTCTTTGTGATTTATGATGGTGAAGAAGAGGGCGTTGAAAATGTCTACTCGATGGAACATGGAGTGCCAGTTCATTTTAAGGTGATGAGCAAGAAAGAGTTCATGACTTTAAAAGGGCTTGAGGTGAAGGGCAGCTATATTCATAGGATTTTTTCCTCTTCAAAGCTTGTTTTCTCAAAGGACAGTGATATTACGGAACATTACAACCAATGCAGGTTTTATCCCGAAATGGACAGAAGAAAATGGACGCTGTCTTATTTAGGTAAACTCATTAAAAGTATAGATGCGACTGATAAGTTTCTTCATAACAGAAATTTTTATGGTGCATATAATTCTATCCTGGAGTCCATGGAGCTTTATGCCTCCGTTTATGTCAACTCCAGAGGATATATGATCTCCAAAGACACCATAGGGATGGCTGCTGGCCTTGATCCAGCTTATCAGGAAAAATACCATTATCTTGTTTCAGGCGAAAACCTGGAAATGAAAATCAGAGGGGTGAACAAGTACCTGAAACAGACCATAGATCAGGAAATTACAGAAGCTTCCGAAGTGATTCTCCAATACTTCAGAGAAAAATCGCAACCAATGAGCGCGCGAGAGATTATTTCTGACCCTTTATTCCAGAACTTCGATATACAGATGGAAGGTATTTTGAACCTTCTTCATCACAAGAGTCTTTTAAAAAGAGACTTCAGGGAAGTGAAGACACCCTCTGGAAAAGAACTTATAAAGGAGAATGTGTACAGGTTGTAATGGGATATAAAACGGTTTTACGAAGATCAGAATCGGAGTTTACAGAAAAGAAATCTACGTTCATAGGTGCCTGTAAAAGAGTTTTCACAGAAGAAGAAGCAAGGGCATTTATCGATGAGATAAAAACGAAATATAAAGATGCAAGACATCATGTGTATGCCTATACCATCGGCGAAAGCATGAATGTACAGAGATACAGTGATGACGGTGAACCGCAAGGTACTGGAGGGATTCCGATCCTCGAGGTTCTTAAGAAAAATGACGTAAGAAATGTGTGTGTTGTAGTCACAAGATACTTTGGTGGAATTCTCCTTGGCGCTGGGGGCTTAACAAGAGCCTATGTAAAAGGGGCATCCGATGCTGTAAAAGCCTCAGGTATTGTAGAAAGGGTTCCAGGTTATGAGGTGAACCTGCAGATTGAGTATGATCTTTTGGGAAAAGTTCAATACTATCTGAGAGAGCAGCAGATTGAGACGGAAGAGATTGAGTACACTTCCGAAGTTACACTGAAGATCTATCTAGAAGAAACTGCACTGCCCATACTAAAAAACGATATAGTCAACCTTACATCCAGCCAAGCAAAAATTTCAGTATCGGATGCATCTTTATATTATAAAATGGAGCATCGGCTCTATAAAGAGTTTGAAGAAGAGTAACTGAAGTGCTATAATTATGGATTGTAAGAAAATGGAGGGTGATTGATATGTCAGGACATTCTAAATGGCATAATATTCAAGCGAAAAAAAGCAAGGTAGATGCCAAAAGAGGAAAGATATTTACGAAACTCGGCAAAGAGCTGATGATGGCAGCGAAGGATGGAGCAAATCCGGAAACCAATGCAAAGCTCCGGGATGTCATTCTGAAGGCGAAAGCAGCCAATATGCCTAGTGATAACATCACGAGATTGCTGAAGAAAGCTGCAGGAGATGTAAACAGCGCAAATTACGAAGACATGGTTTATGAAGGCTATGGACCCAATGGCGTAGCAGTTATTGTGGAAGCTTATACGGACAATAAGAACAGAACAGCAGGAAATGTAAGACATATCTTTGACAAGTTTGGCGGAAATCTTGGCACTTCCGGTTCGGTTATGTTTATGTTCAATAAGAAAGGTCAGATTGTCATTGAGAAGACAGAAGAGCTTGATGAAGAAGAAATTATGATGCTTGCCCTGGAAAGTGGTGCTGAGGATATGGTTTCTGAAGAGAATGTTTTGGAGATCATCACTGATCCCGATGTATTTGATTCTGTGAAAGCAGCGGTAACAGATGCTGGTGTTGAAATTCTTGAAGGTGAAGTGACAATGATTCCTAATGTGACAACATCATTGGATTTAGAAACATCTATTCTGTTCCAAAAATTAGTGGATAAGCTTCTGGAAGATGAAGACGTGGATAATGTTTACCACAATGCTGAGTTCCATGAGGAGTTTGAAGGTTAATCATTAATATCTGGAAGTTGAGGTGAACCAATGGTTGCATTCTTTGAACGTTTCGATCCCACCATTCAGGCTTTATTTGCTACGCTGTTTACATGGGGAGTCACAGCCTTAGGATCAGCGCTGGTATTCTTCTTTAAAACCATTCATAAAAAGGTCTTTGATACAATGCTGGGGTTTGCTGCAGGAGTAATGATCGCAGCAAGTTTCTGGTCGCTGATCAGTCCAGGGATTGATCTGGCTGAAGAGATGGGATTCAATCCCTGGCTTATGGCTGCCACAGGATTCATGTCAGGTGGACTGTTTCTGTTTTTGGTAGATAAATCTCTTCCTCATATGCATCTTGGATTAGGTCCCAAAGTGAAGGAAGGACCTAAAACATCATGGCAGAGAAGTGTTTTGCTGGTTCTAGCTATAACACTCCATAATATTCCTGAAGGGCTAGCGGTGGGCGTGGCTTTCGGCGCTGTGGCGGCCGGAATTGAATCCTCGACCCTTATGGGGGCAATTGCTCTTGCGATTGGAATTGGGCTCCAGAATTTCCCTGAAGGAGCAGCTGTTTCAATTCCCCTCAGGCGTGAAGGAATGAGCAGATCAAAAGCGTTTCTTTATGGTCAGGCTTCTGGTATCGTGGAGCCCATCGCAGGTGTTTTGGGGGCTCTGCTTGTTCTAAAATTGAGAAGCATCCTTCCCTTTGCTTTGTGCTTTGCAGCGGGTGCTATGATTTATGTAGTTGTGGAAGAGCTGATACCTGAAGCGCAGTCAAACAATAACTCGGATTATGCGACTATGGGCGTCATGGTAGGTTTTACCATTATGATGATTCTGGATGTTGCACTTGGATGAAATAAGAAGGAATGGATCAGATATTGTGATATCTGGTCTTTTTTCATTACCGGACTTTTTATGTCACGGTCAGATTTAGTTTTAAGGAAAAATTTATGCTTTACAAAGAATCGTATAATGTCACTCGTGTATAGTAGAGGTAATAACAAAGTAGGTGATGGATTTTGAAGTGTTCGAATTGTGGACATGGGAATGTTGAGGGAAGCAAGTACTGTAATCAGTGCGGCTGTCCTTTAACGGATAAGAAAGTAACTCTGGGCGGATATAGCTCAGAACATCGAAAGTTCATAAGCGCACGGACACAAGACAACAATCTGCAGTATGTAAAAGATGAAAGCCGTCCGTTTTATGAACGAAGAAAAAGACCAGACGAAGATGGGATTTATGACCCGGATTTTGAGCGCAATAAGCCAAAAAAGTCAGTCATAATGCGTATGACATTGGTTATACTGCTGGCTTTGTTTGTGTTTGTTGCGTATAATGCTGTAAAAATAGCTGTAGATACTCAGCAGGAGCGTATAGCTCAAGCAGAGATAAAGAAGCAGCAGCAAGCCTTGGCTGATGAACTGAAACAATTGGAGAACTATCGGGAGAAGTTTAATACGGTTGTTGAAAGTTATGAAAGTCAGAGTAAACTCATTGAGGAGAACATCACACATCTGACGACGCTTCGTGTCAATAGGTTTATGAAAGGGCTGGGACTGGGAGATGTTTTCAATGGAATTGTGAATAAAGTCCTGGATGTCTCTGATGTATATGATCTGAAAGAGCGAAGCGCTACACTTAATGTTCTTGTAGAAGAGCTTGCGTTTCCTCCTGAAACCTTTATAGCGAAGTACGAAACGTTAGGAGTTCTGAAAAATGTGGAGAATTCAATTTCTCAAATGATTTCTGGGGATATCACATCTGAAACGAAAGACAATCTCATAGAACTGCACGAGGAGTATAAGAGGCTACTTGTAGATATTAAACGATAACCGCAATTTTTTGCGGTTTTTTTTTCGGAAAACTCTTGATTATGGTGAAATCATCCGTTACAATACAAACATAAGCTTATTTAATAAGCATTAGTTTATTTGGGGGTGATCAAAATTACACAGAGAGAATTCGAGATTATTGAAATCATCAAGAAGAATCCGTTTGTATCACAACAAGAAATTGCGGAAGTGCTCCAAATCACAAGATCCTCCGTTGCTGTCCATATCACCAATCTCACGAGAAAAGGCATCATTAGGGGACGAGGGTATGTGGTTGATGAGAGAGATCATGTATCTGTCATAGGCGGTGCCAACATGGATATTGTTGGATATCCATATCACGAGCTGAAACGTCAGGATTCAAATCCAGGTGGCGTAAAAGTATCCATGGGCGGTGTAGGAAGAAATATTGCGGAAAATCTTGCAAGATTAGGCACACATACCAAGATGTTCACCGTAGTTGGTGAAGACATCTATGGGGATCAGATCATAAAAGAGTCAGAGAAAATTGGAATCGATATGAGTCATGTGAAAAGAGTGCAAGGAGAGGGTACTGGAACGTATCTGGCGATTCTGAACCATGAGAATGACATGGATCTTGCCATTGCATCTATGAATATATTCAAGAAGCTGGATAGAAAATATCTGGAGGATTCAAAACAAGTGATTCTGAAAAGTCAGGTGATCGTGTTTGATACGAATTTGGAAGAGGAGATCTTCCGCTATGGAGTAGATTTATTCAAGGAGAATGATCTCTTTTTAGATACCGTATCCCATACGAAAGCATTACGGGCGAAGAGTGTTATTGGCGCATTCCATACGATAAAACCGAACAGGCTGGAAGCGGAAGCTTTATCAGGCATTGCCATCCAAAATCATGATGACCTGGAAAGAGCCAGTGGATTTTTTCATTCAAAAGGGGTTAAAAATGTTTTTATTACCCTAGGACCAGAAGGAGTTTTTTACAGTGATGGTCTAAAGAATGGGATAATGAAAGCACCGAAGATGATACCAAAGAATGCCACGGGAGCAGGAGATGCATTTCAGGCAGCTCTAGTTTACTCAGAGCTCCATGGTTTTCAAATCAAGGAGAAAGTGAGATTTGCCATAGGAGCTTCTGTTATGGCAATGAATGCCTATGAAACCATCAATCCGGATCTATCCGAAAATGAAATCAGAAAAATAATGAAAAAAGTGGAGGAAGTAAAATGAACCAGTATGTAGTTACAAGTCAGGAAGTAAAGGAAGCTCTAGAAAATGGAAAGCCAGTGGTGGCATTGGAGTCCACAATCATATCTCATGGTATGCCATACCCCAAAAATGTTGAAACTGCACTTCGAGTGGAAGAGATCATCAGAGAAAACGGTGCGGTTCCTGCAACCATAGGAATCATTGGTGGTGTTTTGAAAGCAGGGCTGACTAAAGAAGAGATTGACTATATGGGAAAAGCACCTGATGTTGCTAAAGTTTCCAGACGTGATATTCCATATATTGTTTCTTCGAAGAAAGACGGGGCGACCACGGTAGCTTCCACTATGATAATTGCCGATATGGCGGGTATCAAGATTTTTGCAACTGGCGGTATCGGTGGAGTACATAGAGGCGCAGAAACAACAATGGATATTTCTGCGGATTTAGAAGAGCTGGCAGCTACTGACGTCGCCGTAGTATGTGCTGGCGCCAAGTCCATCCTTGATATTGGATTGACTCTAGAATACCTTGAAACAAAAGGGGTTCCTGTATTTGGATATGGCACAAAGGAGCTTCCAGCTTTTTATACAAGAAAGAGCGGTTTCCCAGTGGACTATAGAATCGATACACCAGAAGAGCTTGCAGCAGTCCTGAAAACCAAATGGTCACTGGGACTTCATGGAGGCGCGCTGATTGCAAATCCAATTCCGGAAATTTACTCCATGGATGAAGCTTTCATTACAAAGGTCATTGAAGATGCAGTTGTGGAAGCACATGAGAAAGGCGTTAAAGGCAAGGACACAACCCCTTTCCTTCTTGCGAAAATAAAAGAGATAACAGGAGGAGATTCTCTGGAATCAAACATCCAACTGGTATACAACAACGCGGAAGTTGCAGCTAAAGTTGCTGTTGCTTTTGCAAAACTGTAAAGACCTTTAATCCTCATTTAATCTTCTTCCAGTAGAATAAGTACATAGTTCAAGAAAACTGAGGGAGAAGATGAAAATGAGAGGACAGAGTTTGATAGGGTTTCTGATAAGCATAGTGATAATTTTCTTAGTAATATCTTTTGCCATCACCTTGTTGCCTTACATACTGTTGGGTTTTGGTGTTTGGTATATCTATAGGCGTCTCCTGCGTCCGCTGTTCTCTGGAACCACTGGAGAGAGCTATAAACGGAAAGAAGAGAATTATTATCGGAGTTATTCAGAACCAACTGTAAAAGAAGATGAACCTCCCGTGACTCAGGTGAAAAGTGTCCATGACGATACATTTTTTTCACAGGATCACAAAGTGGTTGATGTTGATTATGATGAAGAGAAATAGAAAATCAAGGCTGAGCAGATGCTCAGCCTTCTTTGCTCGCTGTGTTTTTAAATTTCGTGAATCATGATAAGATAGTAAAAGAATTAAGTGGAGGAACAGGAATGTACGATTATATCAGAGGCAGATTTGTCGGTATTTTTAAAGACTACGTAACTGTAGAAAATAATGGAATAGGATACAAAATTTTCACATCAGGGTATACCATGGCTATGATGCCTCAAACCGATGAGGAAGTGACTTTATTCCTTACCCAGATTGTCCGAGAGGATTTCATTGGATTATATGGATTTTCCACGAGAGAAGAGCTGGAACTGTTCTTAATCCTTATCACAACAAATGGAGTTGGAGCAAAAGCGGCATTATCCCTTCTTTCTGCAAGTGCGCCTGAGAATCTGAAATACGCCATCGTTCATGAGAATGAGTCTTTATTGATGAAAGCACCTGGGATTGGAAAGAAGATTGCTCAACGTCTGATACTAGAACTAAAGGGAAAGATACATCTTGAAGATTTATCTTCCATGGATGAAGACCAGAAGAAACAGGCAATATCTGACAACATTGCAAATGAAGCACTGGCTGCTCTTATGACGCTTGGGTATTCCGAACGTGAAGCAAGTAAGGCTCTGGAAGAAATCAATGGAGAGCAGAGTATTGAGAATGTATTGAAGGACGCCCTGAAATATCTGATGAATTAGGAGAGAGAAGATGAATGAACGTGTGATAACCTCTGAATTCATGGAGGAGGATATAGTAAACGAATATTCCTTAAGACCCTTAAAACTTTCGGAGTATATTGGACAGGATAAAGTCAAAGATAATCTGAAGGTTTTTATTAAAGCGGCACAGTTAAGAGAGGAATCTCTAGATCATGTGATTCTTCATGGACCGCCTGGACTCGGAAAAACTACATTAGCGAATATCATTGCCCGGGAAATGGGAGGAACCTTAAAAATCACATCTGGCCCTGCCATTGAAAAAGCAGGAGATCTCGCATCGATTCTCACAACACTGACAGATAATGATGTGCTTTTTATCGATGAGATACACCGTCTGTCCAGAACTGTGGAAGAAATTCTCTACCCAGCCATGGAAGATTACTCCTTGGACATTGTCATCGGCAAAGGTGCGCAGGCTAAATCCATCCGATTGGATTTAGCTAGGTTTACGCTGATTGGTGCAACTACAAGGATTGGTCTTTTAACCTCACCACTTCGAGACCGCTTTGGCGTTCAGCTTTCTATGGAGTATTACAGCAATGAAGAACTAAAAGAGATTATTGTAAGAAGTGCGCGAATACTGGATTTTGAAATCAGCGATGAAGGAGCCCTCTCCATCGCAAAGCGTTCCAGAGGCACACCAAGAATTGCAAACAGACTGCTGAAGCGTGTACGGGATTTTTCACAGGTGAAAGGTGAGACCATTATAACGGACGAAACTGCTGAGATCGCGCTGAAGCTGCTTGATGTGGACAGTGAAGGTTTTGATCGGATTGACCGTAAAATTCTGGAAGCCATGGTTCATCATTTCAGCGGTGGTCCGGTTGGTGCAGAGACGTTGTCGTTTTTTATTGGAGAAGAAGTAGATACCATTGTGGATGTGTACGAACCATATCTTCTTCAGAAGGGATTTATCATGAGGACACCACGAGGCCGTGTGGTGACGGATAAGACCTATGAACACCTTGGGGTTAAGAAAGAACAAAGTGGCCAACAAAGCTTACTGTAGAAATGAGGAAAAACATTGAGAGTTGAAGATTTTAATTTTGAATTGCCTGAAGAACTGATAGCCCAACATCCATTGGAGAAGAGAGACTCATCCAGACTGCTGGTTCTGGATAAGAAGACGGGTGAGATCAACCATAAGCATTTTGGAGATCTGCCTGACTTTCTGAAAAAAGGAGACGTTCTCGTTCTCAATGATACGAGGGTGATTCCTGCGAGACTCCTGGGCGTTAAAGAAGATACAGAAGGGAAAATTGAGTTCCTTCTTCTGAACAGAAAGAAGCTGGATACCTATGAATGCTTGGCAAAACCAGGCAAGAGAGCACGCAAAGGTGCCAAGTTCACTTTTGGAGAGGGGCTTCTTAAGGCGGAAGTTCTGGACGTACTTGAGAATGGGAACAGAATCGTTAAATTCTCCTACGAGGGTGTATTCGAAGAAATCCTGGACCGTTTGGGGGAAATGCCTCTGCCGCCCTACATTAAAGAGAAACTGGAAGACAGAGAAAGATATCAGACGGTATATTCCAGAGAAGAGGGGTCTGCTGCTGCGCCTACCGCAGGATTACATTTTACGAAAGAGTTATTGGATAAACTTCAAAGCATGGGGGTTGAGACAGCTTTCTTAACACTCCACGTGGGGCTGGGCACATTTCGGCCTGTGAAGGTTGAATCTGTGGAAAACCATGATATGCACGAGGAGTTCTACAGCTTGGATGCTAAAAACGCAGAAATCATCAATACTGCCAAGAATGAAGGCAGAAGAATAATTTCTGTAGGAACCACATCCACAAGAACCCTGGAAACCATTGCGGATGAAAAAGGTTTTGTCCGGGAGGCATCCGGATATACAAAGATCTTTATCTATCCAGGATATCAATTCAAATGTGTTGACTGCCTCATTACGAACTTCCATCTTCCTGAATCTACGCTGATTATGCTGGTCTCTGCTTTAGCGGGTCAGGAAAATGTGATGAATGCTTATAGAACTGCTGTTAAAGAGAAATATCGCTTCTTCAGTTTTGGAGATTCGATGCTGATAAAGGAATAGGGTGAACTGATAAATGTACACATTGTTGAAAACTGAAAAAAGAGCGCGAAGAGGGCGGTTTGAAACTCCTCATGGCACGATAGAAACACCTGTTTTTATGAATGTCGGGACGCTAGCTGTGATTAAAGGTGCTGTTTCTTCCATGGATCTTAAAGAAATAGGATGTCAGGTAGAACTGAGCAATACCTACCACCTTCACCTCAGACCAGGAGATAAGCTGGTGAGGAAAATGGGCGGTATCCATAAGTTTATGAACTGGGATAGACCCATTCTGACTGATTCAGGCGGATTCCAGGTCTTTTCTCTGGCGAAGATCAGAAAAATCAAAGAGGAAGGTGTTACCTTCAATTCACATATTGATGGAAGTTCCATCTTCATGGGGCCAGAAGAGTCTATGAGAATCCAGTCGAATTTGGCTTCTACCATAGCCATGGCCTTCGATGAATGTATTGAACTGCCCGCAGAACGGGAGTATGTGGAAAAGTCAGTGGAAAGAACCACGAGATGGCTTGTCCGTTGCAAAAATGAACTGGACCGTCTGAATGAAAAAGAAGATACAATCAACAAGAAGCAAATGTTGTTTGGTATAAATCAGGGTGGAACATATGAAGATATCCGAATTGCTCATGCCAAGGAAATCTCAAAAATGGATCTGGATGGTTATGCCATTGGTGGTCTTGCAGTAGGAGAAACACATGAGGAAATGTATCGGATTCTGGATGTTGTAGTTCCTCACCTTCCACAGGACAAACCGATTTATCTTATGGGGGTTGGTAC
>RCMY010000985.1_pt1 | contig 27134 bp, 22 predicted proteins | sample 2041341 | NCBI WGS metagenome assembly RCMY01 (sample SAMN09708234, study PRJNA481090) | Marine sediment metagenome, whole genome shotgun sequencing project.
TGGCTCTGGCACGCTCCAGGGTTGCTCATCCTTTTGCTGCCTTCGCTCATCGAAACGTTCCGCGATCAAACGCTGTGGCGGATCGTCGGTCTCGGCGTTGTCAGCATCGCCGTGATTATCATCGGCCTCGTGCGGAAGCTTCAAGCCGCGTTCGTGATTGGCGTAGTCATCGTGCTCATCCACGCCGTCGCAACCTTCCTCCCGCAGTTGCGGGCCGCATACGAGTTTGTGCCGTGGTGGCTTTGGCTGGGCATTGGTGGCAGCCTCCTGATTGCGATAGCGATTCGATTTGAACAGCGCCGCAGAGACCTCAAGACAGTCATCATGAAATTTGGCGAATTGCGCTAGGGATACCCCCCGAATGGGGGACTGCCACGCGAGCACCGCGTGCCTACTATGGGGGTACCGTTTACCCCCATGGCTTTGGTAAGCCGCAAGCCGCACCCGAAGCGCCCAGCGGCAGGCAACTGCAGGAATTAATATGTCTGATTCCCCACAACAGCCGCTCCCCCCTTTCGGCTGGTACCCCGACCCCACCGGGCTTCCCATGCTCAGGTGGTGGACCGGCGCGGCGTGGACCGAACAACTAGAAGAACCGCGCCCGGAGCTGCAGCCTGCCGCTGGACATTCCACGCTTGGGCTTAGCCAGCTCGCACAAAGGGCGTCCTAGCTAACCGCTTTCAACTTCGTGGTGGTACCTTCCGGTTCACGCCTGAAAGTTTGGTGGGGTTAACCCCCTTCGAGGCTCGCTTCGCTCGCACCTCAGGGGGCGGGCCAAGCTTTTCGCTCGCACCTAGCTACCGCTCCCTGAGGAGGCCGCAGGCCGTCTCGAAGGGAGAACACTGCGCAGGGGCGGGCCAAGCGGGTCAGAGCGCACTGTGAGTGACAACACCAGCCATGACGGTAAGTGCTACCTGCATCGTGCGAAGTTCCTCGCCGGTCGTCGTCAACGGATCGCGGTCGACGGCAATAATGTCGGCAGGTTGCCCGACCGCGACCGTACTGTGCGTTGAGGCGTCGAGCGCCTCCGCCACGGTGATGGATTGCTCCGGGTGCCACGGTTCGCGTCCATCGCGCGACCTCGACACCGCCGCGCTGATCGTTATCCACGGGTCGAGAGGTGACACGGGAGCATCCGAACCGAGCAAGAGCTTCGCTCCGGTATCGAGCAGGCTGCGAAGCATGAAAGCGCGGTCCGTGCGGCCGGCCCAAAAATGGTCGGCAATGTCGCGGTCATCCATGGCGTGCTCCGGCTGCACACTCGCGGCGACGCCGAGCGCCGCAAAGCGCGGGATGTCCTCCTCGCGCAATAGCTGCGCATGCTCGATGCGGCCACGGCATCCGACCTGCTCGAAAGCGTTCAGCGCCAATCGGTTAGCCTCATCGCCGATCGCGTGAACGGCCGGTTCGATTCCCGCAGCACTCGCCCGCGTCATGAGCGGAATGAGCTCGTCGAACGGAACCGTGAGCATCCCATGGTCGTGAGTGCCGTGATATTCCTCGATGCAGAAAGCCGTGCGCGTATTCAATGACCCGTCCGTGAGGACTTTGAATGGCCCGGCAGTCACGAGCGAGGATCCGCCCAACGGGGTTCCCGTACGAAGGCCGGCTCCGATCGCATCGTCGAGATGAGCTGTGTAGATTCCCGCCTGAATACGCATCGCCGCGAAACCATTGCTCGCGCGACGCTGCCAGGACTGGATGTTCGACTCCATCTCCATGTCGACGACGCCAACTACACCCCGAGTTGACCCATCGGCTGCCGCATCGACGACCCAGTCGTCGAGGACGGTATCCGGGATGTTTTGCAGTCGTGCAACGACCTCGAAGCAGGGGTCCTCCCGCAAGACACCTGTCGGGTGGCCCGCGTAGCCGAACATCGCGAGCGCGGCCGAGTTCAACCAGACGCAGTGCAAATCACCACTGATGAGCACGGCGGGGACACCGGGTATCGCCTCATCGAGCATGTCGGCTGTTGGAGCATCCGGCCACAGTGCGTCCCTGAACCCGTGCCCCATGAGCGGCTGGTCGGCTTGCAGGCGAATCCGTGCGGCCTGAGCGGCCATAATCTGCGTGGCCTCAATGGCGGATGCCGCCGCCGAAACGTCGATGCGCCGCACCGCGAGGGCCTGCTGGTTGAAGTGCACGTGGTGATCCCACAGCCCGGGGAGAACCCAGCGGCCGGCGAGGTCGATCGTGTCACCAGAACCCGTATCGACAGGAACCACACCCACCGGCGTGATCGAGGTGATTGTGCCGACATCAACTTCGATGTTGACGAGAGAGTCGCCGAGGCGCGCATTGGCGAGCATCGTCATGGGGTGAGTCCATTCACGCGGCGTACGTCCGCCGCAAGTTGAGGGTGAGCGTAATGGGCACCGTGCTCGAGCTCATGCGCCACGGTTCGTTTGGTATCTTCTGGCTTATCTTGGCTCAGCTTGAGGCGCGCTTCGAATCGACTGACCACAATGCGAAAACCCACGGTGCCATCGAAAATACTGCGCCCGTATTCTTCATTGTCTTTCAACAGTTTCGGATGCGGCATGTCCCCTTCGAAATGCTCGACAAGTTCGTCAAGAACGCGCCAGTTTTCTTCATCACTGAGAATTTCAGGAACCCCGTACAGGTGCACAGTGGAGTGATCCCACGTTGGTACGGCGGGAACGTCTCCGTACCATCCGGGCGAAATATAACCGTGCGCCCCCTGAATGATCACGAGCACTTCTGCGTTGCCCAGCTCGAGCGAGCGGTCATCCGGTTTGCCCACGTGGCTCACGATGCTGATCTCGTCGCTGCCCTCTTCGAGCATCACCGGATAGTGGCTGGCTACGAGCCCTTTTGCCGTGTTGGCGACAATTGTCGCCCACGGGTTTTCGCGAATGAGTTTGCGAACTTCGACCGGATCAGTGGTCACATAATGAGGCGTGTAGCGCATGAGTCCAAGCTTGGCATGCGGCCACTCGCTTCATGCAATCCGCATCACAGTTTCGCGTGCGGCAACTCTAGGTTTGGCAACTCTGGCACCAGTACAGCTTTCGCGCTGCCGCGATCTCAAGCGTGATGTTGGTGCCGCAGCGCCGACACGGCAACCCTGCCCGGTGGTACACCCAGTGCCGGTCATCGCGGCTCGCCATGGCCTTTTCGAGGTCCTCATCTGAAAGGTCGTCCATCGTGAGCATCAGCCCCGTCTGCACGCCGATGCGCAGCAAGTGGGTCCAGTCTTTCCAAAGGGCGCGCGCAACATCCTCTGGAACATTTTTGCCCGGAGTGTGCGGGCTGAGCCCTGCGCGAAAGAGCAATTCGGCGCGGTAGACGTTGCCAATGCCCGCAATCACCGACTGATCCATGAGCAGCAGACCGATGGGTGTTGGCTTGCGGCGCACGACCTCCACGAATCGGTTCTCAGCCTCCTCGCCATCGTCGACGAGAGGGTCGGGACCGAGCCGCGCGATGACGGCCGCTACTTCTTCCGGGTCGAGAACCACGCATGCGGTGGGTCCCCGCAAATCAGCGACAGCAGTTTCGGTGAGAAGCCGCACGCGCACCTGGCCGATCGGGTCAGGCGGAAAACTTGCGAGCTCCTGCTCGACTTCCGATTCGGACATCCGCAAGCGGGCAAGGCGGGGCGCACCAATGGAGTGCAGGGAATCTTCCGCATTCTCGAGCGCGATGCCGTGCATGCCCGTCTGCCCCATCCGGCCCTTCGTGGAAGACGTGGACGCATCCACGGTGATGTCTCCAGCGAAGTCCCACGCCCCGTAAATGCCGAGGTGCACGCGCATCCACAACCGCGGGGCGTCTTCGTCAACCGCGAATTCGAGAAACATGTGCTTCCCGACGGCTTGAGAATCGGTCATCATCAATCCGTCGAGCAGCGCGGCGCCGTCGGCGAACCTGCCCTGCGGAGAACTCACCGCCACGCGGTGCCCCACGAAGTGCAGGGCGAATTGCCGCGCGATGCGATGTACGGAGTGACCTTCTGGCACGTCAGTCGACCTGTTTGCCCGCGATCGCGCCGGTGTCTTCGTACTCCCGAAGCTGGGCGATGCGCCGCGCGTGACGCTCCTCGCCGGTGAACGGTGTCGCGATGAACGTGTCGATGAACAGGATTGCCTCATCCACCGTGTGCTGCCGCGCGCCGATCGAGATCAGGTTCGCATCGTTGTGTTCGCGCGCGAGCTCGGCAGTCGGCACGCTCCACACGAGCGCAGCCCGAGCACCGCGCACCTTATTCGCGGCCATTTGCTCGCCATTGCCTGATCCGCCAAAGACGATCCCGAGTGCGTCGACTCCGGCTTGCTGGTCGGCGACAACCCCGATTGCCGCGTTGATGCAAAACGATGGGTAGTCGTCAAGCGCGTCATACTCTTGCGGCCCGTGATCGATCACGTCGTGACCTGCTGCGCGCAAGTGGTCTTGCAGCGCTCTGCTGAATTCGAGCCCCGCATGGTCCGTGGCGATGTGGATGCGCATGACTTCATTCTACGGAGGCTTCCTGCAGCGACTCTGGCTTTCGCGGAACCTCGGGTGCAGACTGGATGGAGCATTCACGGCGCCGCAAGGAGGCTCAGGATGGCCAGGATCAAGGAGAAACGACCGAACACGGTCAGCCCGGGGCTGGTTCCCGTGCTTTCGGCTGGCAAGCATCGATCGCCGCGCAACGGCGCCTGTTTCATGGAGTTTGCTTCATACCTTGCGGGAGAGCGTTGGAGCGATCATCCGACGTGTACTCACCCGTCGCTTGCGACTCTGGCTCGATTGGTGAACGACTGCACGACTGACGCCTCCCGGTCGAGACTTGCGCACCTGATCCCCTCCGTCATCGGGATGAATGGCGATGACCCAAGGATCGCGCTTGTCGTCGCACTTCGGGCCGCGACCACCGCCCTGCCGATCGCAAGCGAGCAGCGTCAGCGCGCACTGGCCGTTGGCATCCTGTCGTGTGAACGTCAGTTAGTTGAACTCGGCTACGCCGTGGACGGCGAGCTCGGTGAGCGCGTAAGCAACGCCTTCAACCGGGCTCCCCTCGCAGAACGCTGGGCCCGAAAGTTCCTCGCTGATTCGCGCGCGACAAACAGCCCTCGAGTGGTCGCCCGCATGACAGATTCCGTCACTCGGACGGGCGTGCTCGGCATTGCGCAAGCGTGCACCCCTGGCGCAGACGACACCTTGCGGGAAGTACTTCGAACGGCGATCGCCGATTGCGCCGCGATTTTGGGCGCTGAATCAATCGAACTGGGGGTCGCGCGTGCGGCTTCTCTTCAGTTCGAAGAAGCCGTCGAAGCTCGCCGCAGCCACAACGCCGTCCCACAGCGTGAGCGCTTGCTCTCCGCGCGGCGTGGGTGAAATTACGGGGCCGAAGAACGCGACACCGTCGACCGCAATGACGGGAGTGCCCACGTCCTGCCCGACGCGGTTGATGCCGTCAAAGTGGCTCGCGCGCATTTGCTTGTCGTATTCGTCGCTGTCTGCATACTTCAGATACGCGGAGGGTAAGCCAAGCTCCGCGAGCGCTGCGGGGATCACCTCGTCGGGGTTGTCAGAACCGCCCGGGTGGATGCGTGTGCCGAGCGCGTCATACAGCGGCTTGACCGCTTCCTGACCCTCGAGTTCGCGAACCGCGGCGACGAGGCGCGTGTAGCGGAGCGCGCGGGGCAAGAATGCGCGGTAGTCATCCGGTATGTCCTGATCTTCGTTGAGCACGGCGAGGCTCATGACGTGCCACGTGACATCGAGGTTGCGATGCTGTGCTACCTCATCCACCCAGCGGCTCGTCATCCACGCCCACGGGCAGGAGGGGTCGAACCAGAAATCGACAACGGTCACGGGAGGGGAAGCGGTGGAGGTTTCAGACATAACTTCACGATACGTGTGAATGCACAATGTTGCTGTGCGCGGTGTGCCGAGAATACTAGGCTGGGAAATCGTTAGCGGGCTCATCGGCCCACCCATCGACCCCCGTCCTCACGAAGGAGTTGCCGTGCCCGGAGATAACCTCACCCGCGTCGAAGCCCAGGAGCGCAAAGCGCTTGTCAACGTTGACAGCTACGACATCACGCTCGACCTCACAACGGGTGCAGAACTATTCCGCAGCACCACCATTGTGCGCTTCTCGGCGAAGGCTGGCGCCTCAACATTCATCGACGCGTTCACGCGCACGGTGCACTCCATCGAACTGAATGGCGCACCCGTCGACACTTCCGCCGCGGATGGCGTGCGCATCCAACTCGATGGCCTCGCCGACGACAACGTTCTCACGGTGGTGGCGGATGCCGAATACACGAACACGGGCGAGGGCATGCACCGCTTCGTCGACCCCGTCGACGGCGAAGTGTACTTGTACTCCCAATTCGAGGTACCGGACTCTCGACGCGTATTCGCGGTGTTCGAGCAGCCCGACCTGAAGGCGAGCTTCACGTTCACCGTCACGGCTCCCGCCGCGTGGGAAGTCATCAGCAACCAGCCCGTTCAAACTCACACGCCAGAAGGCGACAAGGCCACGTGGGCGTTCAAGCCAACCCCGCGCATTTCCTCCTACATCACGGCCGTTGTCGCTGGCCCGTACGCGAAGGTCACGAGCGAGCTCACGAGCAGCGACGGCCGCACGATTCCGCTTGGTCTCTACTGCCGCAAATCGCTGAGCGAGCACCTCGACGCCGACTACATTTTCGATATCACGCGCAAAGGCTTCGCGTACTACGAAGAGAAGTTCGACTACCCGTACGCGTTCGAAAAGTACGACCAGATGTTCGTGCCCGAGTTCAATGCCGGCGCGATGGAGAACGCGGGAGCGGTCACCTTCACAGAGGCATACGTGTTCCGCTCCAAAGTGACGGACGCCATGAAGGAGCGCCGCGTCGTCACGATCCTTCACGAACTCGCCCACATGTGGTTCGGCGACCTCGTCACCATGAAGTGGTGGAACGACCTGTGGTTGAACGAGTCGTTCGCCGAGTGGGCTTCCACGATTTCCACGGCAAACGCCACCGAGTGGACTGAAGCGTGGACCACGTTCCAAGCGATGGAAAAAAGTTGGGCGTACCGCCAGGATCAGCTGCCGTCGACGCACCCCGTGGTGGCAACCATCAACGATCTCGAAGACGTACAAGTGAACTTCGACGGCATCACGTACGCGAAGGGCGGCTCCGTTCTCAAGCAGCTCGTTGCGTGGGTGGGCGAGGACGAATTCTTCGCGGGAGTCGCCGCGTATTTCAAGAAGCATGCGTGGGGCAACACCGAGTTGAAGGACCTGCTTGTTGAGCTTGAGGCGACGAGCGGCCGGGAGCTCGCTGACTGGTCGAAGCTGTGGCTCGAAACGGCGGGAGTGAATACGCTCCGCCCCGAAATTGACACCGACTCGAGCGGAAACTTCACGAGCTTTGCGGTGCTGCAAAGCGCCGTGCCCGAATACCCCACCATCCGACCGCACCGCCTCGCAATCGGTTTCTACAACCTCGAGGGCGGAAAGCTTGTGCGCACGCATCGCCACGAGTTGGATGTCGACGGTCAGCGCACCGAAGTGCCGGAGTTCATCGGAATGGCAAAGCCTGCCCTCGTGCTCATCAACGACGACGACCTCGCGTACGCGAAAATCCGCCTCGACGATGACTCGCTCGCTGTCGCGCTCGAGCACTTGAGCGAGATCGAAAACCCGCTCGCACGCGCACTCGTCTGGGGCTCCGTTTGGGATGCGACGCGGGATGCCGAAACTCCCGCGAGCGACTATGTGCGCCTCGTGCTCGGCAATATCGACACCGAGACGGAAAGCACCACCATCCGCACGACGCTCGGTCAGCTGTTGCTCGCGGCGAGACAATACGTCGCCCCGGAGTCGCGCGTTGCCACGATCGAGAGGGTCGGCAGCGGTTTGTGGGCGCTCGCCCAAAATGCCCAAGCCGGTTCTGACGCTCAGTTCCAGTTTGTGAAGTTCTTCGCGCAAATCGCGTCCACCGAAGACCACGTCGACGCGTTGCGCGGGCTACGGAACGGCACGATTGCCCTCGAAGGCCTCACGGTCGACACCGACCTCGGCTGGGAGCTTCTTGAAGGTCTCGTGCTCAACGGGGCGGCGACGACAGCCGACATCGATGCCATGCTCGCGAACGACAACACGGCAAGTGGCGCGCAGGCTGCCGCTCGAGCACGCGCAACATTCGCGACATCCGATGCGAAGCTGGCGGCGCTCGCGTCACTCATCGACGTGGACGACAAGCCGAACCTGATCGTGCGCAACACCGCCATCGGTTACCAGCACGTCAACGATGCTTCCGTTCTTGAGCCGGCCGTCGATCGGTACTTCTCGTCACTGAACGAACTGTGGACAAGCCGCAGCTACGCGATCGCCGAGGGGCTCGTCGTTGGACTTTACCCCGCGCCGCTCGCTTCGCAATCGCTCGTCGACGCTACGTTGGCGTGGCTCGCGGCAAACCAGGATGTGCCTGCCTTGCGCAGGCTCGTCGTGGAGAATCTCGCGGGAGTCGAGCGCGCTCTTGCCGCCCAGGCTGCGGACAAAAGCTAGTCCGCAAAGGGGTGAGTGCACGTTCCACCGCGAGTACAGCAAGCGCCAATAGACTGATGTGGCCATGAGCCTCCTGCCGACCGCCGACACCACCCCGTGGGATGTGTTTGTGGGCTTCATCAACTCCGTGTACGAACCGTGGCACGTGCTCATCAACATTGTTGCCATCATCATTGGCGCGTTCGTCGTGCGCTGGCTGTTTCTGTTGATCATGCGCCGTTCGATCGACCGCGTCGTCACGGGTGTGAAGAAAACCCACAACGTGCAGGAAACGCAAGAGCTCGCCTCCGCACCGTTGCACGCAGCCCGCATTGTGCAGCGAACGCGCACGCTCGGCACCGTAGTCAACAGCGTGCTCACCGTTGTCGTTCTGGGTGTTGCCCTTGTTCTCATCCTTGATGTTCTCCACGTGCCGCTGCTCGGCATACTTGGAGCGGCAGGCGTCGTCGCGGCGGGGCTCGCGTTTGGCGCTCAAAACCTCGTCAAAGACATCGTCAACGGCATGTTCATGGTGTTCGAAGACCAGTTCGGTATCGGCGACATCGTGGACCTTGGCGTGGCGTCGGGCACCGTGGAAAACGTGGGCGTGAGGATTACGAGCATCCGGGATATGAGCGGAACGCTGTGGCACGTGCGCAACGGTGAAATCCTGCGCGTTGGCAACAAATCGCAAGGGTGGGCGCGCGTCATTATTGACCTTCCTGTGCCGTACACTGCCGACATCGAGGCCGTGAAAGATGTCATCCTTACGACTGCGAAGCAGCTCTCGGCAGATCCGGAGTGGCGCCGAAAAATTATCGAAGACCCGGAGATTTGGGGCGTTGAGTCCGTCACGGCCGAAGCCCTCGTCGTTCGCCTTGTCGTCAAGACCCGCAGCGCAGACCAGTGGGCTGTTGCGCGCGAACTGAGGCTACGCGTGAAGCTCGCCCTCGATCAGCTGGGGGTCAGCGTTCCCTCCCTCAACCGGATGGTGGTCGATCCGCAGCGCACAGGCATCCAGCTCTCCCCCAACGCCGCAGAAGATGTCGCCACGAAGCCCGGAAAGTCGAACGATCGCGAATGAGCAATTCAGACACGGAAAGTGGAGCCGGCACACCTTTGCCGCTGCGCGTGAGCGAGGGTGGCGTCCCCACGCAAGCCGACCTCTTTAGCCAGATCGGCGGAAGCGAAACTTTCGACCGCCTTGTGCGGAAATTTTACGACGGAATCCAGGCCGACCCCGTGCTGTGGCCGATGTACCCGCAGCACGACCTCGAGGGCTCCATCCACCGGTTGAGCACGTTCCTGCAGCAGTACTGGGGAGGCCCCACCACGTACAGTGACGAGCGAGGGCACCCGCGGCTGCGGCAACGCCACGTCGCCTTCAAAGTCAACCCGGATGCCCGCGACCGATGGCTTGCCCACATGCGCGCGGCCCTCGACTCGATCGAACTGCCCCCGCTTCACGACGAAACGCTGTGGGGCTACCTTGACCGTGCGGCACACTCGCTCGTCAACACATTCGACGAGTGAGAACGCAAAGGCGCTCCACGCTCCCTTGTTGATGCCCAAACTCGGTGGTAGGAATAGGGCATGGTGAGATTAGTAGCTCGTCGCAAAGTGACTCGGCTAGTGGCGGGCAATCGGGTCGAAGGGCGCGAAGACCTGCTCGCCGTTGAAGAACCTCTGGAGATTCGCGTCGGCGGGCGCTCTCTGGCGATCACGATGCGCACTCCAGGTAACGACTTCGATTTGGCTGCCGGCTTTCTTGTCTCTGAAGGCGTGATCACGCGGGCAGAAGAATTCAGAACCGCGAGATATTGCGCTGGAGCGAGCGTCGACAATCTCAACACCTACAACGTTCTGGATGTCACGCTGGCCCCCGGGGTGCCGCCACTTGATCCCAGTCTGGAGCGTGCGTTCTTCACGACCAGTGCGTGCGGGCTGTGCGGCAAGGCGAGCATCGATGCTGTGCGCACCAAGTCTGCGTTCACCGTGGATCAGGACCCGCTGCACGTGACCGAAGAGTTGCTGGCGTCATTTCCAGAAAGGCTTAGGCAGGAACAGGAAGTCTTCGACAAAACGGGTGGCCTTCACGCGGCCGCACTCTTCGACGGAGAAAGGGGTGAACTTCTCGTATTGCGTGAAGACGTCGGCCGCCACAACGCCGTAGACAAAGTCATCGGCTGGGCACTGAAGGAAGATCGACTTCCGTTGCGCGGAACCGTGCTCATGGTCTCTGGTCGCGCAAGTTTCGAATTGGCGCAAAAAGCGTTGATGGCTGGAATTCCGATGCTTGCCGCGGTGTCTGCACCGTCCTCACTCGCCGCAGATTTGGCGGCCGAAATGGGGCTAACTCTCGTGGGTTTCCTCCGGGGAGATTCCATGGTGATTTACGCAGGAGCTGATCGCGTTGTCGGAGCGCGCGTGGAGGAAGGAAGCGCAGCATGACGATCGAGAAACCCGCTCGGGACGCTGCGGAGGAAGACAAAATTTCGGTGAGTGCACCCAAGAAGTGGGCTGCCGGAGTGCCCGGAGTCATCCACGCGATGGTTCCTGCCCTCAAGGACATGGGCGTTGGACGCGCCATGAAAGGTCTGCTGGCGATGAACCAGTCGGACGGCTTTGACTGCATGAGTTGCGCGTGGGAAGACCCGCCAGAGCGCAAGGCCTTCGAATTCTGCGAAAACGGAGCAAAAGCCCTCACGTGGGAAGCCACGCCGGTCACCGTACCAACCTCGTTTTGGAGCGAATACTCCATTGACGACCTCCTCACCAAAGACGAATACTGGCTCGGTATGCAGGGCCGCCTCGTGGAACCGGTGTACAAACCCGCTGGTAAAAACCACTACCAACCCATCAGCTGGGACGACGCTTTCACGATGATCGCGAAAAAACTCAATAGTCTCGACTCCCCTGATCAGGCTGCGTTCTACACGAGCGGCCGCACCGCGAACGAGACAGCGTTCATCTACCAACTCTTCGCGCGAGCATTCGGAACAAACAACCTTCCGGACTGTTCAAACATGTGCCACGAATCCACGGGAACGGCGATGACCGAGGCCATCGGCGTGGGCAAAGCCACCATCCTCTATACCGATTTTGAAAAAGCCGATCTGATCATCATCATGGGCCAAAACCCCGGCACCAATCATCCTCGGATGCTCACGGTGCTGGAGGAAGCCAAGCACGCTGGTGCTGAGATCGTCGCCGTGAATCCGTTGCTCGAGGCCGGCCTCATCCGCTACAAGAACCCGCAAAAAGTCAGTGGCATTGTGGGGCGTGGCACAGGTTTGGCCGACCAGTACCTCCAGATCCGCCTCGGCGGGGATATGGCGCTCATGCAAGCGATCTCCAAGCGTGTGCTGGATGCGGAGGATGCCAACCCGGGCACCATTTTGGACCACGACTTTATTGATAAGCACTGTCAAGGATTGGCGGAGTTCAGACAGCACCTGAAAGACCTGGACGAGGACGCGGTACTTGCGGCCACCGGACTGACGAGTGCCGAGATCGACGAGCTGGCCGACCGGTACATCAAGGCCGACAACGTCATCATCACTTGGGCGATGGGCCTCACCCAGCACAAAAAGGCTGTGCCAACGATCAAAGAGATCATGAACCTGTTGCTGCTGCGCGGAAACATCGGCAAGCCGGGCGCTGGCGCCTCCCCCATTCGCGGACACAGTAACGTGCAAGGTGACCGCACCATGGGAATCTGGGAGAAGATGCCCGCCGACTTCCTCGATGCCATCGAACACGAGTTTGGCTTCGACCCACCCCGTGAAGATGGTGTCGATGCGGTCAACGGCATCCGCGCCATGCGCGACGGCAAAATTAAGGTGTGGTTTGCGCTTGGCGGTAACCTCGTCGGTGCCATTTCTGACACGGATGTCTCCGAAGACGCCGTGCAGCAACTCGAGTTGAGCGTTCAAGTCTCCACAAAGTTGAACCGCTCGCACGCGGTGATCGGCGACGAAGCGCTCATCCTGCCAACGATGGGTCGCAGCGAAATCGACGTTCAGGCCTGTGGCGAACAATTCGTCAGCGTGGAAGACACGGTGGCTGCCGTGCAACCTTCGTACCCGAAGCTCACTCCAGTAGCCCCTGGCCTACTCTCGGAGGTGTCGATCGTCACCAGGCTCGCTCGCGCGGTGCTTGGTGACAAACACGGCATCGACTGGGCAGGTTTCGAGGCCGACTACGACACCATCCGCGAACACATTTCCAACGTGGTACCGGAGTTTGCTGATTTCAACCGAAAAGTGCGCCAGAAGGATGGATTCATCTTGGCTCACGGGCCACGTGACTCTCGAACATTCCCGACGCCCACCGGCAAAGCCATGATCACGGTCAACGAGCTGGAGGCGCTTGAAGTTCCCGCTGGTCGGCTTCTGCTTCAGACCATGCGGTCCCACGACCAGTTCAACACCACGATGTACAGCCTGAATGACCGGTATCGCGGTGTGAAAAAGGGTCGCCACGTTGTCTTTGTGAACGCGGATGATCTTGCAGAGCTGGGGTTCGCTGACGGCGACTTTGTGGACATCCACAGTGAGTTCGCCGACGGTGTCGACCGCGTTGCCAAGCGTTTCCGGGTGATCGCGTACCCGACAGCAAAGGGATGCGTCGCAGCATACTTCCCGGAAGCCAACGTGCTCGTTCCGCTGGATGCCACAGCGGAGGGCAGCAATACGCCAGCATCCAAGTCGGTAGTGGTTCGACTGGAACCCGCGACAACTGATAGGTGATGACCATTCCACAACCATCCACATCTCGCACGTCGGCCATGCCGTCGGATCTCGCAATATCCCGAGCAACAGTTCGCCGACCTCTCGACGACGTCGCGGCAAGTATGGGGATCGGCACACACTTGCTTGAACCCTACGGGCGGGTGGCATCGAAGATATCCCTCGACGCGATCGAAGAACTGAAAGACCGGCCAAAGGCAAAATACGTTGTCGTCAGTGCGATCACGCCGACACCGCTCGGGTCGGGCAAGACGACGACATCGGTGGGGCTCGGCCAGGGCTTTGGCCACATTGGCAAACTTGGCGTCGTTGCCATCCGGCAGCCGTCGATGGGGCCAACGTTTGGGATTAAGGGCGGCGCGGCCGGTGGCGGTTACGCGCAAGTCGTGCCGATGGAAGCGCTCAATCTGCACCTAACCGGTGACATGCACGCCGTCACCGCTGCCCACAATTTGCTCGCGGCAATGATCGGCAACCACATCCACAAGGGAAACCAGCTCGGCCTGAACACCCAGGAGATCACGTGGCGACGAGTGCTCGACGTCAACGATCGCGAGTTGCGCAACATCGTCTCAGGGCTTGGAGGCGCTGCCGATGGCAACCCACTTCAAACCGGGTTTGATATTACGGCCGCGAGCGAAGTGATGGCGCTGCTATCGCTGTGTTCGGGCCTTGCGGATCTCCGCAGCCGCCTCGGGAAAATGATCGTCGGCTACAACGGTTCAGGCGATCCCGTGACGGCAGAACAGCTCAAAGCGGCTGGCGCCATGACCGTGATTCTCAAGGATGCGATCAAACCGAACCTCATGCAGACCGTCGAGGGAACCCCCGTTCTCGTGCACTGCGGCCCATTTGGCAACATCGCCACCGGCAACTCTTCTGTCGTCGCCGACCAGATCGGAATCCACTCAGGCGACTACCTCATCACCGAGGCCGGGTTCGGTGCCGATATCGGCGCAGAGAAGTTCTTCAACATCAAGTGCCGCAACTCCGGGCTGACACCGGATGCCGCCGTCATCGTCGCGACCGTTCGCGACCTGAAGACGCACTCGGGTAAGTATCGGGTTGTGGCTGGCCGCCCGTTGCCGCCGGAGATGCTCGCGGAGAACCCCGGGGTGGTTCTGGAAGGGGCGGCAAACTTGCGGAGGCAGATCGCCAACATCCGCCGTCACGGGGTTTCGCCGGTAATCGCCGTGAACGCGTTCCCCTCCGACTTCGAGAGCGAGCACCGAGCGATCATGGAAGTGGCAGCGGAAGAGGACGTACGTGTAGCCATCAGCTACCACTTCACGGAAGGCGGCAAGGGCGCTGCTGAGTTGGCTGAGGCTGTTGCCGAGGCGTGCGACGAACCGTCGAACTTTCACTATCTCTATCCGGATGAGCTGTCCCTCACCGACAAGATCGACACGATTGCACACGAAATGTACGGTGCGGATGGCCTGGATATCTCACCGTTGGCGGCCAAACAGCTCGACAGATTCGAGCGCGCGGGGTACGGCCACTTGCCCGTGTGCATCGCCAAAACGCACCTCTCGTTGTCCGCGAATCCGGCGATCAAGGGAGCGCCCACCGGGTGGCGGTTGCCCGTGCGCGAGGTGCGCGCATCGATCGGAGCAGGGTTCATTTACCCAATCTGCGGAGACATGCGCACGATGCCCGGTCTTTCGTCAGCGCCAGCAGCCGAAATCATCGACATCGACGACTCTGGTGAGATTGTCGGCCTGTCCTGATGACGGTTGAGCCAGTTGAGCCGATTGAGCAGGTCGAGCCGGTCGAGCCGGTCGTGGACGAGTATCTCGACCAACCATTGCGTGCGCTATTCGACAGCGTCGCCGGCCCGGATTCCGTCCCTGCCGCTGGCTCTGTCATCGCGACGCTTGGTGCGCTTGCTGCGGGCCTCGCCGCGAAGGTCGCGCACCGCTCCACCGCTCAACTTCCCCAGGCAGTGGGGATCGCAGAGCGGGCGGATGAGTTGCGCCGAAAACTCGAACCGCTCATCACCGCTGACGCCGTCAGGTATGCGGACGCACTCGCGAAGCGTGGTGATGAGCAGGCTGCCGCATTGGAATCGCTGTCGATAGATCTCGTGATTCAGGTGGAGACTGCCGCGGAGATCGCCGAACTCGCCGCCACGCTGATCGCCGACGGCAACCAGAACCTGCGTTACGACGCGGATGCCGCGGCACGGATAGCCGTGACTGTGGCGGAAATAGGCGTAAAACTGATCCGTGCGAACGTCGGGGACTCTGAGCTTTCTCGACGGGCACTCCTGTCGGTCGATCGTGCGCGTGTCGCTGCTCGTGGAGAGAACTCGCAAGCGTGACTTAATCGTTCGAGTTGCGAGCTGAACGCAGAGCCATCCGGCAGTATTGAGTGGTGACGTCAGAGCCGCTTGACTCCCCTGCCGCGCCGCCCCGCCCGCTTGCCAGCTGGGTGCCCGGTGTCGTGATTGCGTCCGCGGCGGCGCTTCTCGCGTGGGGCATCCATGTACTCGTGCCCGCTATTCCGCTCCTGACCGCTGCCGTCGCGCTGGGCATCATCGTGGCGCAGATCCCTCCCGCACGTCGTGAGATCACCGGATCACTAGCGCCGGGGCTCTCGGTGGCATCCAAACGATTCATGCGCTTAGGCATCGTCCTGCTCGGGCTCAAGCTCAGCCTCATCGATATCGCGCACCTCGGCTGGCTCACCATCGTGCTTGTCGTGTTCATCGTTCTTCTCACGTTTGCGGCAACATTTTGGCTTGGGAAGCTTGCGCGATTGCCGAAACACGAACCGCTACTCATCGCTACCGGGTTCTCGATTTGCGGTGCCTCAGCGATCGGAGCGATGAGCGGCGTCGTCAAAGCCAAGGATTCGGAAAGCTCAACCCCCATTGCCCTTGTCACGTTGTGCGGCACTCTAGCGATCGCCGTTTTGCCCCTCTTTTGGCATCCGCTCGGAATGAGCAACGAGCAGTTCGGCCACTGGGTTGGCGCGAGCGTTCACGATGTCGGGCAAGTGGTGGCGACCGCTCAGATTGCGGGCACGAGTGCGCTGGCGATTGCCGTCATCATCAAGCTCACGCGCGTTCTCATGCTCGCCCCCATGGTGTCGATCGCTGCGTTGGCGGTACACCGCCGCGAAAGCCGCACGAGTTCGCTGGCAGATCCAGGGACGGCCGCGGGCACCGCTGACTCGTCGACCGCTGACTCGTCGACCGGCGTGGTTGTTGCTGGGGACGCCAAGCCGGCAAGACGACCGGCGATCGTTCCGCTCTTCGTCGCCGGATTCCTTCTCGCGGTCGCGATCCGCACGTTCATTCCGCTGCCCGAAGCGGTGCTGTCCGTTGCCGACACTGCACAGACCGCGCTGCTCGCGATGGCCCTCTTCGGGCTGGGCACGGGCGTACGGGTGCGGGAGCTCGTGAGCACCGGATGGCGGTCGCTGCTGGTCGGCCTCTCGTCGTGGCTACTCATCGCCTTACTCGCGTATGGCGCAGTGCTCGTCAGCTGATTTCGCGCTTGCCGGTTCTGTACTCGAGCGAAACCCGATCGATTAGGCACCCGGTGCGATGGTACGGAAACCCAGTTCTTCAGCAGAAGCCAGCAATCGCCGGTCATACGCGCACACCAGATCCGCGCCGATCAGCGTCGCCGTCGCGAGATGGATGGAGTCAAGACTTCGAAGCGTTGCCGGCCCGATTCGGCGAGCAATGTCCGCCACGGTGTCGCTCATAGGCGATTCGTCGATGCCTGCCACCGCGTTGTCCATCAGCCGAATGAGTTCTAGTGGAGGTTCAGATTCTCTGCGAGATCGAATCGCTCTCGTCAACTCAATCCACGCGAGGGTCGATGACACCAGCTGTGAACCTTCACTTATCCACTCATCGATGTGTTCGATTAGTGCATCCGATTCGGGCTCCCGTATTGCGCGTTTAACGAGTGCACTGCTGTCGAGATAGATCTGCATTTAGAAACGATCTTCCCGGTCTAGAAGATCTAGCGAGGTCACGCCGTTTGGGAGATCAATGAGCCGGTGCGGGCGCCGATACGGCACGCGGGCTGGGACGACTATCCCTCGCGCTATGAGGTCATCCCGTGATGTCCGGGCTGGTATTGTCTCGGCGAGCCCCAGGAACCGGTCCAGGGCCTCCCGGATGAGGTCCTGCTGCGACCGCCCTGTGCGCTCGGCCTCATCGCGGAGAGCCTTCTCCGCTGCCGGACGGAGCCTGAGATTTGTTGCCATACATTTATGGTACCAATACGGTACTACTTTTGTACCACGCTTGGTCACGGTGTTCACGAGTCTCCGTCTTCTATCCTGAGTGGGTGAGCAATCATCCGACCCTAAAACAACGGGCGGCGCGTAAACGTAAGCGCCACATGGGAAAAGTCCAGCACGATCTCACCGACGAGCAATGGGCAGCTCTCGCGACGGCGTGGGGTCGTTGTGCTTACTGCGGGAACGGCGACTCTGCGATGCAGCGCGACTGCGTCCAGCCGATATCTCGAGGCGGACGCTACACAGTCCTGAACGTTGTGCCGGCGTGCGGATCCTGCAATGCGAGCAAATCCAATCTCGAAGTGACGTCGTGGATGCGGAGGCGGCGCCTCGATGAACGCGCTTTCCTACTCCGCCATGCCACGATTCAGAAGGAACTGACAGAGCGGTTTACCGACAAAGGAACTGCCGACATCTGCACAGAGGCTGAGCCAGACACTGACTCCGGACCCTCGAGTTAGTCAGCCGAAACCAGCACGCGGTGCACGAGCGGCACCCCTGGCCGATACGCGAAGTGCACGTAGCTCGGGGCATCGAGGATGACGAGGTCGGCGCGCTGGCCGACGGCGAGCCCGCCAACGTCTGTGCGACGAAGTGCTGCAGCTCCGCCTGCCGTCGCGGCCCACAGCGCCTCGGCGGGGCTGAAGTTCATGTCGCGCACCGCCACGGCGATGCAGAACGGCATCGACGAGGTGAAGCTTGAGCCCGGGTTGCAATCGCACGCAAGCGCGACCGTGGCGCCCGCGTCGATGAGGCGGCGAGCATCCGGATACGGTTGGCGCGTCGAGAACTCAACACCGGGCAGCAGCGTCGCGACTGTCTCCGATCCCGCAAGCGCGCCAACATCAGCGTCGGTAAGGAACGTGCAGTGGTCGACACTGGCTGCGCCGAGTTCGACGGCGAGCTGCACAGCACCGGATGGCGCGAGCTGCGCACCGTGCATGCGCGCACCGAGCCCTCGCGCCATGCCCGCTTTGAGGATCGCGCGCGCCTGGTCCACGTCGAACGCTCCGTTGTCGCAAAACACGTCCACCCACTTGGCGTGTGGCGCACACGCGTCGAGCATCTCGCCCGTGACGAGCGCGACGTACGCGGCTGGATCATCCTTGAACTCGGCGGGGACGACGTGCGCCCCAAGGTAGGTGGTCTCGCTCGTGAGAGTCGCCGCGATCGCAAGAGAACGCGCTTCGTCCACAGTGGTGAGGCCGTAGCCGCTCTTGATCTCGAGGGTGGTGGTGCCTTGCGCACGCATTTCGGCAACTAGGCGGGCGGCATTCGCGGTGAGTTCGGCATCCGTCGCCGCGCGAGTTGCCGCAACCGTCGTGCGTATGCCGCCTGCAGCATATGGTTGGCCCGTCATGCGGTGCTCGAACTCTGTAGAGCGGTCTCCGGCGAACACAATGTGACTGTGACTGTCGACGAAGCCGGGGATGACACAACGGCCATCCGCGTCAATGCGCTCGTCGGCATGCGGGGCAGAACCAGCGTCGCCGAGCCACGCAACCTTTCCATCCTCGATCACGAGAGCGGCGTTCTCCCGCTCGGGCCGATCAGCCTCGTTCGTGACGAGCACAGCGATGTTGTCGACGAGAGTGCTCATGAGCGAGACACTTCCGCGCGCTCCCGGAGCCCCGCCGCGGCCTCCAGTACGCACAAGGCGACAAGGCGGATCGTGCGTGCGTCTGCCGTGTCGGTCGTCGCATCCACCTCCACAAGGTCAATCGACTCGACGTGGCCGTGCTGGCCCGCAACGCGCGCCGCAGCACGAAGTTCATGCGCCGAAATTCCGCCGGGAACGGATGCCGGACACGCGGGTGCCACCGAGCGGTCGCACACGTCGACGTCGAGGTCCACGTGGATGGGTCCACCGGCCGCGCCCGCAATCTCCAGCGCCTCGGCCATGAGATCAGCCATGGGCCGCGTGAGAAGTTCGTCGCGCAAAATCACGGTGATCCCCAAGTCGAGTGCTCGCGCGGCATACTCCGCGGAGTTCGCGAAGTCGGAGATTCCAATCTGCACGACGCGTTGCCCGGAAAGTCCAGCTTCGATGAGTCTGCGCACAGGCGAACCGTTCGAGATGCCATCGCGCAGGTCGTAGTGGGCATCCACGGTGACGAGTCCGGCTGTCGCGAGACGGTCGCCCCAGCGCCCGAGCGCCACGGGAACGGTTGCGGCGTTGTCACCGCCAAGAGCGACAAGCAACTCCGCATCAACCGCGGCGATTTCTGAGATCGCACGCTGCTCGTCGGCATCCGGATCGCTGATGTTTCCACAATCCGCAAACGTGAGTTCACGCGAATGCGTGCGCAAGAGTTGCGCGTGCGAAAACTCGCTGTAGCGCGGGATCATGGCGCGCACGGCATCCGGTGTCTGCCCGGCATTCGTCGCGGAGATCGATGTGCGCCACGTTGGCACACCGATGAGCGCGAAGTCGGCGTGACCGTTCGGCGCTGGCCAATTGCCGGCGCGGGGCCACAGTGCATCGACGGGAAGGCTCATTACTGTTCAGTCTCGCGCATCGGCACGCGAACGTGAAGTCGCTCGGCAACCTCGATCGCATCCTCGTAGCCTGCGTCGGCATGTCGGATGACGCCCATTCCCGGGTCGTTGCTGAGCACGCGGGCGATCTTCTGCGCTGCGAGCTCGGTGCCGTCGGCGACCGTCACTTGCCCAGCGTGGATGGAGCGACCGATCCCCACGCCACCACCGTGGTGAATCGACACCCAGGTTGCGCCGGATGAAGTGTTGACGAGGGCGTTCAAGAGCGGCCAGTCAGCGATCGCATCCGAGCCATCCTTCATCGCCTCGGTCTCCCGGTACGGCGAGGCGACAGAGCCGGAGTCAAGGTGGTCGCGACCAATCACAATCGGCGCTGAGATCTCACCTGACGCCACCATCTCATTGAACTTCAGACCAGCCTTGTCGCGTTCGCCATAGCCGAGCCAGCAAATGCGGGCCGGAAGGCCCTGGAAGTGCACGCGCTCCCCCGCCATTTTTATCCACTTCGCAAGCGACTTGTTCTCCGGGAACAGCTCAAGGATCGCCTTGTCTGTCGCCGCGATGTCGGCCGGGTCGCCGCTGAGCGCAGCCCAGCGGAACGGTCCCTTGCCCTGCTCGAACAGCGGGCGGATATAGGCGGGCACGAATCCGGGGAACGCGAACGCGTTCTCGAATCCGGCCGTCTTCGCCTCGGTGCGGATGTTGTTTCCGTAGTCGAACACCTCTGAGCCGGCCTCCTGGAAGCCGACCATGGCCTCCACTTGCTTGCGCATCGAGTTGCGCGACTTGGTCGCAAACCCTTCCGGGTCGGCTTCGCGAGCCGGAATCCACTCGTCGAAGCTGTACTCGACCGGCAAGTAGGCGAGCGGGTCGTGCGCGCTCGTCTGGTCGGTGACAATGTCGATCTTTGCGCCCATCGCGAGCATCTGCGGGAACACCTCTGCCGCGTTGCCGAGCAGGCCGATGCTGAGCGGCTCCTTCTTGTCGCGCGCTGCGTAGGCGAGTTCGAGAGCATGCTCGATCGAGGTTGCCTCCACGTCAAGGTACCGGTGCTCGATTCGCCGGTCGATGCGACTCTGGTCAACGTCGACGCAAATCGCCACACCGTCATTCATGGTGACCGAGAGCGGCTGAGCGCCACCCATTCCACCGAGGCCACCCGTGAGGGTGATGGTGCCGGCGAGCGTTCCCCCGAACGACTTGTCGGCGACGGCCGAGAACGTCTCATAGGTGCCCTGAAGGATGCCTTGCGTTCCGATGTAGATCCACGATCCGGCGGTCATTTGCCCGTACATCGTGAGGCCGAGAGCTTCGAGGCGGCGGAACTCGTCCCAGTTCGCCCAGTCCCCCACAAGGTTCGAGTTCGCGATGAGCACGCGCGGCGCCCACTCGTTCGTGCGCATGACGCCGACCGGTTTGCCGGACTGCACGAGCATCGTCTCGTCATTCTTGAGGGTTTTGAGCGTGCGCACCATGGCGTCGAACGCCTCCCAGTTGCGCGCCGCCTTGCCGGTGCCGCCGTAGACAACGAGGTCATCCGGGTGCTCGGCGACCTCCGGGTCGAGGTTGTTCTGCAGCATCCGCAATACGGCTTCCTGCTGCCAGCCGAGTGTGTGCAATTCGGTTCCACGGTACGCCCTCACGGGACGCGGTCCTGAAACGTTGGCTCCTGCGCTCATACGAGTTCTCCTCCTGCGTTCGAAACAGCGGATGCCGCGGCCGCGAGAAGCGAACCGTCGAGCACCATGTCGTGGGCGGCCGCGATTTCCGGGGCCAGGTATCGGTCGGTGGCCGGGCCTTCGACCCGGGTGCGAAGTTGGTCGCGCACTGCAGCGCCAACGGGGCCGGGCTGCACCGGGGCGCGCAAGTCCATCGCGCGAGCGCTCGTGAGCAGCTCAATCGCAACGACGCGGCCAAGGCCATCAATCGAGCGGCGCAACTTTCGGGCAGCACTCCACCCCATCGACACGTGGTCTTCCTGCATCGCCGACGATGGAATCGAGTCGACGCTCGCCGGGACCGCGAGGCGCTTGAGTTCGCTCACGATCCCCGCTTGCGTGTACTGCGCGATCATGTGGCCGGAATCGACGCCGGGGTCGTCGGCGAGAAACGCGTTCAGACCGTGGTTGCGAGCGACATCCAGAAAGCGGTCGGTGCGCCTCTCGCTCATGCTCGCGAGGTCCGCGACGGCGATCGCTAGGAAGTCGAGCACGTAGCCGAGCGGCGCGCCGTGGAAGTTGCCGTTCGATTCGAGACGGTCATCGAGTGTGACGACAGGGTTGTCGATGGCGCTCGCGAGCTCGCGCTCGGCGACAAGCGTTGCGTGGTCGATCGTGTCGCGCACGGCTCCGTGCACTTGAGGTGCGCAGCGCAGCGAATAAGCATCCTGCACTCGCGTGAAGCCTTCTGGACGGCTGATCATGGTCGAGTCCTTGAGAACCGCGCGCATGTTTGCGGCAGAATCCTGCTGACCCACTTGGGGTCGGAGCGCGTGAAGGTCGGCCGCGAACACCGCATCCGTGCCCTGCAGCCCCTCGACGCTGAGCGCCGCCGCAAGATCGGCCGTCGTGACGAGCTGGCGCAGGTCATGGATGGCCATGATGAGCATGCCGAGCATGCCATCCGTTCCGTTGATGAGAGCGAGGCCCTCTTTTTCGCGAAGTTCAATGGGCTCGATTCCCGCCGCCGCAAGCGCTTCGGATGCCGGCATGAGCGTGCCGCTCGCGTCCCGAACTTCCCCTTCGCCGAGCAGCGCGAGCGCGCAGTGCGCTAGCGGGGCGAGGTCGCCGGAGCAGCCGAGGCTCCCATACTCGCCAACGATCGGGGTGATGCCAGCGTTGAGCAGCTTGACGTAGGTTTCCGCAACGACAGGGCGCACGCCGGTGCGACCCGTGGCGAGAGTCGACAGCCTCAGCAACATGGTGGCGCGCACCACTTCGCGCTCGACCTCGGGGCCGCTGCTCGCAGCATGGCTGAGTACGAGCGAGCGCTGCAATTGCGCACGCCGCTCGAACGGGATGTGCTTGCTCGCAAGCGCACCGAATCCGGTCGAAACACCGTAGTGCGGTTGCGGATCGGCGGCAAGCGAATCGATCACGGACCGGCTGTGCTCCATTGCTTTCACGGCATCCGGCGCCAACTCCACGACGGCACCTCCACGCGAAATCGCGGCCACGTCGGCACGGCTTGGAGCATCGATGCCAAGTAACACTTGTCTCATGTCTCTCATTAGATTCCCAAACCGGATGCCGTGGGCCCCATTCCGCGATAATCTGTCTGGTATCCCAGACAAAATCTCAGTCCCGTTTCATCCGTTCTTGCGAAAATTCAGGAAACCGCGTCATGACTCATCAATCGAACCCTGACAATCCGGATGCCGTCACGGCAAACCAACGCAGTTTCCTGAATTTTCGGCACGACCGGGACGGAGACTCTTGGCTGGGCGCAATGACGACAAAGGAGGATGAGCGATGACGGTAGTGCCTGCCGCGCGAAACACGCTGCGCATCATCCGGTACCTGGCAGGACACAGCGGGCCTGTGCGCGCTGCAACCGTCAGCCGCGACCTCGGACTTCCTCGCTCGAGCGTGTACCAATTGCTGAGCGTCATGCAGCGCGAAGGTTTCGTCGTGCATTCACCTGAGCATCAAGGCTTCGCGCTTGCGCGCCTTCTCGGCGAGATCGGCTCCTCAGTGCTCGCCTCGAACGCGCTCGCCCGGCTCGGAACCCCGCTGCTTGAAAGACTCATCGCTGAAACCAAGTTGCCTGTTGTCGCGCACCTCGGCGTGCTGCAACACGGCGATGTCGTATACGCGTCAAAGGTGGCCGCCGCACGCGCTCCCGCCGTCGTGACAAGCATCGGCGTTCGCCTCCCCTCCCACCTCACCGCCACGGGTCGCGCCATGCTCGCGGCGCTATCGGATGCCCAGTTCGAGGCGATCTACGCCGGCCAAGCTCTTCCCCTCCGCACGACCAAGGGCCCCTCCACCGTTTCCGAGCTGGCCAAGCTGCTGCGCGAATGCCGCGAGCGCGGCTGGGCCACAGAAGACGGCGACATCGATCCCGCCTACGCGTCAGTTGCCGCGGCCGTACTCGACCACAACAGTTACCCGGCGGCATCCGTGGGACTCACGTTCCGTCGCACGCTCGTTGATGACGCTCAATGGGTGCGCTTCGGGCGCGCCGTCGAGGCCGCCGCCACGACACTCAGCCGCCGCATCCGGGGCCGCCCCTGACCAACCGCCCTTAACTTTCATCATTCAGGAGGCGGTGTGGCTGGAGTTGCCATTGTGCCCAGTGTGACCTCATTTCTCGTCAGTATTCACATCTGCACCACAACATCCTGAATGATGAAAGGAAGCAGACCAACAAGGGAGTTCGGATGTCGCCGGATCACAACAACACCGCTCCGACGAGCGACGCTATCGTCATCGGCGGTGGGCTCTCAGGGCTCGTTGCGGCCGCCGAACTCATCAACGCCGGCAAGCACGTGACGATCCTCGATCAGGAGCCTGAAGCGAGCTTCGGCGGTCAGGCGTGGTGGTCGTTTGGCGGACTGTTCCTCATCAACTCCCCCGAGCAGCGCCGGATGGGGATCAAGGACTCTCTCGAACTCGCCCGCCAGGACTGGGCCGGCACGGCGGGCTTCGACCGCGACGAGGACCTCTGGCCGCGCAAATGGGCTGAAGCGTATTTGCATTTTGCCGCTGGCGAGAAGCGCGAATGGCTGCGCGGCATGGGCGTGAAGTTCTTCCCCGTCGTCGGCTGGGCGGAGCGCGGCGGCTACACAGCGACAGGGCACGGCAACTCTGTGCCCCGCTTCCACATCACGTGGGGCACGGGGCCCGGCATCCTCGAACCGTTCGTGAAGCGCGTTCGCGCCGGTGTCGACGCGGGTCTCGTGACTCTCAAATTTCGTCACCAGGTTGACGAACTCATCGTCGAAGACGGCGCCGTCGTCGGCGTACGCGGCACCATCCTGAAGCAGGATGACGCCGCCCGCGGCGAGGCAAGCAACCGCGAGAAGGCTGGCGAGTTTGAAGCCCGAGCGGCAGCAGTCATCGTCGCGAGCGGTGGGATCGGCGGAAACCACGACCTCGTGCGCAAGCAGTGGCCGCGCCGCTTCGGCGAGCCGCCGGCGAGCATGATTTCGGGTGTTCCTGCGCACGTCGACGGTCGCATGTTGGGTATCAGCGAAAAGGCAGGCGCGAACCTCATCAACGGCGATCGCATGTGGCACTACGTCGAGGGCATTAAGAATTATGCGCCAGTGTGGCCTAAGCACGGCATCCGGATCTTGCCTGGCCCGTCCAGCGTTTGGCTCGACGCAACGGGCAAACGCCTGCCGGCTCCGCTGTTCCCAGGGTTTGATTCGCTCGGCACGCTCGAACACATCATGACCACTGGGTACGACTACACGTGGTTCATCCTCACGCAAAAGATCATCGAGAAAGAGTTTGCGCTGAGCGGCAGCGAGCAAAATCCCGACCTCACCGGCAAAAGTGTTCGCGAGCTTCTCAAACAGAGACTCGGCAAGGGAGCTACGGGGCCGGTCGAAGCGTTCAAGGAGAAGGGCGAAGACTTCATCGTCGCCGACTCGCTCGACGAAATCATCGCCGGCATGCAAAAACTCGCGCCCGATGTCGAGCTCGACGCCGCACTCGTGCGCGAGGAGATCGAAGCGAGAGACCGCGAACTGACCAACAAGTTCTCGAAAGACTCGCAAATCAACGCGATGCGGCAAGCGCGAAACTACCTTGGTGACAAACTCATCCGTGTCGCAACGCCGCACCGCATCCTGGACCCCAAAGCTGGGCCTCTCATCGCCGTGAAACTGCACATTCTCACCCGCAAGAGTCTCGGCGGGATCGAAACGAACCTCGACTCTCAGGCTCTCGGCGTCGACGGGCAACCCATCCAGGGTCTCTTTGCTGCTGGTGAGGCGAGCGGGTTCGGCGGTGGAGGCGTTCACGGTTACCGCAGCCTCGAAGGAACGTTCCTCGGGGGTTGCCTGTTCAGTGGTCGACAAGCGGGCAGAGGCGCCGCGAAGGCGGGGCTAAGCTAACTAACCATGACGCTTCCTTTGGCAGGTTGGTACCCGGATCCTGACGGTTCGGCGCGGTCCCGTTGGTGGAACGGAGTTGCCTGGACCGACGATTATTCCGACTATCAGGCGCCGGAGGCGACGACTTCTCCCGCCGGGCCGGTGGGCGCGATGCCACAAGTGAGCCCGTACAGCTCGACAAGTTCAGCGACATTGAGCGCCCCGGCCGGCACCCCGTGGAACACGGTGTGGATCTGGCTCGTCGTCTTCGTTCCGTACGTGTCTATCGTGAGCCTTTTCCTCGTCGACTGGCGCGGAATGCTGGACTTTTCGGCCATGACGAACGAGTCGGCAATGATGATGACGATGTTCTCGCCCGGCTATTTCGTCGCCATCATCCTCGGCTGGATCACCTATGGCCTCAGCGTATGGTTCTGCTATCTTGACTGGCGCGAACTTGAGCGCCGCAGTGTGCCTCGCCCTTTCCACTGGGCATTCGGCTTCCTTTCATCTGCCGTCTACCCCATCGGTCGCTCCGTGGTCGTGAAACGAAGGACCGGTCATGGGGTATCGCCGATGTGGGTTTCGATTGCGCTTATGGTGCTGTCGTTCATTCTGTCGATCGCATTCAGCGTGTACCTCGTGACGGTGATCTTCGACCAGGCGATGTCGTATCCGGGGTTCTAAGTCACCGAGCTTGCCGCATCACGCCTGAAGCGTCCACGGCTTCCTGCGCACCAAAATGTGTCCACGCCGTGAACTCAATCGAGTCCACGGTCCGGTCTCGAGGACATTGACCGATTCCGGCGATGAGAGGAAACCGAGTGTGAAGCTCGCGAACCCTGCTCCCGCCGGTATGTGCTCGAATCCGTCGATCGGTCTGCTCCACACTTCAGCGCGTACGCGGTGAACGAGTTGCTCCCCCGTGCCGGCGGGAACCGAATTCTTAATCTCGGTGATGCCAGCGTCGGCCACTGATTCGAGCAGTTCGGAGGGAATCGGATCGAGCGTGTGCCATCCACCGCGCGGCGGTGAAATGGCGGCCCACACGACAGTGTTTACTTCGATGGGCAAGCTCACG
>RCMY010003619.1_pt1 | contig 27130 bp, 21 predicted proteins | sample 2041341 | NCBI WGS metagenome assembly RCMY01 (sample SAMN09708234, study PRJNA481090) | Marine sediment metagenome, whole genome shotgun sequencing project.
ACCCACAGGCGCCAGCCGCCGTCTTTTTCAGGCTGACAATACACTGCATCGTCAAAGTCTCTGGCGTCTTCGCCATCAATAGTCACTAATGGTAAATTACGTAAATCGACTCGTTCTTGCTTCGCCTCTTCAGGAACTTCTTCCGTCAGTTTACTGACCGCATTAGACACTGCTTTTGGCCAAACATGGGGAATGTCAAAATTGCGTAGTGCAGTTTCAATTTCCATTCCAGGCGCCATATGCTCGCCTAGTACTTCAATTATTTTGCCAGTGGGATTCATTTGCCTGCGAGGGCGCTGAATAATTTCCACCACCACCACATGTCCTTGACGAGCGCCGTGAGTATATTCCTTGGGAATAATAATTTCATGACAAATACGGTTGTCATCAGGAATAACAATACTGATGCCTTCCTCTGAAAAGTATCGGCCAACTATAGCCTCTGCTCTGGGTTCAACGACCCTATTGACGCGAAACTCTTCACGTCCTCGGCGGTCAGTTTGCCCTAATGTACCTTCCACTACGTCATCGTGAAGTAGTGTCGACATTTGGCCGATGGTAATAAAGTAATCTTTTTCTGTGGGCGAATGCTTTAAAAAGCCAAAACCATCACGATGGCCAATTACACGGCCTTGTATCAGATCATTCTGATTTTGAATTTCGTATTTTTTATCGCGGTTAAACGCAACCTGGCCGTCTCGCTCCATAGCGCGCAGGCGGCGTTGAATACCAATGCGGCTTTCTTCATCTTTTGCGTTTAGCATATGACAAATGTCGGTATACGATAAGGCCTTGTCTTCATTGGCTAACATGCTCAGTAAATATTCTCTACTAGCAACTGGATTTTCGTACTTTATTTGTTCTCGCGCAAAATGAGGGTCTTTGCTTGACGACTTTTCAGATTTGTTAGTCTTGGTGTTAGCCATATTGTCTTTATTTGAGGGTGTTTTTTTATTTTGCAGTTTCTTAGATTCTTTTTTAGTCAATTCTTTCTTATTTGAAGACGGGGATATATTAGATACCGTCTTTGTTTTTGTTGGTTTATTTTCTTTCTTCATAGCGTAAGTATAACGCAATGTTAAATTTTTAAAAGCCTTATTAAAGTTACCATGTTTTTCGAGTAAGCAAAATCTATTTTAATTTCATAATTGCGTGTGCAAACTAGCCGCCATATGCAGTCCTTTTTCCATCGCACCTTCTAAGGACTCATCACTCGCTAATGCAACGCCCATGCGCCTAATGCCCGACACATCTGGTTTACCGAACAGTCGTAAATCGGTACTTGGCAATGACAAGACCGCGGCTAAATTACTATAACTCACCCGAGTAGATTGCCCCTCAACTAACAACGCTACCGAAACCGAGGGCTTTCTAAACCCTATATTAGGAATGGGCAAGCCAAGAAACGCGCGCGCATGCAGCGCAAATTCAGATAAATCTTGCGAAATTAGCGTGACCATACCGGTATCGTGTGGCCTAGGTGACACTTCACTGAAAATAACATCATCTCCTTTAATAAAGAGTTCAACACCAAACAAACCTTTTCCGCCTAGCGCACTGGTCACTTTTTCTGCCATTTCTTGTGCCCGCTGCAGTGCTAACTCTGACATTGGCTGTGGCTGCCAGCTTTCACGATAATCACCATTTTGCTGGCGATGGCCAATTGGCTCGCAGTAACTAGTGCCTGCCTGATGGCAGACGGTGAGTAAGGTAATTTCATAATCAAACTCTACAAAACTCTCAACAATCACTTTGCCTTTTCCCGCTCTTCCCCCCTGTTGCGCATAATCCCAAGCGCTGTCAATATCGGCATCTGATGAAAGCAGGCTTTGCCCTTTACCAGACGAACTCATTACCGGCTTCACAAAACAAGGAAAGCCTACGCTTTTTACCGATGCAATAAAGTCGGGTTTGGTGTCTGCAAATGCATATTTTGACGTCGGAATGTTAAGCTCTTGTGCAACAAGGCGCCTAATCCCCTCACGATTCATAGTCAAATGAGCGGCTTTAGCACTAGGCACAACGTTAAATCCTTCGGCCTCTAGCGTGAGCAATGTATTGGTGGCAATGGCTTCAATTTCAGGCACAATAAAGTTAGGCTTTTCAGCGTAAACTATTTTTGCGAGTGCTTCACCATCAAGCATAGACAAACAATAACTGCGATCGGCCACTTGCATCGCGGGAGCATTTTCATAGCGATCAAGCGCGATCACTTCACACCCCAGTCTTTTAAGTTCAATAGCCACTTCTTTACCCAGTTCGCCCGAACCCAATAACATGACTTTTACGGCAGTGTCTGAAAATGGCGTACCTATTGTATCGATACCCGAAGATGAAAGGTTTGTATGCGAAGTTGTCATGAAGGCCACACGGCTAAAAAAGTAAGGGCTATATTTAAGCATATTTTAGCCACAAGGCAACCGTAATCAATTCACGATAGCACCGTTATTATATAAAAATAGATACTAGACACTATTCGATTAGAGGCTGTCTGGCTTGGCGCACTGCTTTTGGATGCATTAGTCTTTCTAGCTGCTGCAAATGATCTGCTATTTGCCGATGCCGCTGAGGATTATCAGTAATTGCGTTGTACAGCCAGTGGTAGATGTCTTCATAGTCATACGGGCTACCATGTCCCTGTTCAAATAACTGCGCCAACTGTAACTGCGCCGATAAGTGCCCTAAAGCCGCAGCCTCACGCAAGTAAATAACGGCTCGTTCAGTGTCTTGCTGAACTAACTTGCCTTTAGAATAGTAACGACCAAGCTGCTCGAGTGCGGCGGGTAATCCTTGCGCAGCGGCTTGACGCATATAATTTATACCTTGCGCAGCGTTGGTATCCACACACACTCCCCACGCTAGCATGTCTCCCCACAAAAACTGAAAAGCGGGTATACGCATTACTTCAGCACGCGCTTCAATATCTTCTACAATTTGACAACGATCCTCTTTAATACGCGCTAAATGTTGATTGTTATTAATTAAGTGAATTAACTCGTCTTGCGAATACACCTGCACCGCGGCCAATTCTTGCGCTTTTACAATATTTGAGGTGAATAAAAAACACATTAACAAGATGATTATGCCGTATTTGTATAACGCAGAATCAACAAAAGCGTTGTGAGTAAAGAAGAGTGGCATGAATGAATGATCCATCAAAACAGAATGAGTACGTTTTTATCGGCTACATTTACTATTACTTAATTTGTTTACTGATCCAAAACTTCAGCTTTTCAACACCCGCGCAACCTAAGTAAAGTCTTGATAGAGAAAACGCGTGTTAAAGTTGACTCTTTGTCTGTATCCACCAGTGTGAAAAATCGGATAATAAGCACTCATTTTTGCATTAACGATAAGACTTTAGTAGTTTCATCATCTTTTTTTAATTTTTTTTACAATTTCATTTCATTTTATGTTATTTTACTTCCTGTTAACAATTAGCACCGTTTTTGCAATACCTGAACACGCTGTTGCCAAGCCTAGATAATGTTCAGGTGTGTAGTACCCTCTCTTATATCGGACAATCCCTAGAGCCGTAAAGATTCAGCCAAGCATTTTGCTTGGCTTTTTTTTTGCTTTGATCAAACGTTAATGACGAAATTGCTGTAACATTAGTTAAGTATTTTTTTTGGCGAAGAAAGCATCATTAATGAAATATAAAGACTTACGCGATTTTATTGGGCAATTAGAAAAAATTGGCCAACTTAAACGAGTGGCTATGCCAATAGACACCGACTTAGAAATGACCGAAATTGCTGACCGTACGCTTCGTGCTGGTGGTCCTGCTATTTTATTTGAAAATCCTAAAGGGCATAATATGCCGGTATTGGTCAATTTATTTGGCACCCCCGAAAGAGTCGCGCTAGGTATGGGGCAAGAATCAGTAGCAGCTTTACGAGAAGTTGGCAAACTACTCGCTTTTTTAAAAGAGCCCGAGCCTCCCAAAGGGCTAAAAGACTTAATGAGTAAAATACCGGTTTTTAAACAGGTATTGAATATGCCTGTAAAAGTCGTTAAAAAGGCCGTTTGTCAACAGAATATCATTGAAGGGGACGACGTTGATTTAGCCTTATTGCCAATACAGCGCTGCTGGCCTGAAGATGCAGCACCGCTTATTACGTGGGGCCTTACGGTTACTAAGGGGCCGCATAAAAAACGCCAGAACTTAGGAATTTATCGGCAACAAGTGATTGCAAAAAACAAGATAATCATGCGCTGGTTATCGCATCGTGGCGGTGCTTTAGATTTTAAAGAATGGTGTCAAGAACACCCTGGAGAACCTTATCCGGTTTCGGTTGCATTAGGCGCCGACCCTGCCACAATTTTAGGTGCCGTCACGCCTGTGCCTGATACTTTGTCAGAGTACGCGTTTGCCGGTTTACTGCGAGGCGACAAAACTGAAGTCGTAAAATCTATTTCGAACGATTTACAAGTGCCGGCTTCTGCTGAAATTGTATTGGAAGGTTACATCGCGCAGGGCGAGACCGCGCCGGAAGGACCTTATGGAGATCATACTGGTTATTACAATGAAGTGGATGACTTCCCGGTTATGACAATTACGCACATAACCCATCGCGACAATCCAATTTATCACTCCACTTATACCGGCAGGCCACCTGATGAGCCTGCTATATTAGGTGTTGCACTAAATGAAGTATTTGTGCCTATTTTACAAAAACAGTTTCCCGAAATTGTAGATTTCTATCTGCCCCCTGAAGGTTGTTCATATCGTATGGCTATAGTGACCATGAAGAAACAATATCCGGGCCATGCTAAACGCGTCATGATGGGGGTTTGGTCATTCTTACGGCAATTTATGTATACAAAATTTGTGATAGTATGCGATGACGATGTAAACGCACGAGATTGGAATGACGTTATTTGGGCAATCACAACGCGTATGGACCCTGCTCGAGATACAACACTAATTGAAAATACGCCCATAGATTATTTAGATTTTGCGTCACCGGTGTCTGGTTTAGGCTCTAAAATGGGCCTTGATGCGACCAATAAATTCCCCGGAGAAACAAATCGTGAATGGGGAACGCCCATTAAAATGGACGAAAAAGTAAAGCAAAAAATTGATGACATTTGGCAAGAATTAGGCATTTTAGATTAACCAACCCATTTGCTGTCGACAAAGGCGACAGCAAAGCAAGAAAACAGGAATAAAATGAGCATTATTGAAACTCGTGTAGTAAGTATTGACTTACTTACGCCACAGGTATTAAAGATTGTATTGGATGCGAAGCAAGCTCTAAATCTTAAAGCTGGGCAATATTTACAAGTCGTAATGGGCGAGCAAGATAAACGGCCTTTTTCAATTGCCAATATGCCTTCTAGTGATGGTCTAATTGAATTACATATTGGCGCCTCTCAAGAAAACCCTCATGCCTATGAAGTGGTGCAACTTGCGCGCAAAAATAAGGCCCTTACTGTTGAAGTAAACTTAGGTGACGCCTTTAGACGCGACAGCGAATTGCCCGCCATTATTGTTGCTGGCGGTACAGGTTACTCGTATGCAAAATCAATATTATTTGATTCCCTGCGCGAGCAACCCGCGCGAAAAATTTATCTCTATTGGGGCGCAAAATCTATAAATGATTTGTACGAAGCAAACATTTTGGCAGAATTGGCTAAATTGCACGAGAATTTTGAATTTGTACCCGTAATTGAAGAAATGGAGCCAGGCTATATAGGCAAAACAGGTTTAGTGCATGAAGCTGTGCTTCAAGATTTCAATGACTTAAGTGAGGTTGAAGTATACGTGGCGGGTCGCTTTGAGATGGCGACAGTGGTAAAAAAAGCATTTTTGCCCTTAGGACTAAAAGAAGAAAACTTGATTGGTGACGCATTTGCTTTTTTATAAGCAAATGATGATTAAGTACTACCGTATTAGACGACGCACGATTATCAAATGAAACACGGCTGTTTACGCTACGTTGTAATATTATGATTGATAATCAAATCCAATGCTCGCAATTAAACGTTTAATAACTTATATGCAGTTAAAAGACTAAGTGGTGAACTGGTTGAAGATGAAAAAAGCAATTTTAGTGATGAATGTAAAACGTAAGTCTAAGCTGGTATTTGGTCTATTTATAACGACACTATTATTAAGTGCACAAGTATTGAGTGTTCAAGCGCAGAATAATCTTGAACTCGTTGGTAACCAAGTGCCTACTTTAATAGATACCCCCGACTTCCCGTCTAGAGCGATTAATATTGTTAAAGCCGCTTTACCTGAATATTCTGTGAATGTGACAGCGACCACCCAAGCTTGGTCAGGAAGCGGCCTTCGAAGTGGTAAATACGCGGGCTTTATCGATTATTATTCACTCAACAATCAACGTGATAACTATTTATATTCTGACCCTTATTTACTTATTCCACTGCACATCGCGTCACGTAATTCAAATGCGGTAGAAGTTGTCAGATTAGATAAGATTTATCGTACGTCACTTGGTATAGAAAATCGTTTTGCCAACACCGACCAATTAAGATCTGAGCGCTCAGTAAGATGGGCTCGCTCACCCGATTTTTTGACCAATATAAAACAGTTAGCAGGTCAACGTGTCGATTATATTATTGCGGATAAAAGCATGCTTGACGAGTTTAATAAACTATTATTACACGTTAAAGTAAGTCCGGTTTTTTTATCAAAAACACCCATTTATAATGTGCAAATGCGCCTTGCCATGCGGGCAGATGCCCCTGATGCGGCCGCCATTATTAAAGCCTTTAACCAAGGCCTTATGGCTCTTAAAGAAACAGGTCAATACGACTTGTTGTTAAATCCGACGGTGGATTCGTTGTCGTTATTAGACGAAGCCTTATACCAAGATATTATTAGAAAGTGGTAGTTAATTGGATTAGAAAATGGCTCTTAATCATGGTTGGCGGGGATCTTATACTACAATGCTTGTTGCGAATATTTCACGGCTGCAAAATAAGCCCCGTGCACTGCATCAGCCTCAGGTTTGTGAATAGGTCTATTTAAGATTGCTTGCAATCGTGGCGCGTAAGTTTGGCCTAAACCGCCGTCTATATAGATAGGTAGAGTGCCCTTAACATGAAAAGTTAACAGCTTTGCAAAATAGTGCGCTCCTTCATCCAACCAGTTATCAACTAAGCTACTAGCCGACTGTGCTTGTAATATTGCCGGCACAAGATGCCCAAAAGTGACTGCTGTTGCCTGCCCATAGTGCTCGATAATCTCGCTAATATTGGTGCCCAAGATTGTTTGTAATGATTGAAACAAGGTAGTTTCACCGCAAGGTGTTTCTAAGGCTTGCAAATACCACGATACCGCTTTTTTACCTAACCAAGCGCCCGAACCAATATCACCAAGTAAAAAACCATGCCCTCCTAAATAGCGCATCTTATTTTTCAAAGCTTTGTTGTCTAAAATAGCCACGCACGAGCCCGTGCCAACAATAACCAGTGCACACGATTGCTTATGACGCGCCGCTAAACAAGACACATGGATATCGGTGGTTAGCAAAGCGTGATGATAATTATGCTGCCAATTGGCAAAGCGCGCTTTAACTGACCCTATACTCGCGCCTGCACAGCCCAAACTCAATAAGCAATTATGCGACGACACATCTAATCCCTTTACTGCCTCGAGTAGCTTATTAGCGGCATCTTCAATAGCGGCAATTGCGCCATCAAAGTTAGAATACAAATTAGCAGGCCCCGTAATGCACGTTGCTAATACCTCACCTTGTGGCGTAAATAAACTTGCCTTACACTTAGTGCCGCCACCATCTACAGCAATAATATACATTGCAGAAACATTCTCCATGTTACGTCATAATATACGATGCCTAGTAATTTTAAGCGTGTCGTAACAGATTATGGCTAAACTTTAGCACCGAATACTTTGACAATCACGGGTTTTCAAGTCTTTAATAGAGGTCTGTTGCATTTATATAAAAGTGTTAAATCTATCCTAATGAAAGTGCTCTTTCCGATTATTGCAATAAGTTGTCTATTACCCGTTCTACAGAGTTGCTACTCGCATGAGCCTGATCGTGATGATAGAGCCGCTAGTGCCGCTAATGCAATAAACACTATGCCAACGATAGATGAAACCACAGCCACTGAATTTTATAAGAAAACCATGAATGCCGCCCCGTTTTTACCGCAAAATCAAGACAGTAAGCATATTGCTTGTGCATTGCCTGAAGCTTCCCAAAATACCCATAAAACAAGCTTGCAAGCAAACTACAGTGCCTATCAATGGGAACAGCGTATTGCACACAACTGGTCATTTTTTGATATTCCGGCTAGCAACGGGCGCATAACCCTTATCGATATAAAACAATATAAAGGTCAACCCGCGTATCGGTACTTGGCCAATAGTCATACACAAAATGAACTATATGAACCATGGAGCTCATCCAAAATTTTTGCCTACACAGGCGCAATGGCGCAGCTTAGAATGCAAGCTAAAGATGTGCATAGCACTGCCGTTCCTTTATCACATGGTTTAATAGGTGAGCATCATATTGCCGATATGATTACCAGTATTAATAGTTACGAAGCATTTTCTAAAGCAGACGGTAACAGCAATGACCTAGCAAGCTTTTTTGCCAATATAGCCACACGAAACTACCTCAGTAATTTATTTTACGATGAATGGTTGAAATTAAGCACGCCGCACATTTATTTTAGAGGCGCCTATGGGCCCACGGCTTTCACACCCACACAATACACGTGGCACAGTGCCGACAATTCCTTAAGCCTGCCCATTAGCATGAACAACGAAGCGGCGCTAGACCCCGGCTACCTTGAGTACAGGTGCGATGACTGCGCGCTAACTGGAAATAAGCCAATGACCACATTAGCGCAAGCAGAATGGTTTAAACGTCTAGTCACGCATAGCGATGATCCCGCAACAGCACACCCAGCAATAACGCAAAGCGATGTAGACACCTTATTTTATGGCACAGGACACTCACAAAATCCGGCTCAATTTGCGGGCATGACAATGGGCATATCCACCATGTTACACCAAGCCATTGCGGCTAATATTGATGCAAAGAGCGCCAACAATAGCGGCGCTGAAATAGCGGATAATGCAAAAGCCGTGTTAGATAATGCAACAAATGGTAACTGGCGAGTATTTCAAAAAATTGGTTGGGGCCCTAGCGAGACTCGCTCTACTGCTGAAAACGTGGTGTTAGCCTATGTGTGTTTACCCCAATATAAAGGCGGCAAAGCCTTTGTTGTTGCTGCGCAAGTAGCAGTGCCAAACGCAAAGGAAGAAAATGTTGCGCTAGCGGGGATCAAAATGCAGGCGCTATTAAGCGATGCGATGCGTCAATATTTAGCGATGCCTTGAAGCGCTCACGTTATTTACGCAACATATCGTAAAGTTTTGCACGCTAACTTGGTTTATTTGTGGTTGCATGAATATATACCCGCGGCACTCGACTAGATACCCGCGTCATTAACTCATAACCAATGGTGCCTATATGATCGGCAACTTCATTAATAGGAAGCTTATCGCCCCACAGCTGTATACTGTCACCCACTTCAACCTTGGCTAAATCGGTCACGTCGAAGGTCAGCATGTCCATAGACACCCGGCCAATTAGCGGGACTATTTTATCGTTACACCATGCTGGTGTGCCTGTTGGCGCGTGGCGGGGGTAACCATCGGCATAGCCTAGCGCGACCGTTGCAATAACAGAGTCGCGATGTGCTTTCCACGTGCTTCCGTAACCCACTGTTTCGCCTTTTTGAATCGTTCTAAGCGCCATAATTTGAGAATTTAGGTGCATTACAGTTTGTAAGTCAAGCGGATTGTCGCCCGCCATAAAAGGAGTTGAACCATATAGAGCAATGCCTACGCGCACATAATCTTGGCGCGCATGCGAAAATCGAGCACTAGTAGCCGAGTTAGCAATGCAAAGTGGCTGTTGAGTATTTTCTGCCATTGCCAAAAATCGACTAATTTGTTGCTCAGCATGTATAGGATTACGGTCGTCTGCGTCGGCTAAATGCGTCGCTAGCACCGTGTTTTGGTCAATAAAGCTCGCATACGCTTGTAAAATATCAGGCAGTTCGTTAAGCGGTAAACCAAGCCTGTGCATACCCGAATCAAATTTAAGCCATGCTTTGGCCTTTATGCGGTCGGCCATTTTATCGTTATGAAACGTTTCATAAGCGTCTAACTGCCACTTGCTGTGTAACATCCAAATAATATTGTGTAATGTGCACGTCACTAAATCATCTTTGCTGTGCGGCCCCTGCAAAATTAATATTGGTTTAACGATACCAGCGGCACGTAACTCTTGTGCTTCTGATAAAAACGCCACCGCCAGTGCGTCAACATAGGGCTCAATTTCTGTCGCAACCACAACGGCCCCATTGCCATAGGCATTTGCTTTTACCACGCCAACCATTTTACTCATTTTTGAAATGTTTTTTAAGGTATCAAGGTTGTTGCGCAAAGCAGCTAAATTGATAGTAGCAATAGTTGGACGACTCACGTGTTAGATCCTTAAATGAAGTTGATGAACTTTATCACTGCCCATCTAAAGTGGCGGTTAGATCACGCTAAACCCTAATAATACATCAAGAATGTTTGTCTACAACCGTATTTGCTTGTTATTGTAGATAAGCCGACATATATCAAACTAACACTCATATTGAATAAATTCCATTTTAAAAGATAATATTGGAATAATTTATTACTATACAGCTAGGTCACGATTGGGTATAACAGATAAAGCATGACCCAACTTCACCAGTGTTAACGCACGCAATAAAAATAATAATAGGAAAGTAGAAATGCCGCACATTGCCTTACCCCCTCACCAAACAACAGCATTAATAGACATACGCGGTATATTGCAAAATGGATTAAGCATGAGCGTGAACGGACACTGTAAAAATGATTGATCAGTTCAGTATCGTCGATTGGTCAATATTTGCAGGATACGCAATTATTTTAGTGGTAACGGGCATCTGGTTTAATCGCAAGGCGCAGTCTAGCAAAGATTATTTTTTAGCGGGAAATCAAATGCCAGTGTGGCTGGTGGGTGTTTCGGTATTGGCAACCTCACAATCGGCGGCAACGTTTTTAGGTGGCCCCGACCAAGGCTATAGAGGCGACTTAACGTATTTAGCAACCAATATTGCAGGCTTTATTGCGGCTATTTTTGTGTCATCTTTTTTACTGCCTAAATTTTATCAATACAAGGTGTATACGGTTTACGAATTGCTCGCCCAGCGCTTTGGCGAGAATGCCAAGTATCAAGCCGGCAGCGTTTATTTAGTAGGGCGATTATTTGCCAGTGGTGCACGCCTTTATATGGCGGCAATTGCTGTGGCTATGATTTTATTTGGCAATATTGAAGCGGGCAACGTCGTAATGTCGATTCTGCTTATTGCCTGTGTTGGATTTGCCTACACCATGTATGGCGGCGTGCGTAGCGTTATTTATAGCGATGTTATTCAAGCCATCATTTATATTACGGCTGCTTTGTTAGTGCTGGGCTACTTGTATATGAGTATTCCTGCCGACTTTTCTAGCATTATTGACGCACTGGCTAATCCAGGTGGCGGTCAAGCATCAAAACTCACCTTACTCAATTTTAATGTAGATTTTAGTGGTGAGGGCGTATTTAGCTTTTGGGCAATTATTACCGGCTTTGTGTTGTTAAACATTGCCGCGTTTGGTCTTGATCAAGATGTGACCCAGCGCATGTTAACCTGTAAAGACAGTAAAAGTGCAAACCGAGCGCTTTTAAGTTCTATCTTTATGGGCATACCTGTGGTGTTAATATTTGTTTGTATTGGTTTGCTGCTATTTATTTATTATCAACGCCCCGATTTAATGAACCTTGGACAGTCTGATGCGCCAACGCCTGAATTTATAGGTCAAACTGTCACTATTTTTATGTACTATGTTCTCACCGATTTGCCCAATGGCATAAAGGCGATTGTGACTATTGGTATTATTGCGGCTGCGCTATCGACCTTAAATTCTGGTTTAAATAGTATGTCGTCGGTGGTGGTGCAAGATTTATATAGAGGCTATTACTGCGGACTCATCAAAAAGTCTAAGCCCAGCGAAGAACAGTTGGTAACGGCCGGTCGCATAAGCATGGGGGTTGTTGCCATATTACTGAGTACTATGGCTGCGCTTTGTTATTATTGGCAACAATATACCGATACACCGCTATTGGCATTTGCGCTGAGCGTTATGGTTTTTTCCTACAGCGGCTTACTGGGCGTGTATTTTACCGCATTATTTACTAAACGAGGTTCAGCGCGTTCTATTGTTGCTGCGCTTTTAGTTGGTTTTTCAATTCCGGTATTAATGCAGCCTTATGTGCAAACGCTGTATTTGCAGGAGTCGCAGCAGTTTGATCTCAACTTTGCCTATCAATTATTAATTGCCACAACAATAGCCACAATCGTATGTTGTTTAGGGCATACCGATAACGCAAGAATGTTTGTAAAGGAAAAGACATAACATGACGGAATCATTTAAGGCTTCATCAAAGTGTGAAAAAACCGCCAACCTCACGCAAAGCACAAACGATTTGCTTAAGCAGTTAGAAAGTTTAGTGTCTGAAGGCAGAAATCCACACACCATGCTGCTTGATCAACTCAGCACGCTAGACTTAGTAAAAGTGATTAACCTTGAAGATCATAAGGTTGCGCAAGCCGTTGCCCAGGTGCTTCCGCAAGTTGCCAAAGCGGTAGATTATGCGGTAGACAGCCTAAGCAATGGCGGTCGTTTAATCTATTTAGGCGCTGGCACGAGTGGTCGTTTAGGCATATTGGATGCGGTTGAATGCCGCCCTACCTTTAGCGTACCCGATGACCTAGTGATAGGGCTTATTGCCGGTGGGGAAAGAGCTGTTATCCATGCGGTTGAAGGTGCAGAAGACGATGAACAAGCGGGTATTAATGACCTTACTAACATTCACCTGCAAGCAATAGATATGGTAGTAGGCATTGCTGCCAGTGGCCGCACGCCCTATGTGATTAGCGGTTTAGCATACGCAAAATCGATTGGCTGTAAAACCGCAAGCCTTGTTTGTAATCCTGATTCAGTCATGCTGACTATGGTTGACGCGGGCATTTGCACACAAGTAGGTCCTGAATGTCTTACTGGCTCTACCCGCATGAAATCGGGCACCGCACAAAAGCTTGTGTTAAATATGCTAAGCACCGCTACCATGGTAAAGTTGGGCAAGGTTTACGAGAACTTGATGATTGATGTAAACGCATCTAATAAAAAGCTACATGCCCGTGCCGTGCGCATAGTGATGCAGGCCACACAATGTAATCAAAGCGACGCCAAAATTGCGTTAGTGCAAGCCGGCAACAGTGCCAAGCTAGCCATTTTAATGATTTTAACTGGTGCAGATGCGGGTCGAGCAAATTCTTTATTGAAGGAAACCCATGGGCATTTACGTCAGGCATTAAAACATGCATAAAATGTTCGCATTATTATTCACAACAGTGTGTTCGATATTAATCTTCGGCTGCATGACAAGCCCAATCAACAAAGTCCCACACTCTTCAAGCCATTTAGCATTAGGCGCCCAACAACAAGCTAAATATCTGCCCTTACTAACAGTCAACGTGTGGGCTTAGTCGTCAACCAAACCTCACTTGTGTATGCGCATCAAAATGACGGCGCAGCAGCAAATCATGCCCCAATTCATTTAGTTGATCACTTACTTGCGAATAATGTTGATGTTAGAACACTTTTTGCGCCCGAGCACGGTATTCGCGGTAACAAAGGCGCGGGGGAGCAGATTGATAATGGTAAAGACAGTGCCACGCAGTTGCCAATTCAATCCATATATGGCAAACATAAGATACCACCAAATGAAGTCCTGCAAGGCTTGGACGTTATCATTTTTGATATCCAAGACGTTGGCGCGCGCTTTTACACCTACATAAGTTCTATGCATTACATGATGCAAGCGGCCGCCGCGCACAATATTACGTTTATTGTGTTAGACCGCCCCAATCCTAACGGCGAATTTGTAGATGGACCTGTATTAGATATCAAATTCCAATCCTTTGTGGGCATGCACCCTATTCCCGTATTACACGGTTTAACGGTTGGCGAACTCGCCTTAATGATTAAAGGTGAAAACTGGATAGAAAATGCGAGTAAACTAGATTTACACGTAGTGAGTATGCAGGCTTACCACAAGCAGTTAAAATATGATCTGCCTGTTGCGCCCAGCCCCAATTTACCAAACTCTGTGGCAATTCGCTTATATCCTTCACTTTGTTTTTTTGAACCTAGCGCCGTCAGTATTGGCCGCGGCACCGAATTTCCGTTTCAGGTAACAGGGCATAATAAAATACTTCTAGGTGATTTCAAATTTACACCGCTTACTAAACCGTTTGCGGCGCCAACACCAAAGTTACAAAACGAGTTATTAAGCGGGCTTGATTTACGCAGCAGTGAGATTAAAGGGCTAGATTTATCGCTATTGATTAACTACTACCAAGCATTTTCAAAAAGTGGGGATGAGTTTTTCACATCAAGTGCTTTTTTCGACAAACTTGCAGGCACAGACGCTTTAAGGCTAGCAATTGAAAATGGTCAATCGATTGAAAATATTCGGGCAAGTTGGCAGCCCAAATTAGATAGATATAAACAGATGCGCGAAAAATACCTTTTATATCCTCTTTATCGCCTGTAAGCGGGCTTTCAAAGCAGCCTTATTTGACTTTCTTTTGACTTTTGTGCGCCCTAGCGGTCTCGGTAACGAGTCACTACGTCGCGTGATTTTTCAAGCAGTTGTCTGCCTTTATCAGAGCGTTGCATAAGCGCGATAAAGAGCACATCAATAACTAACTCTTGCGCTGTGCGCGCCAATATCGACGAAATTCTTGTGGCCGCTTCTTCGGCTACCGAATAAAGCTTCACTTGCGCCATTTTACTAATTGCAGTAGCGCCAAATTTTGTCACCGAAATAATTGGTGTGTTATTGTCTTTCGCTTGTTTCACCACATTAACCACTTCTCGCGTTACGCCAGACTCACTTAAGGCAAATACTAGGTCATGCTCATCAAGCGTACTCACTAGGGCCAATTGCGCATGCCCGTCTACTTCCGACACCGCCGTAATACCCAGTTTTTGAAGTTTAAAACAGAAATCTTTAGCAACCAAAGCCGACCCCCCTAAACCGGTTAAGACGACGCGCTTTGCGCCTAAAATAAGTTCAATTGCCTGATTTATCGATTTTTGGTCATTCAGGCTTTGTGTTTGCTGCAATACCGCTATTTTGCTTTGTACCAACTTAGTTGACATGGTTTGGTAGTCGTCGTCTACCCGAATACTGCCGTGCAATTTTTGATGATCGGCATTGGCATTGGATAGGTCATCCAATATGGCTAACTTTAACGCGGGATAGCCTTTATATTTCAGCTTTTGGGAAAATTTCACCACACTGCTTTGACTCACGCCCACGCATGCGGCCAGCTTTTGTGAGGATAAATCGCGTAAGCGCATAGGGGAATCTAAAATAAAAGTAGCTAGTTTTTCTTCACTACTAGATAGCGATGGCAAAAGTGCTCTAATTTTTGAAAACGCCGCCATGCACATCCTTTTTTACTAAAGTCGTTATGCACGCTGTATTTCACGAGCGCACAAAGACTCATTATTGAGTAATAAATTATTCTTTAATTTATAGCACTATTAGAATAATTTGTACAATGCGGTTTATTTTAGGTATGTTTAGAGCACACCTCATTCAACACTTGATATTTATGCCAACAAAGTCAACTATTTCAGCCTTACTTAGTTCGTTAAATAAATCACATTTAACGCACAGTGACATTTCACCGTTAATTGAAATGTTAAAACATGAGCCCCAAGTAAATGTTCAGTTAATTGGCCATTCCTTTGAACAACGACCAATTCATTTACTGACTTTAGGTGACGGCCCAATCGTTATATTTGGCTGGACCCAAATGCATGGCAACGAGGCCACCGCGACCGCCGCTGTATTTGATTTAATTGATGAGCTTCTGAATAGCCCAGAACAAGGTTTGCAAAATTGGACTGCGCATTTCACGCTGCATATATTGCCCATGCTCAACCCTGATGGCGCGCAGCGCTGCATTCGTCAAAACGCACAAGCGATAGACATTAACCGCGATGCCAACGAGCTGCAAAGCCCTGAAGGTAAATTATTAATGGAAATGGCTAAACAGCTGGCACCTGATATTGGTTTTAATTTGCACGACCAATCGCCTTACTACCAATGCGGCACTTCAGGTAACCCTGCCACTATTGCATTTTTAGCGCCAGCCTTTGATTATGAAAAAACCATTAACCCCTCGCGTGAGCGCGCAATGAAGATCATTACGCATATGACTAAGGCGCTACAAGCACACATTCCCAATGCCATTGCTCGTTATAACGACACTTATTCGGCACGTTCGTTTGGCGACAACATTGCAGGTTTGGGCGTAAGCACTATCTTAATTGAAGCTGGTGCGGCCGTGAATGATCCTGACCGTCAAATTGCGCGCAAAATGAATGTACTGGCAATTAAACAAGCTATGCTTTATTTACTTGATGAAGAAGCGTTATGCAAAGCCAAAGCAAATTCGATAGACAACTATTTCGCTATTCCAGAAAATATCGCAGAAACCTTATCAAGCTTAGTAATACGTAATCTTAGCTTTGCAACTGACATTCAACATAGCTATACCACGGGTGTCAGCATTAAACAAACCGCGCGATATTCTCAAGTGTTTGTGATTGACTATATAGGCGACTTAGGTATTCAAGCCGGATTAAACGAATATGATGCGAATGGACTTTGCTATAAGCAAGGCAAAACATTTAACGTAACAGAAAATACGCAGTTAACCAACCACGACTATATAGCCCTACTTAAACAAGGCTATTTGTACATTGACGACCCCGATCAATTGCTGGTTAACTTGTCAGATTACGATCTTTGCTACCAACAGTTAGCCTTGGGTAACCATAATGCGTTTGTACTGCAACAACCCGCTTTTTGCCTGTTCACAAAAGCCGACAACAAGCCATCCGAAGAAGCAAACCCAATTATTGCAGGCGCAATGCTTAATGGCCAATTGCTATGGTTTACTCACTAACATCAACAATAGAGCAGCTATCATTGAATCAAGCTAATCAAGAGTGGACCTCATTACAATATCAATTTGATGCGTATGAAAAGTATTCACTCATTATAAAACTGGTATCAGTATGCCTTGTAGCACTGGCCGCTATTGCACCTTTTGGAGTATACGTAATATTGCTTCTTAATTTCATACTGTGGGGACAAGATGCTATATGGAAAACATTTCAAGGCCGCATATTCACGCGCTTGTTAACAATAGAGAAGGCTTTTGCACAACAGCAAAGTATGCCAATTGCTTTTAATTTAGCATGGCTAGATAGCAAGCCCGGCAGCCTTGGGCTCGTTAAGGAGTATGCGGCTAACGCGTTTAAACCTACAGTACTCTTTCCGCATGTTTTCTTAGTGGGAATTAGCGTGTGGCTTGTGCTTAACTATTAATAACAAGCTGATTAAGCGCTTTAAAGACCGTTACCCAGTTTGTCTGTTTCCTCTTCATTTGTGTTGACCGGCTCAAGCGGCGGTTCAACCGGGCTTTCAGGTGTTTTATTTTCCTCTGGCGTAGTTGCTTCAATTGGAACAGAGACCTCTACTGGCGCCGGAAATTCACTCATTACGGGTAATGGTAATGGTAACCACTTTTTGACATCGTCGGGCAATGTAACGGGTAATACACCTTGCGCTATCTGCTGACCAGTGAGTACTTGAATGAAGGTGCTAAACACAGGGCTAAACAAAACCGTTTTCTGCGTCTTGGTATCGTCGCGAATGGCTAATTGCTTGCGCTCGGTCACTTGGTAGTCGTAACTGGCATAAATAGCGTCAAAATTATCAATATGTTGACGGGTAATATAGGGCGAGCGTAATTGCAACAATACGGTGGTTATTTCTTGTTGCTTTGCTTGCTCAACAAGCCTAGTAAGATCACTTTGCTGATCTTCTGGGTTGAGTCGTTGAGTTGCCTCAATACCTTCAAATTCAACACTTTCATAAAACCCTAATGCAGGTGTCGCATTACCCACTATTAGTACGTCAAGGTTAGATAACTGACCACTAGCAAGCGGGATGGTTTCACTTAATAAACTAATACAGCTAATTGCATGCACTGGTGCGGTTTGTTGAGCGGTATAAGCGTGCCAATAATGCTCAAATGCCTGGCAGCGACGTTTATCAGGCATTACGACTAACAAGCGTTGTTGACTATGCAGCGGCGCTGCTAGTTCTTTTAATTGCGTAAATGATGATGCCGATAAATTCATGGCTAAATCTTCATCTTGCTTGCGCTGATTAGTTTGTAGGTCAAATTCGGTGAGTGCTATTTGTTTATCTGCAAATGGCATTTGTGCCCACTGATTAAGTTTGCGTTTAGCCTTGTGCCCAACAATACGCTCGTACGACGCATTCACCTTCGCTACCAGTTCATTGTCTTGTGAAATGTAAATTGTCAGTTTGTTTAACCAATCTAAAAAACCAATAGCATCTTCAGGCGAACTAATATGATAAGGCATTAAGGTAATATCAGCCCCTGCTTCAAATGACTTAATCACGGCATCAGTAGGGTTTAAGAAGGTCGTAATTGAGGCCATATCAAGCGCATCAGTAATAATGATGCCGTCATAAGCAAGTTGGTCTCGCAATATACCGGTCAGAATTTTGCGCGACAGTGTGGCAGGTAAAACCGTTCCTTGTGTCAGTTGCTTATCTTGTTCGTTCGCTGAGGTATTTTGCTCGCTGATAAACGGCGTATTATCAAGCCCAGGATATTGAATATGCGCTGTCATTATCATATCTGGCCGCGTCTTTTTATCGCTAATTACCGCGCGAAAAGGATACAAATCAATCCGGTTAATAACCTCTTCATTGTGCTTTACGGCCGGCAAACCTACATGACTATCAATGAAAGTGTCACCATGACCAGGAAAATGTTTTGCCGCAACGGCAATCCCATATTCTTGCATCGCGCTTATATAGGCTGCGCCTAACTGCGCTACAACCTTAGGCGATTGCGAATAAGCGCGCACATTAATGACGGGGTTATCTGGGTTACTATTCACATCAAGTACAGGTGCAAAATTAAGGTTAATGCCCAATAGCTGTAAATATTGCGCGGTACGTTGACTTACCGCTCTTGCAAACTGAGTATTATATTTCGCAAAGGTTGCCCCCATTGCCATATTACCCGAAAAGCCTAAAAATTCGTTTTGCGGCAATCGAGATACACGCCCACCTTCTTGATCAATGCCAATATATAAGGGAATTACGGCCTGTTGAGTGGCGGCACTTGCTATACTTGGGCGGGGTTGAGCGGTTTGTTGCAATGCATGGGTAAGCTGCAAAATTTGCTGGGGCGTCACTAAATTTTCGGCAAATAAAATCACCCCGCCCACTTTTGCCCGTTTTAGCATATCGGCTAATTCATCAGGCAATTCTTGCATGGGTTGTTGGCAATAGCCTTGTACTTTTGGCGCACAATAATAGCGTAAATCAATTGCTAATTTTTGAGCAAGCTTTGCGCGCAAATGTAAGTCTACGTTTTTAAACTCAGTTTGTACTGGAAACTGAACATTAATAGTTGCCGCCGCCCAATGACTAAAATTTAGCAATAAGCCTAGAATAATGAAAGATGCGTGCCTAATTTTTCGGGCTTTAGTTAAAGGCAAAGCTAGGGCTATTATTAACCGGGAAAGTTGAATACTTGTGTTCATTAACTCTTTTTCACATGTTTGTTAAAAATACAGGGTTATATTCGCAATAAAAATAATTTATTTGTATAACACCAATACCAATTGGAATATTTTATTATTTACATTCATAGTAGTAATGCTATGTTAACCGCAATGTTAACCCTAGTGCAGCTCACTGCTTTTTACCGCATATATGTATTGCTTAGTGCTAGTATATCAAAACAAGCATTTTGTAAGGTAACGCACTGATTTAACTATATCAGTTTAGCACTAATTTGTGCCAAACGATTGTGCTAAACCTCGTTTATTGGCATGCTTTTGTGCATGTTAGTATAAAGCAATTGCATAAAAACAATATTTTATGGCAGTTCGGTTGTCATACAAACCCTATTGTTTGAACATTTACCCTAATTTATAAGATAAGGCCTAAAGTGATATCCCGTATTCCGTTTAAAAAAATGACAACAAAATCAATGCTGCTATGCGCATTGTTACTGTCTATTTTAAGCTGCTCTAGCAGTCATAATATAACCAAAATGCAGTCTAACAACTATAGCTATCGAGTGAAATCCTTAGTCATTCATTTCACCGCGGTCAATTATGAAGAGTCGGTAAACTATTTAGTTAAAGAAGGCGGTGGTGTAAGCTCTCATTATTTAATACCGCAGCTAGATGATGAAACGTATCCCCATAGAAGTATTAAAGTACACCAATTGGTTGATGAAAATCAACGTGCCTGGCACGCGGGTTTAAGCTATTGGCAAGGGCGCTCTGGCTTAAACGATTCGTCAATAGGCATTGAAATTGTTAATGTGCCCGAATGCATCGAGCGCGACGTTCCACCTGGATTTATTAAACCCAAAGCCATGTGTATTTATCCAGAGTTTGAAAGTAAGCAAATTGAGCTGCTTATCGAATTATCTAAAAAGATTCTGGCTAGAAACCCCGACATTTCGCCAACTGCAGTAATTGGTCATTCTGATATAGCGCCTTCACGTAAAAATGATCCTGGTCCACGCTTTCCTTGGCAAAAACTTTACGAAGCTGGCATTGGTGCTTGGTATGAAAATGACACGGTAGCGCAATATTGGCAATTGTTTAGCGAGCAAGCACCCAGTATAGGCTTGGTCCAAAAAGCGCTCAACATTTATGGCTACGGGATTGATCTTACTGGGATATTAGACAGGCAAACGCAAGATACACTGGGCGCATTTCAGATGCACTTTTTGCCTTGGGAAGTCAGTTATCAACATGATGACAGTACAATATCAACTTTATTCGCGTTACTTGATAAGTATTTCCCATCCCAGTTAACATCGCTACTTGAGCAGTATAAACTTGAAATTGAGCGTTCTGATGCCGTTCTTGCTAATACCCAACTTAGCAATAATCAGCTTTCTATTTCAATTGATCCAAGCCAGCAAGGCCAAGGCTTGTACAAGCAAAATAGAACGACTTTTATCGCACAAGCGCACTCGGGCATCCTGAATATTAATACAACAGGCATTAGCTCAGCAGATATTTACATTAATGAACAAAAGTTAAATCTTGGCAATACTTTTCAGACCATCAATTATAACGCAGAGGTAACGCAGTCAGTTAATATTAATAAACGAACGCAAAATGGTATTAACAGTTTGCGTGTAGAGAATATACGCGTTATTGACGGCTTCGAGTCGCCCCAATTTTTACTTGGCGTTCCCTTTCCTGAAATAGTTAACAGTGAAAACCCCGCATTTGATTTCAGTAAGCTTGATAGCCTTATTCAAAATGATGTCAAAAATGGCTTTCCGGGCGCTAATTTATTAGTGTTACACAAGGGAAAAATTATTAAACACCAAGCCTATGGCTTTGCACGCAAGTATGCCAATGGCGGTGAGTTATTGCGGGAACCACAGCCACTAACCACCAATACCTTATTTGACTTAGCCTCAAATACCAAAGTATTTGCTACCACCTTAGCCATTATGAAGCTGGTTGATCAAGGTAAGTTATCACTTACTACGCCGCTATCTAACTATTTGGCTGAATATAATGGCGATGGACGTAACACCCGCACCATTGCCGACTTGCTTGCACATACATCGGGCTATAACAGCGAAGTGCAGTTTTTTAAAAGTGACAATCCGTTTGGCGATGCGCTGTATTCACAAGACAAAACACTCACCAGCGAATTTTTGCTAAACAGTGTGCCCTTTGGTGATTCAAGGCGTAACGGCCAGTTGTATTCTGATACTAACTTTATGATATTAGGACTGCTTATTGAGCGCGTTACCGGTATGCCACTTGATGAATACGTTGAGTCTGAAATTTATCAACCTTTAGGTTTGCAGAACACGCTTTTTGTGCCTTTACAAAAAGGCAAACAGTCAGTTGAATTTGCCGCCACTGAAATAAAAGGTAACAGCCGCGGTGGGCGCATAGAATTTGATAACATTCGCGATTACGTGCTGCAAGGTGAAGTGCATGACGAAAAAGCTTTTTACTCTATGCAAGGTGTAGCGGGCCATGCGGGCCTGTTTTCAACCACATCCGATTTAGCCGTACTCGCGCAGATGTTATTAAACGGGGGCGGATACGCTAATCATTACCTATTTAACCAACATACTATAAATCGCTTTGTACACCCCGAGTTTGTTAACGATTCTATTGGTTTAGGTTGGCGTTTAGCGTCGCCCGAAACCGCATGGCACTTTGGTCCTTATGCAAGCGCCCTAGCCTTTGGACACACAGGCTGGACCGGCACCGCGACCGTGATTGACCCAGAACTCGACTTAGCCATTATTTACCTAAGTAACAAACGACATTCAAACGTACAACAAAACGGTGCTAACCTGAGCTTTCAAGGGGATCAATACGACAGTGCAAAATACGGTAATATTATGACCTTGGTTTACGAGGCCATTTTGGCCGGAACGGCCAAGCACCCTGATTAACAAATAAGCACCCGATAATAATTAGAATAAAGGAGTAAGGCTTTTGGATTGGTTAAGTATACTGCCGCCGCTGGTGGCAATTTTAGTCGTACTATGGAAAAAAGAAGTCATTTTGGCCTTACTCTTGTCTATTGTTACTTCCGAATTTTTATTATTGCTCAAGCAAGCACAGCACAGCTTATTACTTACACCCATTAACACCATCGAGCGCATTGTTACTACCGTGGGCGATGCGGGTAATGCGCGTATTTTAATTTTTAGTTTATTGGTGGGTGCGCTTTTAGCCTTTATGCGCGACTCGGGCGGTGTAGCCGCCTTTGTTAATCAATTAGTATCCTCGGGGGTGGCAAAAACGAAACGTCGCGCCGGTGGTATTACCATGTTAACCGGCATTGTGGTATTTATTGAATCGAATTTAAGCGTACTCACCGCAGGCATTATGGCACGCGGACTGTACGACAAATTTAAAATGAGTCGTGCACGCTTGGCCTACGTGATTGATTCAACCAGCGCACCTGTGTGTATTTTAATCTTATTAAATGGCTGGGGGGCATACATTTTGGGCTTGCTTAGCGCTTATGATCTGCCCGACAACCCTCTTGTCGTGTTGTGGAGCACGCTTCCGTATAATCTTTACGCGTGGCTTACCTTAATTATTGTGGCTTACACGATTATTGCCGACAAAACCCATGGCCCTATGCGCGAAGCCGAGCGTAAACTAGAACGCCTAGACACGAAGATTGAAGTAGCCGCCCCTACTAAGTCGCGCTATATGTTACTTCCCTTAAGCGTCATGACACTGGGTATGATTGGCTTTATGCTATGGACAGGTAATGGCGACATTACACAAGGAAGCGGCAGTAAGTCGGTATTATATGCCACGTTTTTGGCTTGCATTGTGGGTTATGTGCTCATTGTATTTAGCAAACAAACTAATCATCAGGGCGCGTTTAAACTTGGTTTTTCAGGCATGAGCGAACTGTTACCGTTAGTCACTATTGTTATGTTGTCGATTGGTTTAGGCGCGAGTTTAAAAGTACTGGGCACAGGCTTGTTTGTTTCTGGGCTGGTGGGTAATTATTTACCCTACTATTTAATAGTGCCTATGCTGTTTGTTGCGGGCGGTATTATATCGTTCACCACAGGCACCTCGTGGGGCACATTTGCAATATTAATTCCTATTGGCATGCCATTGGTCGAAACACTAGGCTTACCGTCAGAATTAGTATTAGCGGCTATTTTAGGCGGCGGGATATTTGGCGATCATTGTTCACCTATTTCAGATACCACAGCGGTGTCATCGTTAGCGGCAGGCTGCGATTTATTAACCCACGTTAAAACCCAGTTGCCCTATGCGCTATTGGCTGGCGGCGTAACTATAATGGGCTACGTATTATTAAGTTTGCTTATGATATAAACCGCTTGTGTAAGCGTAAAGCGCATTCTCGATACAAATTAGTACTGATCGTTTGAAAGTTTGAAGCGAACGGTATTACGATACAAATAAAAACGGCTAGTTACTACTAGCCGTTTTTTAAAACTAAATCATTACATAACCAGATAGATTAGTTACAAGCGTCTTTAAGTGCTTTACCGGCTTTAAAGCCTGGTACTTTTGCTGCAGAAATTTGAATAGCAGCACCTGTTTGAGGATTTCTACCTGTACGAGCGGCTCTGTCTTTTACCGAAAAAGTACCAAAACCAACGAACGTAACCGAGTCGCCTTTAGCTAAAGCAGCTGTAATTGTGTCAGTGATAGCGTTTAGTGCGTTTCCAGCTGAAGCTTTAGAAAGATCGGCTTGTTCAGCAATGCATGAGATTAAATCTTGTTTGTTCATAATTATTTTTTCTCTTTTATATGAGGTTAATATGGCTGCAAGTCCATGCAACTGTGGTTATTAGATGGTATTTACCGCATAAGATCAATATCAACGTATCCATTTAAGGGCAAAATCAGCAAAAAAACCTCGTTTTTAAGTAATTAAACCGCAAATACTTGCGTTAGATCATGAAAATACTTGAATTCCAATGCGTTACCCGCAGGGTCAAACACAAAAAAAGTACCTTGTTCGCCTGCTTTCCCTTCAAATCTAATGTAGGGAGCAATCTGAAACTCAACATTATTTTGCGTGAATTTTCGAGCGGTTTCTTTCCAATCATGCTCACTAAGCACCACACCAAAATGTGGCACGGGTACGGCTTTATGGTCAACTTCATTTGGCGTTACCGAGGTGGGCATAATATCCACAAGATGCGTCACTAATTGATGCCCAAAAAAATTCCAGTCAATCCATTGCGTATCGCTACGTCCTTTTTCACAGCCTAATATATCGCCATAAAACTGCTCTGCCAACGTTAAGTTGCTAACGGGTATGGCTAAATGAAATGGGGTTAACATAATTAGCTCCTTCGCTTATTTCAAAAACTTTCGCATGGCCCACGTTTTAAAACCATTGAAGGGCATGTATCGAAGTGAATTTTCAAACGCATAGCCACGCTTTAATACTGACTTTTGATGAGAAAAGGTATCAAAGCCAAACTTGCCGTGATATCTGCCCATACCGCTTGTACCCACACCACCAAAAGGTAATTCTGGATTAAGCATAAATATGCTAGTGTCGTTAATACACATACTGCCCGCACTAATACGTTCAATGCATTTTTGTTCAAACTCTTTATCTTCAGTAAATATATAGGCCGCCAATGGCTTAGCACGGCTTTTAATGAACGCTAGCATGTCGCTACGCCCGCTAAAACTCAAAACCGGTATAATAGGGCCAAATATTTCTTCTTGCATTAGCGGGCTGTCTACGCTTGGATTTAGCACAATAGTGGGCGCAATATATTTTGTGTCCACATCATAATCGCCGCCAAAGATAACGTTTTGTCCATCAAGATAGTCAATTAAACGTTGGCAATGCTGCTGATTAATAATACGGCCATAAAAACGATGTTGGCTAGGATCTTTTTTATACTGCTTAATAATAACGTTTTTTAAGGTCTCTATTAGGTTATCTAAATTACTATGATGCACCAGTATATAATCGGGTGCGATACAGGTTTGCCCTGCATTCATTAACTTACCCCATACCACGCGACTTAATGCGGTTTTAAGGTCAATGTTTTTATCAATAATACACGGGCTTTTGCCGCCTAACTCTAACGTGACCGGTGTTAAATGCTCGGCCGCCGCCTGCATCACTATTTTGCCCACTTTTTCGCCGCCGGTATAAAACACCTTAGCAAAGGGCAACGACAGCAATACGGTGGTGGGATCTTTGTCACCTTCTACAACCGCGATGGCATTCATGTCTAAATATTTAGGTAACAGTGTTGCTATTAAACTGGAGGTTGCAGGGGCTAATTCTGATGGTTTTACAACAACGCAGTTACCCGCGCAAATTGCCGCCAACATTGGGCTTAGTGATAATTGAAAAGGATAGTTCCACGCACCTATTACCAAACACGTGCCTAAGGGTTCAGGCTGTATAATGCTTTTGCCGGGCATTGCCATTAAGGGCGTAGAGACCGCTTCGGGTTTCATCCAGCGTTCAACATTTTTAAGCAAATGTTTAACGTCTTTTATCAAGTAACCAATTTCGGTTATAAAAGACTCCTCGGGCGATTTATGTAAATCTTGATATAGTGCCTTCGCAATGGCTTTTTCTTCCGTTTTTAAAAGCTTTAAAAATGCGTTTAATTGACGCTTGCGCCACGACAACGATAAGGTAGCCCCTGAAGCAAAATAATTATCGAGTTTCGTTTTGGCCTTTATAATAAGCTGACTATCAGTCTTACTTGATGCTTTAGAAGCAGTTTGGTTATCGCTTTGTTGTGAGCTAACAACATCGTCTGTTTTGTGCATATTGTTTACTCTTTTTTAAATGACCATATCACTATTTAGCATAGCAGACAGCCCTTTTATTATCGCTAAAAAAAGCCTGTTAGCGGCTTATTGAGCTGCTAACAGGCTTTGTATAGTGTGTTGTTAAATATCACACATAGTATGTTTTAAACTACTTTACACCGAATAAGGATCTCTTAACACCATGGTATGAGCACGATCGGGGCCTGTAGAAATAATATCAACAGGTACGCCAGTTAAGGTTTCTATGCGTTTAACGTAATCTTTCGCGGCCTGTGGTAAGCCCTCAAGCGTTGTCACGCCGTAGGTATTTTCGGTCCAGCCAGGCATATCTTCATACACCGGCGTGATAAGATCATAGCCTTCCGCCGCTAGCGGAGGAACGCTGCTAATTTTGCCTGCTTTATCTTTATAACCGGTACATATGCGCAGTGTTTCTAAACCATCTAGTACATCAAGCTTGGTTAAACAAAAGCCCGTAATGGAGTTAAGCTGCACAGCACGTTTCAGTGCAACCGCATCAAACCATCCGGT
>RCMY010000987.1_pt1 | contig 27124 bp, 33 predicted proteins | sample 2041341 | NCBI WGS metagenome assembly RCMY01 (sample SAMN09708234, study PRJNA481090) | Marine sediment metagenome, whole genome shotgun sequencing project.
ACATAGGCCGTCTGAAAATATTTTCAGACGGCCTATGTGCTTGCATAGCGTTATCAAAACAAATCTTCAAAGATATTGAAATCCCCGCCGCCACACATCTTTACTAAAAAGTAATTCTCAATCAACAAACCAAATAATTTACTTTCCAAGCAAAACAGCATACAATCTAAACACCTTTTCTGCCAAGAACGCATCAATGAGCACACCCGAATTGCGCCGCCACAATCTGCGCAGCTGGATTTCACGCCTGCACGGCGGCCAACAAAGCCGCTTTGCCGCCGAAACCGGCATCAATCAGGGCGAATTATCGGCGCTGCTGAAAAACAAAACCTTCGGCGAGCGCAAAGCCCGAAAAATCGAGCAATCCGCCGGCATGCCGCTGCTGTGGCTCGACACCGACCACGGCGATTTCCACGCAACCGCCCCCTCCGCCACCCCATCTCAAGCGAGCCACACCATGACCCAATTTGCCACCATTCCCGAAATCCTGGCCGACATCAAAGCCGGCAAAATGGTAATCATCACCGATGCGGAAGACCGCGAAAACGAAGGCGATCTTTTAATGGCCGCCCAATTCGTTACTCCCGAAGCCATCAATTTTATGATCAAACACGCACGCGGCTTAGTGTGCCTGCCGATGAACGACGATTTGGTCGACCGGCTCGGCCTGCCGATGATGACGCAGAAAAACGGTGCCCAATACGGCACCAACTTCACCGTGTCTATCGAAGCGGCACACGGCATTTCCACCGGCATTTCCGCTGCCGACCGCGCGCTCACCATCCAAACCGCCGTGTCGCCCGCCGCCAAAGCCGAAGATATTGTGCAGCCCGGCCATATTTTTCCCTTGCGCGCACAAAAAGGCGGCGTGCTGGTGCGCACCGGCCACACCGAAGCAGGCGTGGATTTGGCACAAATGTGCGGCCTGATTCCCGCCGCCGTGATTTGCGAAATCATCAACGACGACGGCACCATGGCGCGCATTCCCGAATTAATGACCTTCGCCCAAACCCACAACCTCAAAATCGGCACCATCACCGATTTAATCGAATACCGCAGTCGCACCGAAACCCTGCTCGAAGAAATGGGCAGCACACCGGCACACACCCCGTGGGGCGATTTCCAGCAGCATGTGTATGTCGACAAGCTCTCCGGCGAAACCCACTTGGCGCTGGTTAAGGGCAGCCCCTCGCCCGACACCGAAACGCTGGTGCGCGTGCACGAGCCTTTCAGCGTGATGGATTTCCTGCACACCAATCCGCGCCACAGCTGGCCGCTGCCCGCCGCACTGCAACGCATCCAGGCCGCCGATTCCGGCGTGATTATCTTGATGCACCGCACCGAAAGCGGCGCCACCCTGCTCGACCGCACCCTGCCCAAAGGCCTGAACCAGGCACAACAATGGGACAGCAAAACCTACGGCATCGGCGCGCAGATTTTGGCCAACCTCAACGTGAAAAAAATGCGTGTACTCGGCAAGCCTTCATCGTTTACCGGCCTCACCGGCTTCGGCCTCGAAGTGGCCGGCTTCGAAATGCCGGATGAAGCTTGACCAAGCACACCAAGTCCAAACGATAAGATATTGTGAAATGCAAGAAAAAGTGAAACAAAACTGCATGCTGCAACAGCGTAGCTTGGGTTGATAAACCCAAGGTTTCAGGCGGCTTATGGATTTAATACCAGCAATAAACACAGGCCGTCTGAAACCTTTCAGACGGCCTGTGTGTTAGGGCCGGTTCACCATTCATTTCGTGGCAATTTTTTGCGCTCAAAATCTTATACCAATGCAAAAAAGTAAGCTAACAAGGCGGAAGCCTGCGACAGTACAACGAGTACGGCAAGGCGAGACAACGAAGTTAGGTTATTTTTTTGGATTGGTATTACGCACGAATGAATACTGAACAGACCCTAAAGCTGCATATCAATAATCTTTGGCAATGCCCAGCAACACCGCCGCCAGCACAATCAGCACCATGCCGATGATCACTTTTGTCATCTGATCGGGCGTTTTCTTTTCTTTCAGAATAAAAATCGAACCCAGCGTGGAAATCACCACCGCCACCTGCGCCAGCGAAAAGCTGATGGCCACGCCCACGCGCGGTTGCGACACAAACATAAAAAAGCTGCCCAAAGCCCAAACAATGCCCGGCAGAATATTCTTAAACGCATCGCGATTGTAAGGCTTTTCTTTGGCCGTGAGCAGCAGCGCCATCAGCACCATGCCGATGCTTTGCGGAAAAATCGCATCCGAGCCTTTAACGTCAAACGAAGCGGCCAGCACCGCATAAGCCAGATAGCCCAAGGTAGACACCAGCAACATCACCAGCGCCGCGCGCATATTGTCGCGCCCGGCCGCATCCGCCGCCACGCCTTTAGGGCGCGCAGAAGTGAGAAACACGCCCAGCAAAATCAGCACCAGCGCCGCCAGCCCCAAGCCGGTGGTGGCCGCATCATGCCATTCCGACAACACCAGCGCGCCAAAGAGCGTGGTGGCCACCAGCTGCATGCCGGTGGAAATCGGCATGGTCGTGGCCGCGCCCACTTTCTTGATGCTTTGCAGCTGGCCGATTTGGCCGACCGTCCACAACATGCCCGAAGCCAAACCCACCCAAAACACTTTCTGCGTGATTTCAGGATCGCTGAAAAAATAATTCAGCGAAGCAAACAAAAGCGCGCCCACTGTGATGCCGAGAATCTGGCTGTAAGCCGTGCCGCCGATATACACGGTAAACAAAATCATCGAGCCCCAAAATAAAGCGGGCAATAAGGCAATGGCAATATCCATAATTCTCTCTGAAATAAAATTACATTTTGCAGATTATAACGCCTGCCCCGATATTTTGTTTAACACATCTCAAAAAGATGCCCGAAACAGCTTATTTTGATGCGGCGTTTTTTCGCGTTTGATGCCCGAGCACCCATAAACCGAGCCGGCTTTGCAGTATGCGGTTCAGCATTTTGTTATCTTATTTCAAAAACAGTAAACAGGCCGTCTGAACATTTTCCAGCCCGATGCAAACGCGCTACAATAAGCCCTATTTTCTTTCAGACGGCCTCACCATGCCCGAACTTACCGACCTGACGCAGCAAGAAGCCGCCGGCACCGTGGCCGAAACGCTTGACTTCTGGCTCTATGAATGCAGCATAGACGAAGCGCCCGCAGCCGCCGAAGTGGCGCAATGGCGCGATATTTTGGCCGCCCGCGGCGGCAAATTCACGCGGCTGGCGCAAATCTGCCAAACTTGGCTGGATGAAGAATGCGCATGATGCCGCGCAACCGCTACAGCCTGCTTGCCCTTTTGTGGCTGGCCGCCGGCCTTTATTCGCTGCTGTTTCGCGAAGCGGCGGGCGGCGCACCGCCTTTTGCTCATTTCGACAAAGTGGCACATTTCGCGCTTTTTTTCGGCCAATTCTGGCTCACCGCCAAAGCCTTTATGCAGGCGAAGCGCCCCATTCCCTATGTCGCGCTATTCACCTTGGCCGTGCTCTTGGCCGCCGGCAGCGAAGTGGCGCAAGCGCTGTTTACCCAAAGCCGCCAGGGCGATCTGCTCGACGGCCTGGCCGATATCGCCGGTGCCGCCACCGCTTTGTGGCTGGCACACAAAGTGAGCGCCGCCAAAAAGCAGGCCGTCTGAAAGCCCCGCATTGTTCAGACGGCCTTTAGAATCTGTTCACCATGAAACAAACCACAAAAAAGATTGTGAACAAATGCTTAACCCATTTCAAACCATCCCTTCAAAAGAGCCCGCCATGCAACCCTACATCACCCGCCGCACACAGCTTTTGCAAAAAATCGGCCCCGACGGCCTGGCCGTGTTGTTTGCCGCGCCCGAGCAGCGCCGCAGCAACGACACCGATTTTCCCTTCCGTCAAGACAGCTATTTCCACTATCTGAGCGGCTTTCCCGAGCCGGAAGCCATTATCGTGCTCGATGGCGCCAAAGGCAGCAGCACGCTTTATTGCCGCGGCAAAGATCCGCTGCGCGAAACTTGGGACGGCTTTCGCTACGGCCCCGAAGCCGCACGGCAGGCATTCGGCTTTGACGAAGCCCGCAATATCAACGAATGGCCGGCAGAGATTCAGGCCGCCATCACCAATAAAAAGCAATTATTCGCCCTGTGGGGGCAATATCCCGAACACGACCGCACGCTGATGCAGCATTGGCACCGCGTGCAGCAAAGTGCCGGCCAGCGCATGCTCGCCGAATGCAGCCGCGCGCCCGACAGCCTTGCCGACCTGGCCGCCCCGCTCAACCCCATGCGCTTAATCAAAGATGCCGCCGAAATCAGCCTGCTCCAAGAAGCCGGCCGCATCAGCGCGCTGGCACACATCCGCGCCATGCAAACCACCCGCCCCGGCATGGGCGAATGGCAGGCCGAAGCCGAAATCGTGCACGAATTCATACGCCACGGCGCGCGCTTCCCCGCGTATAACAGCATCGTAGCCGGCGGCAAAAATGCCTGCTGCCTGCACTATGTGGAAAACAAAGATATTTTGCATGAAGGCGATTTGCTGCTGATCGATGCCGGTGCCGAATACCAAATGTATGCCGGCGACATCACCCGCACCTTCCCCGTCAACGGCCGCTTCAGCGCCGCCCAAAAAGACGTTTACGAAATCGTGCTCGCCGCCAACGAAGCCTCCATTGCCGCCGTGCACCCCGGTGCAAACTGGGCCGACATCCACGCGCAAGCGCTGCACATTTTGGTGCAAGGCCTGATTGATTTGAAGCTGCTCAAAGGCAGCGTAGCAGGCAATATCGAAAGCCAAGCCTATCAACGCTTCTATATGCACGGCCTCGGCCATTGGCTGGGGCTGGATGTGCACGACGTGGGCGGCCGCTGGCACGATGGCAAGCCCATTTTGCTACAAGCGGGCATGTGCACCACCATCGAGCCCGGGCTTTATATCAACGCCGCGCCCGACATTCCCAAAGCCTTCCACAATATCGGCATCCGCATTGAAGACAACATCCTCGTCACCGAGCACGGCCACGAAAACTACACCGCCGCCGCGCCCAAACAAATCGAGGAAATCGAAGCCCTGATGCGCGGCTGAGCCGCAGCGCCGCCATCTATAGTGAAATGTAAGAAAAAGTGACACGGAACGCCATTTTACAACGGCGTAGCTTGGGTTGATAAACCCAAGGTTTCAGACGGCCTGTGGGCTTGTTGGGTTTTCAACCCAACCTACCCGCCGTATCACTTTTTTTATGCATTTCACTATATAAAAAGGCCGTCTGAAAAACTTTCAGACGGCCTTTTTGCCTGAAATCTTACATTCAATATCAACTCAAGACCGCATCAAAACAAGCCGTGAATCACGCCGTGCTCGTCCACATCAATCTGCTCGGCGGCGGGCGCTTTGGGCAGGCCGGGCATTTTCATCATATTGCCGCACAAAGCCACGATAAAGCCGGCGCCGGCCGACACGGTGATGCCGCGCACATGCAGCTTGAAGCCTGTGGGGCAGCCGAGCAGCTTGGCATCATCGCTGAGCGAATATTGGGTTTTGGCCATGCACACCGGCAGCTTGTCCAGCCCCAATTTTTCCAGGCCGGCAATTTCGGCGAGCGCTTCGCTGCTGAAATCCACATCGGCCGCGCCATACACTTTTTGCGCAATGGCGCGGATTTTATCGGCCACGCTGCTGTTGTCTTCATAAGCAAAACGAAATTCATTGGGCTGGTTTGCAATGGCATCAATCACGGCATGCGCCAGCGCTTCGCCGCCCGCGCCGCCTTTTTCCCACACCTCGGTGAGCGCCACCGTTGCGCCCTCTTCGGCGCAGGCGGCTTGAATCAAATCCAATTCAGCATCGGTGTCGGACACAAAACGGTTGAGCGCCACCACCACCGGCAGGCCGAACACTTCTTTCATATTGCGGATGTGTTTGAGCAGATTGGGCAGGCCGCGCTGCAAAGCTTCGAGGTTTTCCGCGCCCAAATCGGCACGCGCCACGCCGCCGTTGTATTTCAGTGCGCGCACGGTGGCCACCACCACCGCCGCATCGGGCTTCAGCCCGGCAAGGCGGCATTTGATGTCGCAAAATTTCTCTGCGCCCAAATCCGCGCCGAAGCCGGCTTCGGTGATGGCATAATCGCCCAAATGCTGCGCCATGCGCGTGGCAATCACCGAATTGCAGCCATGCGCAATATTGGCAAACGGCCCGCCGTGCACCAGCGCCGGCGTGCCCTCTATGGTTTGCACCAGATTGGGCTTGACGGCATCTTTCAATAAGGCTGCCATCGCGCCGTGGGCTTTCAAATCGCGCGCATACACGGGGACGCCGCTTTTGCTATACGCTACGAGCATATTGCCGAGGCGGTTTTTCAAATCGGCTAAATCTTGAGCCAGGCAGAAAACCGCCATCACTTCCGAAGCCACGGTGATGTCGAAGCCGTCGGGGCGCATCACGCCGTCCACCGGCTTGCCCAGGCCGCCGATGATGTTGCGCAGCTGGCGGTCGTTCATGTCTACCGCGCGCCGCCACAGCACGCGTTTGGGATCGATATCGAGCGCATTGCCCTGATAAATGTGGTTGTCGAGCATGGCGGCCAACAGATTATTGGCCGCGCCGATGGCGTGAAAATCGCCGGTGAAATGCAGATTGATGTCTTCCATCGGCAGCACTTGCGCATAGCCGCCGCCGGCCGCGCCCCCCTTGATGCCGAACACGGGGCCTAGCGATGGCTCGCGCATGGCCACCACCGCATTTTTGCCGAGGCGGTTGAGCGCATCAGCCAAGCCGATGGTGACGGTGGTTTTGCCCTCGCCCGCCGGCGTGGGGTTGATCGCCGTCACCAAAATCAGCCGGCCTTGTTTGGCCGGCAGCGCAAAAGCCTTGGCCGGTGTGATTTTGGCTTTGAAATGGCCGTAAGGCGAAATATGCGCTTCATCAAGGCCGAGCTTGGCGGCGATTTCACCAATGGGGCGCATGGGGGATTCGTGGGCGATTTCTGCATCGGTTTTGTAGCTCATAAGGTGTCCGTTTTCCGTTGGGCGAAAAAGCATTATTATAGCGTCAACACACTGCCTGAGCTTGCGAAAAGGGGTGGCTTTTGCATTACATCAACTTACCTTTTGAGGCCGTCTGAAAGGGAAAAACATTTAATGCGTGCTTACATTGGCTTTGAAAAGCAGAATATTTCGGATGATGCATTTATTGGTTTTGATTAGGCAAAGGCCGTCTGAAAAGTTTCAGACGGCCTTTGCCTATATCTTGAAATCACAACTTCATGTTTGCAGCTAACCGGAATCTTTCTAAAAAACGAATTCGGCATGCCGTATAAGCCGGCATTTCCCGAATTATCCGGCGGTGAGCAGGCTGAGTGCTTCGCGGTATTTCGCTACCGTTTTTTCAATCACTTCGGCGGGCACTTTCGGGGCGGGCGCTTGTTTGTTCCAGCCGCTTTGTTCGAGCCAATCGCGCACGAATTGCTTGTCGAACGAAGGCGGATTGGTGCCGACCTGATATTGGTCTGCCGGCCAGAAGCGGCTGGAATCGGGGGTAAGCACTTCGTCCATCAAGGTTAAAATGCCCTCTTCGTCGAGGCCGAATTCAAATTTGGTGTCGCAAATAATGATGCCGCGCGTTTTCGCATAAGCGGCGGCTTCGCTGTAGAGCTCGATGGCTTTTGCGCGCACTTCTGCCGCCAATTCCGCGCCGATAATCTGCTCGCATTCGGCAAAGCTGATGTTTTCATCGTGATCGCCCACCGCCGCTTTGGTGGATGGGGTGAAAATCACCTCGGGCAGCTGCTGCGCTTCCTGCAGGCCCGCAGGCAGGGCAATGCCGCACACGCTGCCGCTTTGCTGATAATCTTTCCAGCCGCTGCCGGCCAAATAGCCGCGCACAATGGCTTCCACTTTCACCGGCTCCAGCTTTTTCGCCACCACCGCCCGCTTTTCCAGCGCGCGGGCTTGATCTTCGGGCAACACATCATAAACGGTGTTGCCGGTGAAATGATTGGGCATGATGTGCACCAACTTTTGAAACCAGAAATTGGAAATCTGTGTGAGAATTTCGCCCTTGCCGGGAATCGGGTCGTCGAGAATCACGTCAAATGCCGACAAGCGGTCTGACGCCACCATCAACATGCGCTGTTCATCGATTTCATATAAATCGCGCACTTTACCGGAATAGATTTTTTTCAAACTGATGTCAGACATGGCCGCTCTTTTCACGCAAGAAGTAAAAGGCCGATTTTAACCGAATTGGTCGGCTTTGGGCAGATTGTTTACAATTATCGCGGCTGGGTAATACCGATTCAAAAAAGTAAGCTCACAAGGCGAGGCAACGAAGTTATACCAATCCAAAAAAAATAACCTAACTTCGTTGGCTCGCCTTGCCGTACTATCTGTACTGTCGCAGGCTTCCGCCTTGTTAGCTTACTTTTTTGAATGGGTATTAGGTTATTTTTTTGGATGGGTATAAAAGCGGCTCAAGCCATCCGGCTGCTTCATTTATCCAAAATAAAAGGCCGTCTGAAAAACTTTTCAGACGGCCTTTATAAACACAGCACATTCAGCAGCTTAAGGATTGCGCCGCACCAAGCGGTAATAAGTTTCACCGCTTTGGATATAGCCCAAATCCACGCGGGCGATTTCGGCGATGGCATCCTGCCCTTCGGCCAAATCCATCACCTCGGCCGCCAGCGCGCTGTTGCGCAGGGCGAGCGCCTGGTTTTTTTCTTCCTGCACGGCCACTCGGTCTTGCAAGTGCCACATGTCGCGCCAACCGCCTTTGGCTATCCAAAGGTTGTATTGGAAACACGCCAAGGCGGCGATTAAAACCAGCGTCACCCACTTCATGCTTTATGCCTTATTTGCCCAGTTGGTAAAAAGCGGCTTTGCCCGGATAGTAAGCGGCTTCGCCCAGCTCTTCTTCAATGCGCAGCAGCTGGTTGTATTTGGCCATGCGGTCGGAGCGGCTCAGCGAGCCGGTTTTAATCTGCATGCAGTTGGTCGACACGGCCAAATCAGCGATGGTGCTGTCTTCGGTTTCACCTGAGCGGTGGCTCATCACGCAGGTGTAGCGGTTGCGTTTGGCCAATTCAACGGCTTGCAGGGTTTCGCTCAAGGTGCCGATTTGGTTCACTTTCACCAACAAAGCATTGGCCACGCCGGCTTCGATGCCCTCGGCCAGAATTTTCGGGTTGGTGACAAACAAATCGTCGCCCACCAATTGCACTTTGTCGCCCAAGCGCTCGGTGAGCAGCTTCCAGCCGGCCCAGTCGTTTTCATCCATGCCGTCTTCAATGGAAACAATCGGGTATTCGTCCACCAGTTTGGCCAGATAGTCGGCAAATTCTTCGCTGCTCAAAGCCAAGCCTTCAGCGCTGAGGTGGTATTTGCCGTCGCGGTAGAATTCGCTGGACGCGCAATCCATCGCCAGCAGCACATCTTCACCCGGAATATAGCCGGCAGCGCTCACGGCCTCGAGAATCAGCTTCAGCGCTTCTTCATGGCTGCTCAGGTTGGGCGCAAAGCCGCCTTCATCGCCCACGGTGGTGGGGAAGCCTTTGCTGTCGCACAGCTTTTTCAGCGCGTGAAACACTTCGGCACCGCAGCGCAGGGCTTCGCGGAAAGTGGGTGCGCCCACTGGCATAATCATAAATTCTTGAATATCCAGGCTGTTGTTGGCATGCTCGCCGCCGTTGATTACGTTCATCATCGGCACAGGCAGCGCCATCGGGCCTGCACCGCCCAAATAGCGGTAAAGCGGCAGGCCGGCATCTTCCGCTGCAGCGCGAGCCACCGCCATCGACACGGCCAAAGTGGCATTCGCGCCCAAGCGGCCTTTGTTGTCGGTGCCGTCGATATCGATCATCACGCGGTCGATATAGCTTTGCTCGCTGGCATCCAAGCCGATCAGGGCTTGGGCGATTTCGTTGTTGACATGCTCCACGGCTTGCAGCACGCCTTTGCCCAAATAGCGGCTTTTGTCGCCATCGCGCAATTCCAAAGCCTCTTTCTGGCCGGTAGAAGCGCCCGAGGGCACAGCGGCACGACCCATCACGCCGGACTCGAGCAACACATCGCACTCAACGGTGGGGTTGCCGCGTGAATCCAAAATCTCGCGGGCGAAAATATCAACAATAGCGCTCATGCAAAGTCTCCTGAAATAATAACAATAAATAGGGAAAGCGTTTTTCAGACGGCCTGCCGCATCGCAGCCGCAAGCTCTGAAGTAATATTACAAAAAAGATTATACCGATTCAGGCCGTCTGAAACGAGTATTTTACGGCATAATTGTTAAAAAGATTGTGCAACATCAATTATCAATTATAGCACGGCGGAATAAACCGTTTGCAGCCCCGCAGATAATCACAACGGGTTGCCCGGCAATCGGCCCGGCAACCCGTTTTTATGCATCAGCGGATATGGTAATTCGGCGCTTCTTTGGTAATCTGCACATCATGCACATGCGATTCGCTCATGCCGGCGGCGGTGATTTCCACAAATTCGGCTTTTTCGTGCATTTGCTCAATGGTGGCGCAGCCCAAATAGCCCATGCTCGAGCGCAGGCCGCCCATCAGCTGATGGATAATCTGCACAATCGGGCCTTTATAAGGCACGCGCCCTTCGATGCCCTCGGGCACATATTTATCGGCGTTGTCTTCTTTATCTTGGAAATAGCGGTCGGAAGAGCCTTGGCTCATCGCGCCCAGCGAGCCCATGCCGCGATAAGATTTATACGAGCGGCCTTGATAAAGCTCGATTTCGCCCGGCGCTTCTTCGGTGCCGGCAAACATGCCGCCGAGCATCACGCAATGTGCGCCGGCTGCCAGCGCTTTGGCAATGTCGCCCGAAAAGCGGATGCCGCCATCGGCAATCAGCGGCACGCCGGTGCCTTTTAAAGCTTCGGACACATTGTGAATCGCGGTGAGCTGCGGCACGCCCACGCCGGCCACAATGCGGGTGGTGCAAATCGAGCCCGGGCCGATGCCCACTTTCACCGCATCGGCGCCGGCAGCCACCAAATCGAGCGCCGCTTGCGCGGTGGCGATATTGCCGCCGATTACCTGCACATGCGGGTAAGTTTCTTTCACCCATTTCACACGATCAAGCACGCCTTGGCTGTGGCCGTGGGCGGTGTCGACCACCAACACGTCCACACCTGCTTCCACCAGTGCCTTCACACGCTCATCGGTGTCGGCGCCCACGCCCACGGCCGCGCCCACGCGCAAACGGCCGTCGGCATCTTTATTGGCATGCGGAAATTCGGTGGTTTTCAGAATGTCTTTTACCGTGATCAAACCTTTGAGCACCCATTCATCGTCCACCACCAGCACGCGCTCCACTTTGTGATCGTGCATCACATCGCGCGCTTCATCAATGCCCGTGCCCACCGGCACAGTGACCAAGCGCTCGCGCGGCGTCATAATGGCCGACACGGGCTGGTCGAGGCGTTTTTCAAAACGCAAATCGCGGTTGGTTACCAAGCCCACCACTTTGCCGTTTTCCACCACCGGCAAGCCCGACATTTTGCGCTTGCGCCGCGCCTGCATTTCCACCAATTCGCCAATCAGCATATCGGGGCCGATGGTAACCGGGTCTTTCACAATGCCGCTTTCATGGCGCTTCACCTTGGCCACGGCATTGGCCTGGCGCTCGGCGGTCATGTTTTTATGGATAATGCCGATGCCGCCTTCCTGCGCCATAGAAATGGCCAGCTTGGCTTCGGTAACGGTATCCATCGCGGCAGAAAGTAAAGGGGTGTTGAGGGTGATGTTGCGGGTGAGTGGGGTTTGGAGTTTGACGTCGCGCGGCAGCACTTGGGAGCGTGCAGGAACCAGCAAAACATCGTCAAAAGTATAGGCTTTTTCTACGATACGCATGATGCTCGGGCTTTCGGTTTGTGCAAGATGCACGGCATTGTATCAAAATTACCTGTGGCGTGTTATTGGTTTACACAATTAAACGCGCATGACACCCGCCAAATTAGCCAGTACAATAAGGCCGTCTGAAAACAAACAAACCAAAATAAGGGAAACGGAATCACCACATGGCTACTTTGACCAAAATCCTTCTATTGAGCATGCTTTTTATCGGCACGCATGCCGGCGCAAATGAAGTGTTCAGCTGGAAAAACCCCAGCGGCAGCACCAGCTATTCCGATGTGCCGCGCAACCTCCAGCCCGCACAAGTCAACCGCATGAATGTGCGCACCCACAGCGTCACCCCACCGCCCGCACCGGCCGCAGCAGCAGCCAACCCCGAATCGCTGGCCGAGCAGCAGCAAAAGCTGGGTGAGCAAATTGCCCGTCAAAACAAACAGATTGAAGAGCAAAACAAGCGCGTTGAAGAAGAAAACCGCCGCCGCGAGGAAGAAAACTGCCAAGCCGCGCGCATCAACCGCCAATTTGCCGAAAGCGCCCGCGTCAACAACCGCGATGCCTTAATCGCCCACTACGACGGCGATATTGCCAAATTCTGCCACTGAGTTTGCATACCAAACATCAAGGCCGTCTGAAACCTTTCAGACGGCCTTTGTTATCATACCCATTCGAAAAAATAACCTAACTGCGTTGTCTCGCCTTGCCGTACTAGTTGTACTGTCTTCGGCTCGCCGCTTTGTTATCTTATTTTTTCGAATGGGTATCACTACTCGTTCATTTATTAAGCATATCATGAAATGAATACACAAGTGCTGCATGTTTGGTTAAGCATCGCACCACACCTTTCAGACGGCCTTTCCCAATTGCTGTATCATTCAGGCCGTCTGAAACTTTTTTGCAGCCGCTGCCGTGAGCCAAAATTTCGATATCGATATTTTCCTGAAAAACCTGCCCAATCTGCCGGGCGTTTACCGCATGCTCGACAAAAGCGGCAAGGTGCTTTATGTGGGCAAGGCGGTGAATTTGAAGCGGCGCGTGGGCAGCTATTTCCAAAAAAGCGACCATTCCCCGCGCATCACGCTGATGGTGCGGCAGGTGCATTCGATTGAAACCACCGTTACCCGCAGCGAAGCCGAAGCGCTGATTCTGGAAAACAATTTCATCAAAGCCTTGTCGCCCAAATACAATATTCTTTTCCGCGACGACAAAAGCTACCCCTATTTGATGCTTTCCGCCCACGAATACCCGCAAATGGCCTATTATCGCGGCACGCTCAAAAAGCCCAACCAATATTTCGGCCCTTATCCCAACGGCTATGCCGTGCGCGACAGCATCGAGATTCTGCAAAAAGTGTTCCGCCTGCGCACCTGCGAAGACAGCGTGTTTGCCAACCGCCAACGCGCCTGCCTGCTTTATCAAATCCGCCGCTGCTCCGGCCCCTGCGTCGGCCACATCAGCTATGAAGATTACCAGGCCAGCATCAGCGAAGCCGTAACCTTTCTCAACGGCAAAACGGGCGAGCTCACGCAAACACTGCACCACAAAATGAACCAAGCCGCCGCCGCGCTGCAATTTGAAGAAGCCGCCCGCTACCGCGACCAAATCCAGGCGCTGGGCTTGGTGCAGAGCCAGCAGTTTATCGACAGCAAAAACCCCAACAACCCCAACGATATCGACATTCTCGCGCTGGCGCTCGAAGGCGGCACCGTGTGCATCCATTGGGTGAGCATACGCGGCGGGCGGCATGTGGGCGACAAAAGCTTCTTCCCCGATGTGCGCCACGATCCCGACCCGCAGGCGCAGGAATACGCCGAAGCCTTTGTGGCGCAACATTACCTCGGCAAAAGCAAGCCCGACATCATCATCAGCAATTTCAGCCTGCCCGAAAGCCTGCAAGAAGCGCTGATTTCCGAGCACGGCAAACAAATGCAGTTTGTCACCAAAACCATAGGCGAGCGCAAAGTGTGGCTGAAAATGGCCGAGCAAAACGCCCGCCTCGCCATCGGCCAACACCAATTGCAGCACAACAACCAGCAGCAGCGCATCGACGATTTGGCACGCCTGCTCAACATGGATTCAGACGGCCTGCAACGCCTGGAATGCTTCGACATCAGCCACACCCAAGGCGAAGCCACCATCGCCAGCTGCGTGGTGTATGACGAGCAAAATATCCAGCCCTCGCAATACCGCCGCTACAACATCACCACCGCCAAAGCCGGCGACGATTACGCCGCCATGCGCGAAGTGCTCACCCGCCGCTACGGCAAAATGGCCGAAGCCCAAGCCAACGGCGAAACGGTGAAATGGCCCGATGCCGTGTTGATCGACGGCGGCAAAGGCCAAGTGGGCATGGCGGTGGATGTGTGGGCGGAATTGGGGCTCACCATTCCCATTATCGGCATTGCCAAAGGCCCCGAGCGCAAAGCCGGGCTGGAAGAATTGATATTGCCCTTTACCGGCGAAACCTTCCGCCTGCCGCCCAACAGCCCCGCCCTGCACCTCTTGCAAACCGTGCGCGACGAATCGCACCGCTTCGCCATCACAGGCCACCGCAAAAAGCGCGACAAAGCCCGCATCACCTCATCATTAAGCGACATTCCCGGCATCGGCAACAAACGCCGCCAAGCCCTGCTCACCCGCTTCGGCGGCCTGCGCGGCGTAACCGCCGCCAGCGTGGAAGATTTGGCGCAGGTAGAGGGCATCAGCGCGGCCTTGGCCGAAAAGATTTATGAAAGCCTGCATGGATAATGGGCAAACGCAGGCCGTCTGAATGCCGTATTCAGACGGCCTGAAAACAATCATGCCCAGCTTCGCCACAAAGCCCCTGTAAATTCGTTATAATAAGCCAGCCTTTTCAGACGGCCTGCGCCGAAGCGCACAACAAAGGCCGTCTGAAACACCAACCGAACACAGAAAGCCCTGCCGATTATGCCGTGGAATTTCCCCATTTTCCTCACCTGGATGCGCGTGTTGCTCATCCCCGTGTTCACCGCCCTTTTCTTCCTGCCCAAAGGCGTGTTCGACAACCACACCATCAACTGGCTGGCGGCCGCCATTTTCGCCATCGCTGCCATCACCGACTGGTTTGACGGCTTTCTCGCCCGCCGCTGGAAGCAAACCTCTGATTTCGGCGCTTTTCTCGACCCCGTGGCCGATAAATTGATGGTGGCCGTGGCACTGATTCTGCTGGTGAGCCTGGGGCGCACTTATGCCATTTTCGCCATGATCATCATCGGCCGCGAAATCACCATTTCGGCGCTGCGCGAATGGATGGCGCAAACCGGTAAGCGCGGCAGCGTGGCCGTGGCCACCATAGGCAAGCTCAAAACCACCGCGCAAATGGCCGCCATTTTGTGCCTTTTGGTGGGCTTGCGCGATTTTTACGGCCACGACCTGATTTTTATCGGTAACATATTGATGTTTATCGCCGCCGTGCTCACTTTGTGGTCGATGTTTTATTATCTGAAAATGGCCTGGAAAGAGTTTCAGTAATAATTTTCACACAAACCCCTTGACAGTAAATTTTCAGGCACTATAATGGCGTTCTCTTGCTGATGCAGCGATGCACGGCAAGCCCCAAGCGGGAATAGCTCAGTTGGTAGAGCGCAACCTTGCCAAGGTTGAGGTCGCGAGTTCGAGCCTCGTTTCCCGCTCCAAAGTTTAATGTTTAAATGTAATCAAAGCGGGAATAGCTCAGTTGGTAGAGCGCAACCTTGCCAAGGTTGAGGTCGCGAGTTCGAGCCTCGTTTCCCGCTCCAAGCGCTTACATTTAAATCCTGCGGGAATAGCTCAGTTGGTAGAGCGCAACCTTGCCAAGGTTGAGGTCGCGAGTTCGAGCCTCGTTTCCCGCTCCACATCCCGCAAGCCGTTTACACCACTTAAACGGCTTGTTTATAGTTTCAAGGCGGAATGGCAGAGTGGTTATGCAGCGGCCTGCAAAGCCGTGTACGCCGGTTCGATTCCGACTTCCGCCTCCACACAATCCAAGCAGTTTCCCCTTATGGCGGGGTGGCAGAGTGTTTATGCGATAAGGGGTGCAACCCTTATACAGGCCGGTTAAAATCCGCGCCCCCGCCTCCACGTTTCACAATGCCTTTATGCAGAGCACTGGATATTGGCATCGCCCGGATGGTGAAATAGGTAGACACAACGGACTTAAAATCCGTCGCCTCTAATACAGGCGTGCCGGTTCGATTCCGGCTCCGGGCACCACTAAATCACTGTATTTTCAAGTTTTAATCCCATCCTTTCAAAATTTAAAATAATCTTTTCAAGCCGATTAATTTCGCCTGTGTGCCCGATTTGTGTCATCTGTGCCAACAAGGCTTTGCAAAATCTCTGCGTGTTCATGAAGATGCTCCGGGGCAAGATGGGCATAACGCTGCACCATTGCCAATGTCTTCCACCCGCCCATTTCTTGCAATATCCTCAGAGATACACCACGCTGAACCAGCCAACTCGCCCAAGTATGACGCAAATCGTGCCAAGTAAAATCTTCTATACCGGCCTGTTTCAGCGATTCTTTCCAGTAACGGCTGTTTATATCGGTAATCGGATTATTCCGCTTATTCACAAAAACAAAAGTCGGATGTTTACCGGTCTGACGTTTTATCACTTCAATGGCCGTATCGTTTAAAGCAACGCCCAATGCTCTGCCTGCCTTCATTTCATCAGGATGATACCAGGCAACCTTTCTCTCAAGGTCAACCTGATTCCACTTCAGCCCCAATACATTGCCTTGCCTCAGTCCGGTATTCAAACTAAAAATAATCAAATCGGCAAAGTAGTGAGGGCGGGCAACATCAATCAGACGTTGAGCCTCTTCCGGCCGCAGCCAACGGATCCGTCCTTCATACTCCTTATACATCTCTATGTGTGGCACAGTATCGAGCCAATTCCATTTCTTCATTGCCGCATTCAAAATGGAACGTATCAGCGCCAAGTAGCGGTTTTTCGTACTGTCTTTGCAGTCAAGCCTGTCAATTACAGACATGATTAAATCAAGGCTGATTTGATGCAAATATATGCCCCTGAAACCTTGCATCAATCTCAATTTACTCACATCACCATCAATGCTCTTTTTTTTGGACTTTTCTTTAATCCACCTTAGCGCTGCTTCGTCCCACAGATGTTTGGGCTTGTCGCCCAACCGAGATACACGCCATGATTCATATTTCAGCTTGTCCCTCAGCTCCTCTGCGGCTTGCCGGTTTTTCGTGCCAGCACTGCGTCTAATGCGTTCACCGCCGGGTGATTTAATATCGATGTACCAAATGCCGTTTCGTACGTACAATCCTTCAGTTGCTCTAGACATTTTTTTTCACTCCTGCTTTCGAGTGATGCCTGCACACGCTCATTTTCAAGTTGATTCAAAAATGCGTCAAGTGCGGCTTGTTGAATACAATATCCGCGTCCGGGCTTGCTCGCTATCAGCTTGCCTGCACGGATATATTCCCTGATGGTTTCGGCATGGCATTTGCAATACTCTGCCGCCTCTTCTACGTTGTAGGTCTTCATATCGCTCTCCCCTACTTGTAAACCACTTCAAACACCGTAAAGGATGCGGTCTCCAGCCACACCGCCAGCCGTTTGATGGCTTGATACCGTTTTAAGCGCGGCTCCAGCATCAGGTATTTGTGTTCAGATACATAAAAAAGCAGGCAATGGTATTTGCCTGCCTCAGTTTGCATCGGAATCATACGGTAATGCGGGTAGCTGTTTTCAGCCGGCCTGAAAGTTGGATTCACCTTGACGGTGCCCACCAGTTGTTTTTCTTCAATCAACATTATTACCGCCCTCCTGATAAAACTCAATCACCCGTTTGGCTCTGCTTAAAAAACGCAGCATCATGTGTCGGCTTTTCCCTGTGCTTGCCCGTTCATAAGCCGTATTGGCCGCGCACACGGCATCTTTAAAGCAAATAACTTTGCTTAACGGCCAATCATTGATTCCCTGTGGCGGCTTGGCGATTAATTGCTCGTAACCACCCCAAAGCATTTCCTGCTCAAATTGATTGCTATGCTCCGATGCGGTCATGGCAGGCTCCTATAATCTTGTTATCACCACTATCAGAAATCCGATCATTGCCCAAACTGTGCCGGCAACGACCAAATACCCTTTCAGACGGCCTAAAAACGTATCTAGCTGCTGCTCGTTGCTTTTGGCTATTCGTTGGTTGATGTTGGCGTACAAACGCGCCTCCAGCGCATCTTGCTGCAAATCCGTTTTCTGTAGCAGCTCGGTAAGTATTTGCTGGCGGTAGGTATTCAGTTCGGCAGCGGCCGTGGTGATTTTGTGCTCGTGTTTGGCCAGCTGCTGCATAAACTCATCGCGCGCATCTTGCTGGCGCTGCTCAAATGCCTGCATCGCCGTTTGCACCGATTGCCGCTGCAAAAGCAAAACGGCCACGATGGGATCGTCGGCCGTTAGCTTCACGCCGGTTAGTGCAAAAACTTCGGCGATGAGGTTGTCGATATCAGGCCGGCTCATCGGATACCTCGGCGGCAGTAGCCAAAAATGTGATTTCATCCAACTGCCGGTAAATATCGCGCTTCACCGTGCGCAGGCGCTGGCGCGGCATCAGGGTGAATTCGGGTGAGGTATCGGCCTCGCCAAAGGTCAAATTCAGCTCAGTCATGCGCTGGATATCCTTACCGAAAGTATCAGGATTTCGATTGGGAATGTGTACGACACCGATAATGCGATGCTGGCCTTCCTTGTAAATTTTGAAGTCCTGAAATGCCTTATTGCCATCTTTTACTTCGCCTTTAAAGTCATTCAGCCAAACGACAACATCGGCATCAATGGCGCGTAATGTTTGTGCCAAACCGGTCATACAATCCTCCAGCGCTTGACCTCCATTCATCGGCACATGGACAATCAGGCGCACACCGGACTCATGCAGCAGCTCAGGCACTTGGTTTTCGGCCATATACGACATCAACGGTACAAACGTAGCCGCGCCGTTATCCACCACCGCAACACCATCATTTTCAATCAACTGTTCAATCAAGCCGTCAAAATTACGGCTGTCGATATTGTTGTTGGCAGTGAGAATTTTAACCACTTCAACATTCAGCGCTTTGTGGCGGCTGAAGGTAGGGTTCACCGGGTCGGTATCGTAGCAATACAGCTTGCAGTTGGCCGCACGTTCTTTTAAGTATGACGCTTGAATAGCGGCAATTAACGATTTACCCACGCCGCCTTTGCCTTGCGCGATGACATGTACTTCTTTCATGATGATACCTTTCTTGTTTGAATGCTTTTCACAAAAAGAAAACTGCTTCACTCAAGCAGTCTTTCGTTTGTAAAAAGCCCGGCGGAGTTGCCGCCGGGTAAAACTGCTTTCGTGATGTGGCATCGAAAACAGGAGTGACCTTACTTGACATCAACCCAACGGCCGCCGTTTTTCTCTTCGCCTACATAGCGTACTTGCTCGGCAACCGTTGTCCACTCATGGCTGAAATACGCGGCGCAATAAGCCGGCTTGGTATTGCGGATATAGCTAACCTTTACCGGCTCATACCAACCCTCTCGGCCGCCTTTGCCCGCTCGCACATATTTCTGCACAGTGTAAGAGGCGCTCCCCATGCGGTTAAGCTCGGCAGCATCGCAGCGGCCGGCACCATTCACCAGTGCGTTAATTAAGGCAGGCATATGCGGCTCATTGCTGCTCGGGCACATTTCCAAAAAATTGCGGCGGCTTTTAAGCGTATCGCTGAGCTTTTTATGTTTAATCGAAAAATAGCGTTTAATAGATGGTGCACATTCAGACGGCCTGTCACCGCTGGAAAGGCACAGCACCGCTTCGCAGGCCAGGCGCGTATCGCCGGTGAGCAAATCATCGGCCTGGGCGGCAACAGGCACAAAAAAAGCCGCTGATGCGGCGGCTACTGCCAAAATCTGTTTCATATTGCATTACTCCGATAAAAATAGGATAATCGCCGTACCGCTACGAGATTATCCAAGTCTCTAAAGCCGCTTTCGTGAGAAAGCGGCTTTTCATTGTGCGTGTATCGTATGCACAGTATAGCCATTTTCAGACGGCACGATGTTAACGCGTACATCTTGATGGCCGAGCAAGAGCAAATCAACCTGTTTTGAGGCAGCCTGAAAAGATTTGTAAGTGCCGACAATATTCATTTTCACAACGTTAGATTTGATTTTCATCATTTCATTTTCCTTGGTTAAGTTTAATATATTTTGAGCTTAACAAAACTATCGGAATGCCTATGATTCTGTAGGTTCGTACCGTGTTGTGGGCTTTAATATTGAACATTTAATTCCCTCTAACTTAATAAATATATAAAATACCTTAAGAACACTACCATTATAAGCAATACCGAAATATACATTGCGACCTTGAACAAAAGATGCACTGAAGAGACAAACTCCTCATCAGTAAGGTCATCTGTATCTTCATTTTTATCTGACATTTCAGCGCTCCTTAAAAATAAGCGGTTTGGATAAATCAAAAATACCCCTCGTATCCTGTGCCGCAGTACCAATACCAATATGGTCTACCTGCTCTCCTGTATCATTTTCAAAAAGCTTCATTCCACCAAAAAATAAAGCCACAATCATTACTACAATGAGAAAGGCCATTAAGAAAACAAACCCAGAACGTGAAATTCCTTTATCCTCACGTCCTATTAGGTAGCCTAAAAAGAATTCAAACATAATAATCACTCCATAAGTTAAAAATAAATGGGCCTTTCATCCATTCCCCGACCTGTCGCCGGTAGCCATCCCTTGCCAAGTAATCCGTATATTGTCGATATCAGGCCGGCAATGCCCGATCTTTTTTAGCCCAGCCATTGGGTTGCCGGTCACTCAAAAGCGGGAAGATTAGGCTGCGTTGCTTTGCTGCGCTCGGCAGTGCCTGACACTTTTTTTACCCCATTCAAGTGCAGCCTTGTTCAGGTTATCCTGCATCTGATGCTTGTCGGGAACATTCTCAAGGCCGTCTGAAACCACTTCGACCGTGCCGTACACCTTCAAATATTTGATAAACCGATCCAGCGATTCGTCTGAATATTCGTTGATGCCCAACTGCATATTAAAAACACCGCTCTTCGTTTTAACCGCAGTTGCCACGGTGTTGCCGTTCACTTTAATCAGCTTCATCGTTTCCAGCCTTTCCCTATTGTTGCAGCCGGTGTTGCCCGGCAATAATCTGCTCGACCAGCTCTTCCACCGGCACCGCATCCGCATTGCTACGGGCAATATTCAGCGCCTTCATAATTTCACCGGCCTGAATGTTCTTCACAGCCAATTCGGGGCCCGCCGGATACCAAAATTCAGCGCCCAGCGCCAACTGCCGCTGTTCGGCTACGTCCCATTTTTTGCAGACGGCCTGCCAAATGCCGATAGCCTGTTCCAGTTTTTCCATTTATTTTCTCCATGAAAAAAGCCGCTTCAGCAAGAAGCGGCTTGGTTATACAGCCAACTTTAATTCAATGCCGATTTTTGCATCTACACAGAAGCCTGCTTGCTCAAACAGGCTTGAGTTTAGGTACAACGGTTTAAAGATACGGGCTATCCCGTATTAAGCGCCCAAACGGCGCGGGTTGTTGCATAAATTGTAGTTTGGGCTTTTCCGTAGATTATCGCCCGGCATCGCGGATACGCCGCGATTATTTCCGTTCATTTGCCGCCTTGCCCGGACCCATTTGAATCCCTCTGGATTGCGGCTTGTATATGTAGGCCGTCTGAAATCGACCTGCAACCTGTTTATCCGTCTTCTCCCTCGGTTTCGTTGCTGTACTGCCTTGCCGTGCCTGCACGTTACGGTCAGCGCCTAGGGCTGGTTGCTGCGCTTCCATTTGCCAACAAGATGATTTAAACAGGCGCGACGATGACACGGGCGGCATGGCGGCGCTTGAATCTTGGTGGCGGGCTGTTAAAGAACAATTAACTTTGACGGCTTAATTTTAAGATAACTTAAATCTTAATGCAAGTTAATTTTTAAGATTTCTTAAAATTAATTTCTATACGAAAAAAAACCGGCTAAATTAGCCGGTTCTACTTTACGATTACTATCTTTTACGTCGATATATTCGGTGTTCTACCATAGTACCTATCAGAACAATATCATTTTGCATTGAAGAAAGTGATGCATAGTCGCCATTGATTGGGGACAAAACAAATTGTAACCCTCCACCCTCGTTGTAATGATCTATCCGATATTTTCTGAAATACACCGCATCATTACATTTAGCCAAAATAAACTCACCTGGCTGCGGTTGAATTGTTGGATCAATAACTATTACATCACCCTCAATAAAATCAGGCGCCATTGCATCCCCAATAATTTTCAAAGCAAATGCAGATTCTGAACTTCTTGTGCTAGTCATGATGAACTCACTTTCTTGATTTATGTCAAGTGGGTGAGATACATCCCAGTTTTTTAGCTGCTCATAAGAAATGATAGGTATTTTAGTGGTATCTAAATTTACGGCAGCACTAACATTTGTCCCTTCACCTTTCAGTAACCACCCAAAGTCGCAACCCAAAACCATTGAGAGTTCATATAAATTTTCTGCATTTGGCTTAGTGGTATTTGATTCCCACTGCGAAATAGCCACATGAGAAACATCTTTCATTTTCCGGGCTAAATCTTGTTGAGTTAATTTTAACTCTTTTCTCTTTTGCCTGATTCGTTGTCCAATAGTTGCTTGCATCAAGACCGCCTAATTTTATTTATTGGTTTAAGTTATCTTAACTCATCTTGATTTAAGTTTTCTTCACACCTATAATTTAAGAATACTTAACTTTTAAAAAGACTATTCAATGTACAAAACAGACGTATTACGGTACTACGGCACTAAAACGGCCGTTGCACAAACATTAAAAATTAGCTCATCGGCAGTCACCCAATGGAAAGAAATCATTCCAGAAAAGCAGGCCTATAGGCTTCAGATCCTCACTAACGGTGACCTTACAGTTAATCCTACTTTATATCCTCTTTCAAAAAAATAATGCTCATAGCCGATTTCCGCCACCACATCCAAACAAGCTACGTGATACCGCACGAGTTTGTGGCTTTGTGCGCGGGCAATATGCAGGCTTATAACCTGCTGGGTTATCTGTTTTGGTGGACGGATTGGGTGGAAACCCACGAACCGCACCGCCACGGCTGGACTTATCAGACGGCCGAAAATCTGCTTGCCGGCCTGCAACTCACCCGCAGAGGCTATCAAAAAGCCCGCGAAGCACTGCTTGAGCTGGGCGTGCTCCAATACCGCCGCTCCGGCGTCTTTGGCCGTATGCACTGGAAACTCAACAAAGAAAAGCTACTCGAGATGGTCTATCAAGTCCGCGGCCAAGAGCCGCCGGAGTGGACAACGAAATATCAGCACGACAGCGACAATTTCCGCTTACCTAAATGGGTACCGCTTGACCTTTGGAATGCTTATTTGCAAATGTGTTCCGAAAAAGGCCGCATTATCAAGCTGCAAGGTAAGAAAACCCTGCTGAAACAGCTTATCGACTGCCGTGCAAAAGGCTTGGATTTACGGCCTATCATGGAAAAATCCATCATTGCCGGCTCGGCAGGTTTTTACATCCCGAACGGGCAAAACAAGCCGCAAGCGCCGGCACCGTCGCCGCAAAAAACCGCAGACGAACTCAAACAGGCACAAGCCGAGCGCGAAGCTGCCAACGCGAAGCCACCGGATAAAAATCCCGACAACGCAAAACGGAAAGCGCTTCAAGAACACCTCAAAACCCTCAAAAATCTGCTCAAATAAAGGCTGATGGCCTCAGTGTATCCAAAATCTGCCGAACCCCTCTGAAACACGCTCTTTTCGGCCTTTAACGGCTGATTCTGCACCCGACCGGGTGCATTTTTTCGTTTTCAGACGGCCTTCCGTCCACCGGCACGGTTTTGCCGTTTAAAACGGCCGATTTTTCCGTAAAAACCCCAATTTTTCTTACTAAAAATAACACATATAAATCATATGTTTGTACTTTTTGTACATTCTAGATTGTACAAAATGGGATATGTTGTTTGTACAAAATGTACGCGCTCTATCAAAGAAGACTTTCAAAGACAACAATCATAGAATATTGTACGCGGCACGGCCGCTTTGCTTATTTTTTAGGCTTTTTTGGCTTTTGTTTTGGATACAGGGATTTAGTGGAGAAAGTCATGATATTCAGGGGGAGATATGCACGGATTTTGTGGATAGATTGGCTTATTGAATATGTACAGAATTCCTGTACAATTGAAAATATTAAATAGGAGAAAAGCTATGGATAAGGTAATAAGCTATACCAATGTGCGTGAGAATTTGGCACAAATTATGACTGAAGTTTGCGAAGATCACATTGTTGCCCATATTACACGGCGCAATGGTCAAAACTGTGTTCTGATTTCTGAAGAAGAATATGATTCTATTCGGGAAAGTCTGTATTTATTCGGCAACCCTGCCAACGCGGCACATTTGGAGCGCTCCATCGCAGAAGCGGAACGTGGCGATTTTGTTCAAATTGATTTGTGAGCAAATATGGAACATCGTTTTACCAAATCTGCCGCTGAAGACTATCAGTATTGGCTCAAGGTTGATTCGAAAAAAATTGAAAGAATTAAGCTGCTTATCGCAGATATCAAGCAAAACCACCCGCGCGGCGTTGGCAAGCCTGAGCCGTTGCGTTATCAAAAATCGGGATTGTGGTCACGCCGGATTGATCGCGAACATCGGCTGGTTTATTCGGTAGAAAATGATATTCTGACGGTGTACAGTTGTCGGTTTCATTATGGAAAATAAAGAGTTATGAATACATTTTCAAATTGCGGTGACAATGAAAAAATTATTGCAGATGCGGATACCGACAATAAGGAGATTGAAATGGAAATGGTAGAGATGGCAGTAGAGTTGCCTGTGGAAATGCTGGAGCGACTGAAAGCAATTGCAGAGCGACAGCACAAAACGCTTGATCAGATCGTGATTGAAGCCATTTCCCTGTATTTGGAAAAAGATGAGCAGGAATCTGCATAATTTGAGATTTGTGTATAATGCGCAGCGGGGCTAGGCAGCAAAAAGCCCCGTTAGAGCGGGGCTTTCTGTAGTCATGCCACCCCTGAAAGGAGTGGTTTCGACAATGAAACTAACCGTTCGCACCGGTAAGTTTAGGTTCCAACTTACGTTTGACCTGAGAGTCATTTTAGCTTTACTGATATGGCTTAGTCAATAGACACTTACCACCAATAAAAAACGCAAGTTTCCGCCGGCTCTGAAAAGAGTCGGCGGTTTTCAATCAAAATATTTCATCTCTTGGAATCGGCGTCTGCCAATTAAACTTTCCGTCAGTGGCCGACTCTACTCTCTGCGGGTTCAGAGCGTCTTGGCATCTTACCGTTTCGTGCTTATTTGATTCCTTATTCATGACTGTGTTTTCAGCTTCCGGTCTTTTTTTCAAAGATACCTTTTCGTTGCGAATGCGGGTTTTTATAAATCGGTTCAGGGTTGGTTGAGTAACAACCAATCCTTTCTTCTCTTCCAAAAAGCGCAGTATATCTTTCTCTGAATAGGCATGTTTTTTCAGAGTGTCAATTTCCACCAAATACGGATCGAGCTTTGATGCTTTCCCTGATGGCCGCGTTTCACTCATAAAATCATCTAAATCACTCATACGATATTATTCCTAAAAATACGCAGTTAATACGCACTAAATAATTTATTTACATGCGTGTATTATACATAAAATCCGTATAAATAGATATTTATTCCAAATATACAATTTTATTTGTATAAATAGATTTTTAATACTTATAAAATACGTCAATATAGCCTTTAATAGATAAAATATAGCAACATATACATATTAATAACGGATAACTATCGTTCGCGCGTACCTCACCCCTGAAAAAACGACTTTCTCGTAGTATATAAACCCATAATCAAACTAAAACGCAGGATAGGCTAGCGCCGTTAAAACACCGCTAATGAGCGGCGTTTTAAATTCCTCCTTCGTCGGAAACGCCGCGGAGCGGCTGCGTCATTAACGAACATCGGGGGCTTGCGCCGCCGCGTTGTTTGTTGATGTCTAAATTCCCCCAATGCAAAAGTCCAGCCCAAGACGAGTGTCCGGGCGTGGATTTCCACCTTTTCCACCACGCCCGAAGGCGCACCGGTAAAAGATGAAAATCCACGCCCGGACAGGCTGGAGCAGGCACTTGATGAAAGAGCGTTGGAACATACGCCCGGCTTCTTCTTTGGCGGGGATGAAATCCACCCCGATGACGTGGCCGACACCCGCGAATTTATCACGCAGGCACGGGCGGCACTCGCTGATGGTTTGGCCGTTTTCTATGATTGTTGGTGGTAATTATTGAAGAGGCGGAGCGGCCTAATGGCCGTTCTGAAATAGGAGAATAAGCATGGAATATTACTTTAAATACGGCTTTATCGGTGCGCGGACGATGGTTATCAAACTGAATGCTGACGAATTAGAGGATGTGTGGGCAGATTCCGAGGAAGGTAGAGCGGTTTATGGAGATTTGACCATTGAATTTGAAATTGACCGCTATTTGCGCTTGCGTAACGTGCTGGCCAAGCTGGAGCAGGAAGACAAACATTTTGGCCGTTTGCACATGGCCGCGCAAATAAGCAGCGACAGCGCGGTGGCGGCAGGGCAGAAAATCCGTGGCGGCCATATCCAAATCTACTATAGCGGCTTTGATGCTTTTGAAGCGACATGGTGGGATGATTACAGTTTGGATGATTACGGTATCGCATTATTTATGCCTGATGAATTCCAAAAAAATCCCGTCGCATGGTTTGAAGCGGAAATTTTAAAATTAGGTTTCAGGCAGCCTGAAGAAAGCAGGGTGTGAAATGTGGAATTCTTGGGATGATGTGGTTTCAGATTTTGACGACTGGTTAATTTTGTTGAATCACTTGGATGGTGATTGTGAAGATTTGGAAAAGGAAGTGTGGGAAATTGCGCGAAGGTATGAAAAGATACCTCACTTCGGCAATATCCGCCAAATTTTGGTTGCGGAGCGCTTGTGTCAAGTTATCAATATGCGTTGGCCGTTTTTACAACCAGAATATCATATCAATGCGGTATGTAGCTATTTTAGTATTAACTGCGAACCGGTAACTACACTGCATGATTTGGATGCGGCTATTGGTGAATATTGCAGAGAAAATAACGTTGTTATTTAAAATATTCAGGCAGCCTGAAATGTCAATGGTCACTTAAAAGTGCACCACTATGGGCACCTAAAAGTGCACCACTTTAAGAGCGGTTTTTAAACCGATAAGACTCATTTCC
>RCMY010000988.1_pt1 | contig 27104 bp, 27 predicted proteins | sample 2041341 | NCBI WGS metagenome assembly RCMY01 (sample SAMN09708234, study PRJNA481090) | Marine sediment metagenome, whole genome shotgun sequencing project.
GACGCCATCTTCTCCAGGGTCGTGTCGCGGCGGGGCCCCCCGTCGGGGGCGACGCCGGCGATGGGCTCGATCTCCGTCTTGAAGCGGCCCTCGTCGATGGCGCGGATGGCGCGCTGGTGGGACTCGAAGGCGAAAGCGTCCAGCTCCTCGCGGGAGATGCCCCACTGCTCGGCGATCAGTTCTGCACCGTGGAACTGCGACACGGGCTGGTCGCCGTACCGCGCCTGCCAGCCTGGCGACTCGCTGAAGGGTGTCTCGTGCCCGTACTCCTTGCCGACGACCATGGCCGAGGCAATCGGGAACTGCGACATGTTCTGGGCGCCGCCGGCCACGACGATGTCCTGCGTTCCGGACATCACGGCCTGGGCCGCGAAGTGCACCGACTGCTGCGACGAGCCGCACTGGCGGTCGATCGTCACGCCGGGCACGTGCTCCGGGTAGCCCGCGACCAGCCACGAGGTCCGACCGACGTTGCCCGCCTGCGAGCCGATCGTGTCGAGGCAGCCCCAGACGACGTCGTCAACGGCAGCCGGGTCGACGCCCGACCGCTCGATCAGCGCCTTGATGGCGTGCGCACCCAGGTCCGCGGTGTGCAGCCCCGAGAGGCCCCCACCCCGGCGACCCACGGGCGTGCGGACGGCTTCGACGATGTAGGCCTCGGTCATGGCGTTCCTCTTCGTTCTTGTCGCTGGCTGGCTTGTGACGTGCTGGCGAGTCAAGCGGGCTTGTCCCTGACGAGCACAACGCTGGAACCGTGCCCGAACAATCCCTGGTTGGCCGTGATGCCCACCCTGGCCCCCGCGACCTGGCGCGGCCCCGCGTCGCCGCGCAACTGCCACGTCAGCTCGCACACCTGGGCGATGGCCTGGGCCGGTACGGCTTCCCCGAACGCTCCCAGTCCCCCTGAGGCATTGACCGGCATGCGGCCGCCGATGGCGGTGTCACCCGCCCGCAGGAGCTTCTCGGCCTCGCCCTCGGCTGCAAGACCGCAGTCCTCGATCCAGGACAGTTCCATCGCACTGGAGAGGTCGTAGACCTCGGCGAAGGAGACGTCCTCGGGGCCAAGCCCAGCTTCTTCGTACGCCTGGGTGACGACGTCCTGTCGGAACCGGCGGGGCGGGACGGCAACGACCGCGGCGGAGTCGGTCGCGATGTCGGGCATCTCCACGTTGGTGTTCGGGTAGGTCGGCGTGGCCGTGGAAACCGCCGCGACACGCGGGGCCTCGGAGCCGATCCCGTGACGCTTGGCGTACTCGCGACTGACCAGGACCAGGGCCGCTCCCCCGTCACTGGTTGCACACACGTGCAGCAGTCGCAGGGGATCGGACACCATGGGCGAGGCCAGCACGTCCTCGACCGTGAACGCCTTCTGGTAGCGAGCATTGGGGTTCTGCGCCCCGGCCCGCGAGTTCTTCACCTTGACCGCGGCGAGGTCCTCGTCGGTCATCCCGTAGAGGTCCATCCGTCGCCGGGCTTCGAAGGCGAAGTAGGTCGGGTTGGTCGCGCCCATGAGTCGGAACCGGAGCCAGTCCGGGTCGTCGGGGCGGTCGCCACCTGTTGGCGCCAGGAAGCCCTTCGGCGTGGTGTCGGCACCGACGACCAGCGCGACGTCGCACAACCCGGCCATGATCCGGGCGCGGGCGGAGTCCAGGGCCTGGGAGCCCGAGGCGCAGGCGGCGTAGCTCGACGAGATCTTCGCGCCGGTCCAACCCATGGCCTGGCTGAAGGTGGCACCTGCCACGTAGCCGGGATAGCCGTTGCGGATCGTGTCGGCCCCGGCGACGAACTGCACGTCGGTCCAGGCGATCCCCGCCTCCTGCAGCGCGGCGCGTGCCGCGACAACGCCGTACTCGACGAAGCTGCGGCCCCACTTGCCCCACGGGTGCATGCCGGCGCCGGCGACCAGGACGTCACGGTTGCTCATGACGTCACCTCGCCAGCGGCCACGGGGGCCCAGGCCCAAATGGTCCGGGTCACACCTTCGTCATCGACGTGAAGATCACGCAGGACGACCTCGACCTCGGTCCCGACCCGGATGTCCGCAACGGCGGCGTCCGGGGCCAACAGGCCCAGCACCGTCATGGACTCGTCCGCCAGGGTCGCCGCGACGACCGTGTACGGAGCCTGGACGACCGCAGGCGGCGGCGGGTCGTAGTGGTTGGTCGCATAGGACCAGACCGTCGCCCGGCGACTCAACGCCACCTCGTCCTGTTCACGACCGTCACAGTGCGGGTTGGGGCACATGCCTTCACGGCGCGGGAAGGTGAAGGTCCCGCACTCGGTGCACCGGCCCCCCGACAACGCTGGCTGGTCACCCGTCGAGAACCATCCGTCGATCGCTGGCATGCTGGTTCCCACGAGCCCTCCACGAGCGTTTCTGACGGGTCGTCAGAATACCGAGGAGCGGCCCCTGCCCACGCAGGCACCAGCCAAGACGCCCTGTCCGATTCCGGAGCCAGGTGACCGTTTGCCACACGCCAGCAGCCTCACGCTCCTAAGGTCCAAGGTGCTCGACAAGAGGACCTCCCCTTCATGACCCTGTTCGACGACTACGACGTCGGCGGCTTCTACGACGAGATCTTTCTCGACGACGGCACGCCCCGCCCGCACTACGAGCAACTGGTCGGGCGACTGCGCGGCCTGTCGTCCGAGGAACTCGATCGTCGCGACCGTCTGCGCCAGTCGATGCAGCGCACGCAAGGCGTCACCTTCACCGTCTATGACGACGACGAGGGCACGGAACGGACCTTCCCGCTGGACCTGGTGCCACGCATCATCCCGGCGGACGAGTGGGACCACCTCGAACGCGGCCTGATCCAGCGCGTCAACGTGCTGAACCGTTTCCTCGACGATCTCTACGTGGGCGAGCAGGCGGCCATCCATGACGGCGTTGTTCCTCGCTGGCTGGTCCAGACGGCCTCCGGCTTCCGCCGCCAGGCGTTCGGGATCAACGTGCCCCACGCGGCGCGCTGCCTGGTGGCAGGCGTCGACCTGGTCCGGGGTGACGACGGCGTCTATCGAGTGTTGGAGGACAACCTTCGCAACCCCAGCGGCGTCTCGTACGTCCTCGAGAACCGCTCGGCCATGGCTCGGGTGCTCCCCAGCATGTTCGCCAGCGGCTCCGTTCGCCCCGTCGAGCAGTACGGCCGGATGCTCGGTGACGCGCTGCAGTCCGTGGCGCCTCCCTCGGCCGGCGACAACATCCGCGCCGTCGTGCTGACACCCGGCGTCTACAACTCGGCCTACTACGAGCACGCCTTCCTGGCTCGCCAGATGGGCATCGAGTTGGTCGAGGGCCGGGACCTCGTGGTCGACGACCACGTGCTCTACATGCGAACGACCCGCGGCCTGGCTCGCATCGACGTCGTCTACCGACGCATCGACGACGACTTCCTCGACCCGGTGGTCTTCCGCCCCGACTCCGCGCTGGGTGTGCAGGGCCTGATGTCTGCGGCCCGCGCCGGCAACGTCACCGTCGTGAACGCCGTGGGCAACGGCGTCGCCGACGACAAGGCCTTCTACGCCTACGTCCCCGACCTCATCCGCTACTACCTCGACGAGGAACCGATCCTGGAGAGCGTTCCGACCTACTTGCTCTGGGACGCCGACCAGCGCAACGAGGTCCTCTCCCGGCTCGAGGAACTGGTCGTCAAGCCGGTCGCCGAGGCCGGCGGCTACGGGCTCTACATCGGCCCCACGGCAACCAAGGAAGAGACCGCAACGGTCCGGGCAGCGATTGAGGACGACCCTCGCAACTGGATCGCCCAGGAGGTCGTGCAGCTTTCGCGGCACCCGACGTTGGCGAACGGCCGCCTCGCAGGGCGCCACGTCGACCTGCGTCCCTTCGTCATCGCCGGCCAGGACACGATGGTCCTGCCGGGCGGGCTGACGCGCGTCGCCCTCAAGGAGGGCTCACTCGTCGTCAACTCCTCCCAGGGCGGAGGATCCAAGGACACCTGGGTCGTCCAGGAGCAGGACCAATGATGCTTGCCAGACTCGCCGAAAACCTGTTCTGGGCCGGTCGCTACCTCGAACGCGCGGAGCACACGGCTCGCGTCGTCGATGTGACGCACACCGCCCTGCTCGAAGGCGCCCCCAACGAACGCAGCGCCGCTCGCGGCGCACTGCTCGCGATGCTGTCGGCCACCGAGGCCTTCGAGGAACGTGGTCACGAACTGGAGCGGGGACCGCTGCTGGAGTTCCTCGTCTCCGATCGAGAGCACCTCGGGTCCGTTGCCAGCAGCGTCGCCGCCCTGCGGGAGAACCTGCGCAGCGTCCGAGAACTCATCTCCAAGGAGCTCTGGGAGGCCTCGAACAACCTCTACCTCGACCTCCAGGGGCGCGACCTCGCGATTGAACTCGACGACCGCCCGGGCGACGTGCTCACGTCGGTCCGCGATCGCTGCCAGTTCATCACCGGTGTGATCCACGAAACCCTCCCGCGTGACGAGGGCTGGCGATTCCTCACCCTCGGACAGTCGCTGGAACGCGCGGGTTCGACGGCTCGGACGGTCGCCGCCAGCTACGAACGACTGACGGCCGGGACCGGCCTGGACTTCCACGTCTGGGTCGCCACGCTCCGGTCGGCGTCGGCCCTTGAGGCCTATCGCCGGCTCCACCGGGCGTCGCCCGACCCTCGACACGTCGTCGCCTTCCTGCTGCTCAGTGACGAGTTCCCGCGCTCCACGCTCTTCAGTCTGCGGGACGTCGAGCGCAACCTGCGCAAGCTGACCAGTGGCACCGAGAACTCGGTGGTCCGACAGGCGGGGCGACTGCGTGCCACGGTCGAGTTCGTCGAACTCGACACCGTCCTCGAGGACGGCCTGCATGCCTGGCTCGGCCAGGTCGAGCACGACTGCAACGAACTGGCAGAGCTCATGGGTCCCTACTTCTTCCACCAGGCGCCCTCCGGGGCACTGCACACCATGGGGGCCTGACGATGCGCTTCGACGTCCGCCACACCTCCACGTTCCGCTACACCGGTGAAGTGCTGGAATCGCAGAACGAGATCCGGGCCTGTCCGACTTCCGACGCTCACCAGCAGGTCCAGCACTACCGGGTCATGACCGACCCGGCATCGCGCAGCAATGCCCACGTCGACTACTGGGGGACCCATGTCGACACCTTCGGCATCCGTGCCCCACACACGACCCTGACGATCGTGACCGAGGCCACGGTGGAGACGCGCGACCAGGAAGTGATCGCGGCCGCGGTTGACCGCGCCAGCCTGCTGGACCCCGGTTTCCGCGACCGGCACTTCGAATTCCTTGGCCACACGAAGCTCACCAAGCCCAGCAAGGACATGGTCGAGGTCGCCAAGTCGCGCATCGAGCTGGCGGGCGACGATGTCGTCGACGGAATCCTGTCCATCCATCGATGGGTTGCCAAGACCCTCGAGTACACGCCCGGTGCGACCTTCGTCGCGACCACGGCAGCCCAGGCCTTCGACCAGCGCCAGGGTGTCTGCCAGGACTTCGCCCACGTTGCCGTGAGCCTCTGCCGTGCCGTCGGGATCCCGGCGCGTTACGTGTCGGGCTACCTGTTCACCGAGGACGACAGCGACGGCAGCGACAGCGATCGCAACGAGGTCATCGTCGCCACGCATGCCTGGTTCGAGGCTGCGGTCCCCGGCGCCGGCTGGATGGCGCTGGACCCGACCAACCGCCAGAACGTCGGGCATCGCCACATCACCATCGGCCGGGGACGCGACTACAACGACGTCGCCCCCTTCCGCGGCAGCTACGTCGGGCCCGAGGACGCCCAGGTCGACGTCGAGGTCCGACTGCGCCGCCTCGCCGCCGCGGAGCAGCAACAGCAGCAGTGAGTCGTTTCTGACGGGTCGTCAGAAACGACTACCGTCGCGTTTCGCGGGACCTCGCGGAGCACGACGTGGAGAAGACGTGGACCTGACGCTGACCTCCGATGAAACGGCGTTCCGCGACGATGCCCGCGCCTGGTTGGCCGAGCACGCGTCGGCGGCGCCGCGCGTCGGCTTCGACACGGCGGAGGGTTTCGCCGCCCACCGGCAGTGGGAGGCGCTGCTCCACGAGGGCGGGTGGGGCACGGTCTCCTGGCCGACCGAGTACGGCGGTCGAGGGGCCACGTTGGACCAGTGGCTGCTCTTCGAAGAGGAGTACTACGCAGCGGGCTGCCCGGGACGGGTGAACCAGAACGGCCTGTTCCTCTTCGCTCCGACCCTGATGGAGTACGGCACCGACTGGCAGAAGGAGCGCTGGCTCCCGCCGATGAGTGCCGGCACGGAGATCTGGGCCCAGGGCTGGTCGGAGCCCAACGCCGGGTCCGACATGGCGGCCGTCCGGGCCAAGGCCACACGCGACGGTGACGAGTGGGTCCTGTCCGGACAGAAGACGTGGTCCACCCGCGCGGTCTGGGCCGACTGGGTCTTCTGCCTCTTCCGCTCCGACCCGGAGTCCGAACGCCACCGTGGCCTGTCCTTCATCGTCGTGCCCCTCGATGCTCCCGGCGTCGAGGTGCGACCCATCCGTCAACTCGACGGGCTCCCGGGATTTGCCGAGATCTTCTTCGACGACGTCCGCGTTCCCGTCGAAGAGAACACGATCGGTCCGGAGGGCAAGGGCTGGCACGTCGCCATGGCGACCGCCGGGTTCGAGCGCGGTGTGTCGCTGCGCTCCCCCGGCCGGTTCAGCGCGACCGCCCGTCGGCTCGTCGAACTCGAGGCACAGGCCGATGCGGGCCCCATCGCCCGCCGCGACGTGGCTCGCGCCGTGGTCCAGGCGGAGCAGTACAAGCTGTTCGTCCAGCAGACGGTCTCGCGCGTCAACGCCGGCGAAGAGATCGGCCCCGAGTCCAGTCTCAACAAGATCTTCTGGTCCCAGATGGACCGACGGATGCACGAGGTCGCGCTTGACCTCCGCGGCCCGGCGGGTGGACTGCTCGACGAGGCACCCGCGCTGGACGGCCTCGACGGGTCGGCCTGGGCCGACGGGTTCCTGTTCTCCCTCGCCGGACCGATCTATGCCGGGACCAACGAGATCCAACGCAACATCATCGCCGAGCGCCTGCTCGGCCTCCCGAGGGGCTGACCGTGCAGTTCTCCTTCACGTCGGACCAGCAACTGCTGAGCGAGGGCGTCCGCGACTTCCTCGCCGGCGAGTGCACCTCCGAGGACGTCGCCGCCGCCTGGACCGACGGCCCGCGCCCCGAGCGGTGGAAGGCGCTGGCCTCCCTCGGCCTCGTCGGCCTGCTGGCTCCCGCAGAGCACGGTGGCCTCGGCATGCACGAGGTTGATCTCTGCCTGCCGTTGGAACACACCGGCTGGGCGGGGCTCCCCGAGCCGCTCTTCGAGGTGGCCGCCGTCGTCGTGCCCCTCCTCTCCAGCCTCGACACGCCTGCAGCCCATGGTCTGCTGGAGGCGATCAGTGCCGGTGACCTCCTGGTGGTGCCGGCCCTCGACGCCGACCCCTACCCCGCACACGTCGGGACGGCTGACCGCGTCCTGCTCCAGCGTGGCAACGAGCTCCACGTGGCAGATCGCACCTCGCTGCAGATCACGCCGCAGCCCAACCTCGACGGGGCGCGACCGACCGCCGTCGTCGACGCCTCCACGTCAGAGACCACCCTCCTGTCGGAGAACGCCGGGGCGGCACTGGGCCTCGCGGCCAGTCGTGGGGCCTGGGCCAGCGCGGCCGTTCTGCTGGGCGCGGCGCGGCGCTGCCTCGACCTGGCGACGGCCTACTCGCTGGAGCGCGAGCAGTTCGGCAAGCCGATCGGCTCCTTCCAGGCCGTCAAGCACCACCTCGCCAGCGCACTGGTCGAGGTCGAGTTCGCCCGCCCCCTGGTCCACCGGGCCGCCTGGTCACTGGCCAACGGCGACCCCCGGGCGGGCCTCCATGCGTCGATGGCGAAGGCCGTGGCCGGAGAATCCGCCGCCATGGCGGCCAAGGCCGCGCTGCAGGTCCATGGGGCGATCGGGTACACGTGGGAGCACCCCCTACATCTGTGGATGAAGCGAATTTGGTCTCTGCGAGCCTCTTGGGGCACCACGGAGGAGCACTGGCAGCACGTCGAGGCGGCGACTGTTCCTGCCGGCGGCGGCTCCTGAGGCCCTGTTCCCGGCAGGCGGTGGGCGACCACCCGACACAAGGGCGTGCGCCACGGGCGCGGAGCACGTAGGGTTGCCTTGTTCGGATCGCCAGCTGCGCGCGACGCCATGTCACGTGTCAGCAAGTTCAGATTGAAACCAGGTGTCCGACGCAGGAGCAAGGCAATGCCAGAAGGAACAGTCAAGTGGTTCAAGGCCGACAAGGGCTTCGGCTTCATCGAGCCGGACGGTGGCGGCGAAGACCTCTTCGTCCACTTCTCCGAGATCCAGACGAGCGGCTACAAGTCGCTCGACGAGGGTCAGCGCGTGAACTTTGAGATCGGCGAAGGCCGTAAGGGCCCGCAGGCCCAGAAGGTCTCCCCGCTCTGACTTGAGTGACACAGACCAACGAGGATGCCCCGGCTCACGCCGGGGCATCCTCGCTTTTGCGCGCCATTTTGTCCGTTCGGCCAGATGGGCGGCATCTGGTCATGATTGACTAGTAGGGCAACCCCGGCACCCTCCCCTGCCGGTCACGCCCGAAGGGCCAATCCCATGCGCAGCCGCTCCGTGCTCTCCACGGCCACCGCCACACTCACGCTCTTGGTCGTGCTTGCCAGCGCGGCCTTCGCGTACACGTTCCCTTCGACGAACGCGGCCAACGCGGCCACGGCTGGCTCGGCGGACGAGTTGCCCTGGGTGGAGCAGACCGATGTCGGCGCCGGCTGGGTCGAGCTCACCTTCCACAAGGCGTACGTGGGGCTCAGCTTCTTCGAGTACCGGATCGACGGCGTGGTCCTCGACGGCAACGAGCACCCGATCGTCATCGGTGACGTCATCTACCCCGGGGTCTGTGTGGCCAACAGCGGTGCATGCCCCAGCGGCATCACCAGACAGTTCCAGGCCTCCAGCACGGTCGAGATCCGTCTCGCACTCGGCGGCGAGCGCGACTGGGACTTCGACTGGACCCCGTTCCGGGTCGACCCGAAGCAGCCAACGACGAAGGACGACTGCAAGAGCGGCGGCTGGCAGGAGTTCAGGTTCGCCAACCAAGGCCAGTGCGTGCGCTACGTCGAGAGCGGCAAGGACAGCCGCTGACCGTCAGGCCAGCTGCTCGACGACGTGCACCTGGACGGGCTCGACCCGGTTCTTGACCTCGATCGCTCCCAGTGAGCGGCTCCGTACACCGTCTCCGGCCGCCGCCAGGGTGGCCGCACTGACGGCCACGGTTCCAACCGTGGCCAGCGCCTCGATCCGGGCGGCCGTGTTGGTGGTGTCGCCGATGGCCGTGAAGTTGCGCATCTGTGCGGCCCCGACGTTGCCGACCAGCGCCGGGCCCGTGTTGATGCCAACCCGGAACCGGGGCGCACCCGGGTGTGCCTCGGCAACGAGCACGACCGCCTCCTGGATCCGCAGCCCACAGGCGACGGCCCGACGGGCGTGGTCGGCCTGCTCCTTCGGGGCGTTGAACACCGCCATCACGGCATCGCCGACGAACTGCACGACGGTGCCGCCCTCCTCGAGGATGAGCGGGACGATGACGCCGAAGTACTCGTTCAGGAGCCCGACGACCGCCGACGGGTCCTCGCGCTCCGCGTAGGCCGTGAAGCCCTGCAGGTCGGCCATGAGCACGGTGACGACGGCCGTGCGCCCGCCCAGGTCTGCCTGAGAGGGGTCCGCCACCAGCGCCTCGGCCACATCTGGAGAGACATAGGAGCGGAACAGCACGTCGAGCTCGCCGTACAGGTCGGCGCTCTCCCCCAGCACGTCCCGCTGCGCCTCGGTCAGCTGGAACTGCTGGGCAACGTGCTGTGCATGGCCGGCAGCGCCCCCGACGTCAGCGCCCCGCAGCGATCCCACGAGTGCCTCCAGCGCCTCACGGTGGCCTCGTTGCACACGTTGGACGGTCTCGTCGAGTCCGACGGACCGGAAGAGCCCCGTGCTCGTCCCCTCGCGACGCTGCTGCGTGCGCGTGGCGTAGGCGAGGAACCCGAAGGCCAGGGCCTGCAGCACGTGCCACTCCCACCACGAGATCATCCACGTGCGGCTCGAGGCCAGCACCACCATCGTCTCCGCGAGCAGGGCCAGCGAGGTGACCACGCCGAGCAGCATCACCGACGGGCGTCGACGGTGCACCTGGAAGTAGGACCAGGCGGTTCCGCCGTACAGCAGGACGCTGAAGGCCGCGGCACCCCACAGCACGCCTCGGGTCGACTCGATCGTGAAGGGACGGTCCAGCGGCGGCAGGCCCGTGACGGAAACGAGGAACCAGGCGGCCATCGTCGCGATCAGGGCCGCCAACAGCCGTCGGTGGTTGCGCTCCACCCAGGCACCCAGCCGGCCGTCGAGATCGACCGCGGACGCAGCCGCGAGGATCGCTGCGGCCACCATCCCGATCGGCGAGGAGGCATCAAAGCCGGCGGTTCGTCCGTCCACCAGCACCGAGGGGGTGGCCAGGGCGTGCAGGAGTTGAAAGCCCGCAGCGGCGACCAGCGCGAGGGACAGCAGTCGCAACCTCGCGTCGTGCTCGCGGTCCGCGTCCTGCCCCATTCGCACGCCCAGCCACAGAGCACCCGCGGAGCCCAACCCGACAATGGCGAGGTGGGCCAGATTGTCCTGCCAGCGCAGGTCGAGCACCGGGCGGGCGATCAACCACCAGAGCCCAAGCAGGGGCAGGGCGAGGTGACCGACCCACACCGCCGTCTGCAGGACCGCAGGCCGCTGCCACAGCGGCGCCGGTAGGGATGACGAGGTGTCGGACACGCTGGCTCCTGGGACAGGAACCCCATCCTGCCCGATGCCAGCCCTCGGCGTCAGGTCAGGCGGGCAGGACGCCCGTCGCATCCGGCTCGATGCCCGGGCCGCTGGTGCGCGCGACGACCTGGGACTCCCAGCTGGGCACGTCGGCCGAGGCACGCATCCGTGTGGTGCGGTGCTCGCGGTCCTTGTCGAACTTCGGGATCACGTGCTCGCCCAGCAGGCGGATGGTCTCGAGGCAGTGCTCCTGGGAGATGTCGACCGGCAGCGAGAAGCTGATCTGGTCGATGCCCGTGGCCTCGTAACGCTTGAGCTGCTCGATGACCTCGTCGGGGTTGCCGCAGGCCATGTAGCCATGCTGGATCCCGAGGTCGATCATCTCGACGGACGGGTCGGGCATGACCTCGGGCCAGTCCGGGATGTGGTCGGACTTCGGCATGGTCGAGTGGTAACGGTGCACGCCCGCGTGGAGTCGCACGGTGCCGGACTCCGCCATGACCTTGCGTGCAAGGTCTCCGTCCTCGAGGCAGATCGCGATGTTGGTCGCCATCACGTTGTCGTTGACCCACTCGCCGACGGGCTCAGCCGAGGCCAGCGCCTTCTTGTAGGCCTCGACGCGGGGGGCCATGGAGTCGATGGTGCTGATGGAGAAGCCGATGGCGCCGAGCCCCATGTGGCCGGCGTTCTCCCAGGACGCCGGGTTGCCGCACGCCTGCCACATGGCAGGGTGCGAGTGCAGGTAGGGCTTGGGCAGGATCTGCCGCTTGCCCGGGACCCGGAAGAACTCGCCTTCGAACTCGTACTCGTTGGAGCGCCACATCTTGGGCAGCTCGCGGATGACTTCGTTCCACCAGGCCTTGGTGACCTTCGTGTCAGGAATGTCGAAGCCCTGGACCTCGTGCCAGCCCGCGCCGCGCCCCGTCCCCAACTCGAACCGACCCTCGGAGAGGTGGTCCATCATGGCGACCTCTTCGGCCACGCGGATCGGGTGGTTCACCCTCGGGGAGAGATTGCGGATGCCGGTGGCGACGTGGATGTAGTCCGTCTGCGCTGCCACGAACGCGAGGAACGCGCCGGAGTCGGAGAGGTGGGAGTACTCCTGCAGGAAGTGGTGCTCCGACGCCCAGACGTACTTGAAGCCGGCCTTGTCGGCCGCCTTCGCGATCTCGACCTCGCGCATCAGCGCGTAGTGCTCGAAGGCGGGGTTCTCCTCCACGCGCTTCGACGGCACGTGGCCCTGCAGGAAGATTCCGAACTCCATGGGCGCGTGCCCTCCCTCTCGACTGGAACTGCCAGTGCGTTGATCTGCACGACACCGAAACTAGAACGTGTTCTAGTTTTGCCAAGTTACCACCGGCTCCGGATCATGCGTAGTAGCGAGCGAGGAACTGGGCGACACAGGACGGCTTGGCCTGTCCCTCGACCTCCAGGGTGACGCCCCAGGTCACCTGCACACCCGGTCCCCCGACCTCCTCGACGTCCTCGATGACGCCATGGGCCCGCAGGTTCGCCCCGACCGGGACGGGCGCCGGGAAACGCACCTTGTTGAGCCCGTAGTTCACACCCATCGAGATCTGGGTGACCTCGACCAACTGCGGCAGGAAGTGGCTCATCAGCGAGAGCGTCAGAAAGCCGTGGGCGATGGGACCGCCGAAGGGCGAGTCTGCGGCGGCCTTCACCGGATCGACGTGGATCCACTGGCGGTCCTCGGTCGCCTCGGCGAACTGGTTGACGCGGTCCTGGGTGATCTGCATCCACTCGGTCGTGCCGAGGTCGTCGCCCTTGGCGGCCAGCAGGCCCTCGAGTCCTTCGATGATGCGTGCCATGGTGGCTCCGTGATGCTGCGGTCGGTGGACGGGCCCGTCAGGCCCGCTGGCTGCTGACGCTGACGACCTCGCCGGTCATGTAGGTCGAGTAGTCGCTGGCGAGGAAGGTGATGACGTTGGCGATCTCCCATGGCTCGGCTGCACGCCCGAAGGCCTCGCGCTCCTCGAGTTCGGCCAGGAGTTCATCGGTCGTGACCTTGGCGAGGAAGGCATGCATCGCCAGGGAGGGGGCGACCGCATTGATGCGAACGCCATGGGGCGCGGCCTCGACGGCGGCGCAGCGCGTGAGCGCCATGACCCCCGCCTTGGCTGCCGCGTAGTGCGACTGCCCCTTCTGGGCGCGCCACCCGAGCACGCTGGCGTTGTTCACGATGACGCCACTGCCGCGAGGCTGGAGGTGTTGCAGCGCGCGACGCATGCACCGCATGGTGCCGGTGAGTGTGACGTCGAGCACGACGTCCCACTGCTCGTCAGTCATGTCGACCAGGTCGGCCGTGCCACCGAGCCCCGCGTTGTTCACGACCACGTCCAGGTGTCCGAGGGCACCGATGGACTCGTCGAAGAGTCGGTCGACGTCCGCCTGCACGGTGACGTCGCAGGGGATGCCGATGGGGTCCCCGCCGACCTCCGATGCGATCTTCTCGACCGCCTCGGCAAGGCGGCGCTCGTGGCGGTCGGAGAGCACCACGCGAGCGCCCTCCTGGGCAGCGCGCAGCGCCGTGGCGAACCCGATGCCCGTCCCGGCCGCAGCCGTCACCAGGACATGGCGTCCGGCAAGCAGGTCGTGGGGCGGGGGTGGCTGTGGGGTGTCAGGCACGAGGCGTCCGTTCCCAGTCGAAGTCCGCGAACTGGCGATCGAGGTCGTCCACGTCCCAGCGTCCGGGACGGTCCAGCTCCTGCGCGTAGCGCCAGCCCCGCAGGACCTTGAGTTCGCCTCCACGGACGAAGAAGACCTGGCCCGTGGCGCGACAGGTCGGCGAGAGCATCCACGCAACGACCGAGGCGACGTTGGCCGGGTCGAACACGTCGAACGCGTCGGGGTCCTCAGGCGCGGCGACCATCTCCGCCATGCCGGGGACCTCGGTGGTCATCCGCGTGCGTGCGGCCGGAGAGATCGAGTTCACGCGGACGCCGTAGCGATCGAGTTCGTCGGCCAGCGTGACGGTCAACCCGGCGATCCCGGCCTTGGCAGCCGCGTAGTTCGACTGACCCGGCTGGCTGAAGAGCCCCGCGTTGGACGTGGTCGTCACGATCGACGCATCGGGCGTGCGTCCCTGCTTGGTCTCCTCGCGCCAGTGGGCGGCGAAGGCCTGCATCGGGGCGAAATGGGAGCGCAGGTGCCCGACGATGACGGCGTCCCATTCTTCGGGAGCCATCGACACGAACATCCGGTCACGAAGCAGGCCCCCAGAGTTCACGAGGCCGTCGACGCGTCCGAAGGTGTCCAGCGCCTGGGCCAGCGTCCGGGCGGCACCCTCGTCCGTCGAGATGTCCTCGGCGTTGCCGACCGCCTCGGCACCCAGGGCCTTCACGTCGGCGACGACTTCGTCCACGATGGCGGGATCGAACCCCGACCCGTCGCGCTTCGCGCCGATGTCGTTGAGGACCAACTGGGCCCCCTGCTCCGCGCAGGCCGCGGCATACGCGCGCCCGAGTCCGCCGGCCGCGCCGGTGATCGCGATGACCTTGCCGTCGAGCACGCCCATGGACGCCCCTGTCTCTCGTGGAGTTGGTGAAGCTTCAGGTGTCCAGCAGATGGCTGGCGAGGGCCCTGCGGTGCTCGCGGGCCCCGCCGTGCTCGACCTCCAGCGCGAGTCCGCGCTTGAGCCACAGGTGCAGATCGTGCTCCCAGGTGAAGCCGATGCCGGCAAAGATCTGCAGGGCCTCCGCGTTCACCAGACGATGGGCCTCGGCAGCCGCAGCCTTGGCCACGTGCGCTGCTTCGTGGGCGTCCTTGCCGCCGCGGTGCAACGTGCGAGCCGCGTGACGTGCGGCGCCCCGCGCGGACTCGACGAGGACGAACATGGTGGCCAGCTTGTGCTGGATCGCCTGGAACGCACCGATGGGGGTGTCGAACTGCTGACGGATCTTGGCGTAGTCCACACACTGGACGACCAGGGCGTCCATGAGCCCGACCAGCTGGGCCGCTGATGCCGCAACGGCACGGGTCCGCGCGGCCTCCAACAGGTCCGCTCCACCGAGCATCGTTCCGGTCAGCTCCGGCCGACGGAAGCGACGACGCGTGCCGTCCTCCGAACGCACGCGCGTCGCGGCGGCCCCGCCCTCGGCGATCCAGACGGTGTTCTGCCGCTCGACGAGGATGAGGTCGGCGTCGTCGACGTCGAGGACGTGGGGCATGCCGTCGAAGGCCAGCGCCCCGATCGCCTCACCCGCGGCGATGCGCGGCAGCCAGGTCGCGGCCAGGTCTCCCCCGGCGTCGACCAGGGTCGGGGCGATCACGGCGACCGTCTCCGCCAGGGGCTCGGGCAGCAGGCAGCGGCCTGCCTGCTCGAGCACCATCACCAGGTCGGCAGGCCCACCCTCCATGCCGCCGTGGCGAGCCGGCAGACCGATCCCGGTGAGGCCGAGTTCGGCGAGCTGCAGCCAGACCTTCCGGTCCCGCGGCGCCTCGCCGTCCCACAGTGCGCGGAGGCGGCTGGTCGGGTTGATCGAGGAGAACAGGTCGCCGGCGACATCGGCCAGTTGGTGCTGCTCGTCACTGAAGTTGGCATCGCGCGTGACCATCAGGAGGCCTTCGGCAGGTCGAGGACCCGGCGCGCGATGATGTTGCGCTGGATCTCGGAGGTGCCGGCATAGATCGTCGCCGCACGGGCGTACCAGTACCGCATGCGCCAGCCCGCAGGATCCGGGAGGGCGGAGTCGTCGAGGCTGTCGACGTGCGGACCGAGCAGTCGCAGCCCGGTCTCGTGCAGGTCCCGCTCCAACTCAGACCAGGCCAGCTTGGTGACACTGGAGAGGTGCCCGAGGTCGCCACCGGCAACCAGGGTCGCCAGTGTCCGCTGCGCATGGTGCTCATAGCAGGCGACCTGGACGTGCAGTCGAGCAAGATCGTCGCGGACGAGATCGTCACGCAGCAGTCCGCGAGCCCTGGCGATGGCGGTGAGTTCGTCGAGGTCCCGCCAGTACCGGGCGGGCGCAGCGGCCGGGGCGTCGCGCTCGAACTCCAACGCGGTCATCGCCACCTTCCAGCCGTTGCCGACGCCACCGATCACCTGGTCCTGCGGAACACGGACACCGGTGAAGAAGACCTCGGCGAAACCACTGTCTCCGTCCACCTGCCGGATCGGGCGGACCTCGACGCCGGGCGAGCGAAGGTCCATTGCCAGGAAGGTCAGCCCTGCGTGCTTCGCGACCGTCGGATCGGTCCGGACCAGCGCAAAGATCCAGTCGGAACTGGCACCGTGCGAGGTCCAGATCTTCTGGCCGTCGACGATCCACTCTCCCGCAGCCTCGTCGAGAACCGCACGCGTGCGGACACTGGCGAGGTCTGAGCCTGCCTCCGGCTCCGAGTACCCCTGCGACCAGATGGTCTTGGCGGAGAGCACGTCGGGCAACCACTGGGCTCGCTGCTCATCACTCCCCCAGCGCATGAGCGTTGGCCCGAACAGGTTGTGACCCACGACGGTGACGCGTTCGGGACCACCCGCACCCAGGTATTCCTCCTCGAACACCGCCTGCTCGACCGGTCCGGCACCCCGGCCCCCGTACTCGACGGGCCAGTGGATCGCCGCGAAGCCGGCCTCGGACAGTTGCCGCTCCCACGCGAGGTGTGCCGCAAAGCCGTCCGGTGTTCCCGGAGGTGCCAGCGGGCCGGGCACGTTCGCGCGGAGCCAACGACGGACCTCCTCTCGGAAGGCCTCCTGCTCGGCCGTCAGGTCGAGGTCCATGCAGCTCCCGGGCGTCGCGCCCCGCTGGTCGGTGAAGCCGTCGCGGGACAAGGTGGATCGCTCGAAACTGTAACACGTTCTAGTTTGGCTAAGGTCGGGGCCACGGCCATCACAGGAGGTCCTCGGTGCCGTTGCCCGATGATTTCCTCGACCTCGCGAAGCAGGTCAACAACTGGGGCCGCTGGGGCTCCGACGACCAGCGCGGGACCCTGAACCTCGTCACACCAGACGTCGTTCGTGCGGCCGCCTCCCACGTCGTTGACGGTCGTCGCTTCTCGTTGGCCCTCGCCCTGTCCGCGGACGGCCCACAGGCGGGCCTGGTGCCGGGGCGGGACAATCCGACGCACGTCATGACCCAGGTGCACCACGCCATGACCGGGGACCCGAGCGCCTTCACGGTCAATGACGACCGCGTCGACGTCGGACTGCAGGCCGCCACACACTGGGACGCCCTCTCCCACGTCGGATACGACGGCCGGCACTGGAACGGCAACCCGTCCTCCTGCATCACCGAGGCAGGCGCCGCCCGCTGCGGGATCGAACATGTCGGGCCATTGGCCTCACGTGGGGTGCTGCTGGATCTGCCCCGGGCGCTTGGCGGCGACCAGCTCGACCCCGGCCACGTGGTGACGGCAGCCGACCTCGACGCCGCCGAGGCCCACGCGGGTGTCACGGTCGCCGCCGGGGACATCGTGCTGTTGCGCACCGGCCAGGGACGCCACCTCGACGCAGGCGATCGCATCGCGTACGCCTTCCCGTCGGCAGGGCCCGGGACCGACGCCGCGCTCTGGTTCCACCGTCGGGACATCGCCGCCGTCGCGACGGACAACCTGACCTTCGAAGCGTTCCCGGGTGAGCGAGACGACGTCTTCCTCCCGGTCCACCTGCTGCACCTCGTCGAGATGGGGCTGACCCAGGGGCAGAACTTCTTCCTCGACGAACTCGCCGACGCCTGCGCCGACGACGGGCGTCACGCCATGTTGCTGGTGGCGGCGCCCGAACCGGTCGTCGGCGGTGTCGGCGGACTCGTGCACCCGGTGGCGATCCGATGATGGTCGCGTCATGAGCGGCCTGGGCATCCCCGACATCGAAGGAGCCGCCGACCGACTGGCCATCGGCGACGTGCTGCATGCCTACACGGCAGCCATCGACGCGCACGACTGGGTTGGCGCGGCGGCCGTCTTCACCGAGGACGCCCTGCTGGACTACACCGGCTCCGGTGGTCCCGTGGGCTCCCGCACCGAGGTCGTCGACTGGATCCGCGAGTCGCTCTCGCCGCTCGGACGTCTGCAACACAGCCTCACCAACATCCGGGTGACGATCGACGGCGACCACGCCAGGTCCACCTCGCTCCTGGTCAACACGATCCTGCTCCAGGCCGGTGTCGAGCCCGGCCCGGGACTCCTGGTCGGCGGGCAGTACGACGACCGCTGGCGCCTGACCCTGGAGGGTTGGCGCATCGAGGGCCGCATCCAGGCGACACACTGGATGGCCGAACTGGTCGTGCGCAGCACCGACGGCGGGGCGTGAGCATGGGGCTGTTCGACGGCAAGGTCGCGATCGTGTCCGGTGTGGGCCCCGGCATGGGCAGATCGTTGGCCCTGGCCTACGCACGCGAGGGCGCCGACCTGGTCCTCGGAGCACGCGGGGCGGAGAAGTTGCAGGCCGTGGCTGCCGAGGTCGAGGCGCTTGGACGCCGGGTCGTCCACCAGTCCACGGACGTGACCAAGCCAGAGGCCTGTGCCTCGTTGGTGGCGATTGGTCTGGAGTCGTTCGGCCGGATCGACGTGCTGGTCAACAACGCCTTCCGGCAACCACCCATGGAGCCCCTGGCCGATGCCGACCCGGCGACGTGGCGGGCGGCCTTCGACGTCAACCTCTTCGGCGCCGTCAACATGACCGATGCCGTGCTCCCGACCATGCGAGCGTCCCAGTCGGGCTCCGTCATCTTCATCGCGTCGCTGTCGGCGCGTCGGGTCCGTCGCAACTTCGGGGTCTACTCGGCGACCAAGAGCGCGCTGCTGACGACCATGCAGCACTACGCCAACGAAGAGGGCCTCCACGGGATCCGGTGCAACGCCATCGTGCCTTCCTGGATCTGGGGCCCGAGCCTGCAGTTCTGGTTCGACCACCTCGCGAAAGAACGCGGTGTCTCTGCCCAGGCGGTGTACGACGAGACCGCCGAGGGCACCGCACTGCGCCGTCTGCCCACGCCCGACGAGATCGCCGACGCGACGTTGGCGCTCTCCAGCGACCTGAACCGTGTCGTCACCGGCGCGGCCCTGGACGTCAACGCTGGTGAGTGGTTCCACTGATGCCCGGGAGGGCCCCATGAAGTTCTGGCAAGGCGTCGCCTTCCTGCCGACCGACGAACTCCTCGAGCTTGCCAAGGCCACCGATCGTTCGGGCTGGCACGGCATCGCCATGTCGGATCATCTCTTCTGGCCCGAGGTCCGCACCGCCGACTATCCCTACACGCCGGATGGGGCACCGATCTGGGAGCCCGAGACCGCCTGGCCGGACCCGTGGGTCACCATGTCCGCCATGGCCGCGGTCACGACCGATCTGCAGTTCTCCACGAACGTCTACGTCGCGCCGGCCCGGGACCTGATGACTGTCGCCAAGCAGGTCTCCACGTTTGCCGCACTTGCCCCGGGCCGAGTCACGATGGGCGTCGGTGCGGGATGGTCCAAGGACGAGTTCGACCAGACCGGCCAGGACTTCGCCTCACGCGGCCGGCGCCTCGACGAGATGATGGACGCCCTGCGTGAACTCTGGAAGCCGGGCTGGACGGAGTTCCACGGCGACCACTTCGACTTCGATCGCCTGCGCATGGAGCCGACGCCGGCCGAGGCGATCCCCCTGTACGTCGGAGGCCACTCACCCCCTGCGCTGCGTCGTGCGATCGGCCGCGGCGACGGCTGGATCGGGACGGGTTACGCCCCCGACGAGGCAGAGAAGATGGTCACCCGCGTGACCGATCTGTTGGACGAGGCAGGCCGCGATCGCGACAGCTTCGAGATCGTCGTCACCCTCTATGCGAGGCCCGACCTCGAGTTGTATCGGCACTTCGCCAAGCTTGGGGTGACCGCGATGATGTGGGCTCCGTGGATGATGGCGGACGTCAACGACCCCGCCTTCGCCTCACCCCTGGAGGCGCGCATCGCCGCGACGGAACGGTTCGCCGAGGAATTCGTCGAACCGCTCGCCTGACCACGTCACTCGACGCTGACGCCCGCCAGCGGCAGGTGGAACCAGAACTCGGAGCCGACGCCCTCCGGGCCCGGTCGGCAGCCGACCTCACCCGACATTGCGGTGACGTACTCGCGAACCAACGACAGCCCGATGCCCATGCCCCGCACGGCCTGGCCGACCGCGTGACCGGCTCGCCAGAACGGCTGGAAGGCCAGGACGGTCTCGTTGGGATCGATCCCGATGCCGACGTCACGAACGACGATCTCGACTCGTGAGGCGTCGGCCCGGGCCTCGATCCAGATGGGCGTGCCGGGCTCGGAGTACTTGACCGCATTGGTCAGCAGGTTCGCCATGATGCGGTTCAGGAAGTCGGGATCGCCGTTGATCTCCACCGCCGGGACGTCGGTGCTGACCTCGCGACCCACAAGCACCTGCTCAACGGCTTCGACGGCATCAGCGATCGCCCCGTCAAGACTGAGCGCAGCCATCGTCGGGACGAACCGTGCGCCGCGTTCGATCTTGGCGACGTCGATGAGTTGGTCGATCAACCGTTCCAGATCCCCGGCATGGCGACCGATCCGATCCACCAGGTCGAGGATCGCCGCGGGTTCCAACTGGTCACGGTGACGCTGGATCGTCTCCGCGTAACCGCCGATGGACGTCAGTGGCGTGCGCAGCTCGTGGGACACGGAGGCAACGAAGTCGCGTCGAGCCCGGATGGTCTGCTGCAACTCTTCGATCAGGCCTCCCTCGAGCTCGGCCCGTCGGGCCTGGCGCAGTGCCAACGACGCGAAGGCGGCGAAGGTCTTGGCCAGCTCCTCCTCCTCGGCGACGAAGGGCTGAGCCGCATCACGCTGGACCACCAACGCGCCGGCCTGCTCGTCCAGTTCGGCGGGCAGGCGCACGACCAGCAGACCCTCGCGCTGCTCGACGTCCTCGGTCCGGCGTTGTGCGAGGTCGCGAGCAACATGCGTGGTCAGCTCCGCCTCGTCACCCGTGCGAGCGCCGGGACGCCACGAGCCTGCCTCGTCGTCGTGCAGCATCAGGACGGCGTTCGGGGCGCGCAGGAGACGACAGATGCCGTCCACGACCTCACCGACCGTCTCCTCCAACCCCGAGGCCCCGTGCACCAGCAAAGCCACGCGCTGCAGCTCACGGGTCCGTTGACGCAGGTCCCACTGACGGTGGGCCCGTTCGACGACCGCGGGAAGCACGTCGAGGTAGCCGGCCTGCTTGCTCACGAAGTCCACGGCCCCGGCACGCAACGACTTGACCACGAGCTTGGCGTCGGCGGAGGCCGTGACCATCACTGCGCCGGGGCCACCAGGCATCGCCACGACGTGGGCCAGCAACTCCGTGCCCGACATCCGGGGAAGGCCCTGGTCGATGAGCGCGAGATGGAACTCCACATCTCCCGCGAGCGCCTCGAGGGCGGCTTCGCCGGAGCTCGCGACCACGACCTCGTAACCAGCGCGCTCAAGTGATCGCCTGACCAACATCTGGTGATCGATGCTGTCCTCGACGAGCAACACCCGGATGGCGTCCGTGCGGGACGCCTCGAGGACCGGGGTGGTGATGATCACTCGCTCGGCTCCGGGACACGGCTCGTGCCCATCCAGAACTCCGACAGCGAGGCGATCTCCCGACGCAGGCCCTCGACGTCGCCAGACTTGACGACGTAGGAGTTGGTCCCTGCCTCATAGGCCTCGCGGACGTCCTGGGGGCGATCCGAACTGGTGAGCACCACCACGGGCACCGCCCGCAGGGCATCGTCCTTGCGCATCTCCGCGAGGACCTCGAGCCCACTGAGCCGGGGCATGCGCAGGTCCAGCAGCACCATGTGGGGCGCCTTGCGATCCTCGAACGGGGCCTCGGCACGCAGGAACCCGAGGGCCTCTTCGCCATCGCTGACCGTGTCGACGGCCATGTCCGTGCCGACACCCGCGAGGGCTCGCTTGATGAAGAAGCGGTGATCCGGGTTGTCGTCGACCACCAGGATGCGGAATGTGCTCATGCGGTTGCCTTCATCGGCGCGTCCGGATCAATGATGCCAGAGTCGGTGTGACCATGTCCGTCGCCAGACAACGCCTCGGCCGGGAGGCTGATGCGGAAGTGTGCTCCGTCACCGGAGGGCAGGGCGTCGATCTGTCCACCGAGTTGCTCGACGATGCGTCGACAGATCGCCAGCCCGATGCCGGTCCCGGTGGCCTTGTCGGGGTCGAGTCGCTCGAACATCCCGAAGATCCGTTCGCACTGCTCCGCCGGGATGCCCTGGCCGTTGTCACGGATGTGGAGGGTGATCCCCGCCGTGTCCTGGACGCAGGCGATGTCAACGCGGACGTCAGGCCGGCCGGCGTACCGGGCAGCGTTCTCGACCATGTTCTCCAACAACTGGCGTGCTCGCGTCGGATTGGCCTCGAGGGCCGGGAGGTCGTCGGGCCAGTTGACCGTGAGCTCAAGCTCCGGGTGACGCTGCACGGCATCGACGGTGATGCCGGTGAGCAACTCGTTGAGGTCGACGTGTGAGCGGGTGGTCTCCATGCGCCCGACCCGTGAGAGCTCCAGCAGGTCACGGATCAGCGAGTCGATGAACCGGGCATTGACGGACATGCGCTCGATGTACCAGGCAGCATCCTCGGGCAACTGCTCGGAGAAGTCCTTCTGCAGCACCTCGACATAGCCCAGGATCGCGATGATCGGGTTCTTCAGGTCGTGTGAGGTCGAGTAGACGAAGGCCTCGAGTTCGTCGTTGACCGACTCGAGGTCGCGGTTGGCCCTGGCGAGACCCGCGGAAGCCGCCTCGGCCTCTTCACGGGCAACGCGCTCCGATGCATGCAGGCGGACGCGCTCGGTGGCGAGGTTCGCCATGAGGCCCAGTCGGCTGACGAGTTCCTCCTCACCCGCACCGAACAGCGGCATCGAAGGCGCCTGGGCGAACCCGAGTGTCCACGGTCCGAGTTGGATCCGCATCTCGCCTTCACCCGCAGCTGACGCTGCAGCCTCGTCGTCGACGACGGTGACCTCCGCGGCACCGAGCAGCCGTGCCAGCCCGGGAAGCAGAACGTGCTCGACCTCCTGTGCCTCCTGTGCCTCCAGGAGTCCGACCGCGGCGTGGTAGAGCGCAGCCTCGTCGGGGCCACGCCACGCCTGGCGCAGGGATCTGGGCGGCGCATAGCCGACGAGGAACGTGACGGCCGCGGCCAGGGAGAAGACCTGGGAGATCGCCTGGTTCGTCTCCTCGGTGCCAGGCCCGGAGCCTGCGACGACGGCGAAGCCCAAGAGGATCGCGCCGAGCCCGAGCATCCTCAGGCGGCCACGGGTCACACCGGGCTGCCCCATGCTGGCACGCCACAGCAACCCCGTCGTCAGGATGGCCTGGGCGAACCAGACCCCCACGATGACCAGGATGTAGGCCTCTTGGGCAGACGTCGGGGTGGCGGTGGGGTCGGGAAGCTCGATGACCAGCGCGGAGAGCGCGGTGCCGACAGCGACGACATCGACCACCAGGCGCAGGGCACGGGGTGCCGCGACGACGGAGTCCGCGAAACGCCACAGGAACCACGGGAGCAGGAGAACCAGGACGATGAACAGCTTGCCCCACGGGTCGGGCAGGACCTGGTCGTCCTCGAGGAAGAAGCCCACGACCACGAGGGTCCCGAGCAGCGTGAACGTCGCGGCCGACCACGCGGCCTGTCGCGTCCGGTTGGATGCCCAGAGCCGCACGGCGACGACGACGCAAGCCAGGTAGGCCAGCTGCGAGAGAAGTTCGACGGCTGCCATGCAAATTCCCGGGGGTGCTTGTTCTTCGGCCAGTCGGCCCAGCCTGCCGCCATCCACGCAGAGCGGCCCGATCGTGACACCTGACCGGCCCAAGAGGCGCAGGCGGGTCAAGCGGGTCAGTCGGGTCAGTCGGCCTTCGGCGCTCCGAAGGACGCCGTGACGTCGTCCATCCACGTGGTGAGCATTGCACGCCTCGACAACCCGAGGTCGCGCAACTGCTCGGCCACGGGGTGGTCGCCGAGCTCGAGGGCAGCGCCGCCGAGGCCGAGCCGTCCATGATCGGCCCCCATCCGGAAGTCAGTCCGGGACAGCTGACCGTCGAGCATCGTGAAGGCTCGCAGCGGTGGCGCCTGCATCTCGCGTGACCGACCGACCGGCACCGACAGCGTCAGGACGTGGTCCCCGTCGGCGTGCCAGTGGCACGACGCGCGGGACGGACCGATCTCGATTTGGACGTCGTCGAGGGTCTTGGGAAACCCCCAGATCTGGCAACCGGCAGCTCTGCTGGCCTCCAGCGTCACGGGCATGGCCACGGTCCACGTGTCCGGCCGTCCCGACGCGATCCTCGCCAGGGCCCCGACCTGGCCACGGGGCCCGGGACGGGCGACGGCCAACTGGATCGCCACCTCGCGGTAGGTCCCGATGTCGTTGTCCCGGTAGTCGGCCATGACCAGCGTCACTGGCGTCGTGTTGGGCCCGATCCGGACCGGGGCCAACCCGTCGGGCAACAATGCCCGGGCGGCCCGCAGGTCGCCGCGGAAGACCGCGGTCCCCACTGCGGCGTCACGAATCTCGACCGGCAGGGTCAGGCGACGGCCCTCGACGTCCCGGAACTCTGCCACACGAACTCCAGGAGCGACTCAGGCGCCGTAGAAGGCGGCCGTCGCAAGGGCCACCAGCGAGTCCTTGAGGACCACTTGGTCGATGTGGTCGTCATGGGCGACCTCTGCCAGCGTGGCCATCAGGAGCAGAACGATCTGCCGCCCCGCTGCCTCACGCGCGGCCCCGGCCCGCACCACGGGGGCGTCGGCGGGGACCAGGGCGCCGATGGTGGGGCCCCACAGGTCCAACTCCGTGCGACGCCACTGGCGGCTGAGTCGTGAGCCGCCGGCCATGGCCGATCCGACCAACTCACCCCACCACCGTCGGTTGGGGTACCAGACGTCGACGAGTCCGCGGATGGCGACACCCAAGGTCTCGCGGCTGGGTACCTCGAGGTAGGGCTTGACCGGCTCCACGAACAGGCTGACATTGCCTTCGAGCAGCGCCTGCCACACGTCGTGCAACTCGGCGAAGTGCACGTAGAAGCTCGACCGTCCCAGTGGCGTCTCGGCCATGACGTCCCCGACGGTGACGTCGGCCACCGTGGTGGTCTCGAGCACCCTTCGGGCCCCGTCGAGGATGAGGTCTCGTGACTCTTCCAGCGACCTCCTCGATCGCGCCGCGCTCACTGTGGCCACTGTGCGCACCAATCTCCGTCGGGTCCTTCACTGACACCTTGTCAGTTGCCTAGGGTCTTCCACTGTGTCAGCGGGGGCACCCAAGGCCTCCGCGTGGCATCAGCCGGTCCTCGCTCGCCCCCCCGACGCGCGAGGGCCGGCTTCGTTTTCCAAAGCTAGGCGGCGGCGAGCCGAGCACGCCCCCGGCTGGGTCCCGTCACACGTTGAGGTCGTGGCCGATCATCGGTCGGGGCGCGTCCAACTCCGCCGCGGCCACCCACTCGTCGAGGACGGCTGGCCCGAACCAGGACAGCTCCCACTGCTTCGCCCGCCGGAAGTAGAGCTGGATGTCGAGGGCTCGGGTGAACCCCACACCACCGAAGGTCTGCTGCCCGGTCCTCGTGGTCATCCGCCAGGTCTCCGCTGCGTGGCGCTTGGTCATCGCAGACAACGCCAGGCTGGTGCTGCCCTCATCGGCCAGCCACGACGCATACTGGATCATGGTGCGGGCGGCCTCGATCTCCGTGGCACGGTCGGCGATCGGGTGGGCGATGCCCTGGAAGTTTCCGATCGGCACCCCGAACTGCACGCGTTCCTTGGCGTACTCGGCCGTCATGTCGAGCGCGGCCTCCGATCCACCGAGTGCGTACGCCGAGGCCAGGATCAACGCCCGGGCCATGACGGTCTCGAAGGCCTTCCACCCGCCGTCGACGGCGCCGACGGCCTGGGCCCCGACGCCGTCGAAGCGCAGCTCGTACTGGGCATCCGATGCCAACGAGACGGTCTGGACCAGCTCCAGGCCGGGGGCATCCGCGGCCACGAGGAAGATCCCCACGGCATCGTCGCCGGTCCGGGCCAGGACGAGGAACGCGTCCGCGGACGAGGCCATCGGGACCAAGATCTTTGTCCCCGTCAGCGAGAACCCGTCATCGCTGGGAGACGCAGTCAGCTGAATCCCAGCCTCGGTCTCTGAGTTGCCTGGCTCGTGCCACGCCGGAACGACGACAGCCTCGCCCTTCGCGATCCGTGGGAGCCACGCCGCCTGCTGTTCGTCGCTGCCGGCCTCGACCAGCAGAGGGGCGCACACGGCGATGGTCGGGAACCATGGCGAGGGGACGATCGACCGCCCGAGCTCCTGGGCCACGACCGCCTGGTCGAGCAGGCCCATCCCCGAGCCACCGTGCTCCGGAGGCAGGCCCAGCCCCAGCAGATCCATCTGGGCGAGCTCGCGCCAGAAGGCATCCCGGTAGCCCTTGGGGTCGTCCTCGAGCTCGCGGAGCTCGTCGGGTCCGCCGTGCTTCGCACACAGCTCCCGCACGGCGTCCCGCAGGGCAACCTGCTCCTCGGTCTGGGTGAGGTTCATCAGGGCGTCCATTCGCTTCCGCGGCGATTCCACGGGTTGTCGTCTTCGGTCGCGGGCAGAGCCACCCGCGCCGTGCAGTAGGTGGCCACGTCGCCACCGACGTGCAACGTGACCTCGATGCCGACCTCGACGATGTCCTCGTCGGGCACGACCTCGGTGACCGTGGCGTTCAGCACCATCGTGTCCCCCGGCACCACGGTCTTCTTCATCCGGAAACCGAGCTTGGCCAAGCGTCCGTGCGGCCCCGACCAGTCGGTCAGGTACCGCTCCATGTAGCCCGCCTGGTGCGGCGTGTTCAGGAAGATGTCGGGCAGGTTGGCGACCTGGGTGCAGTGCACGTGGTCGTGGTGCTGTGGCTGCCAGTCCCGGCTTGCCGAGGCGCCCATCACGACGGTGCGTGGGGTGACCTCGATGCGGAGCTCCGGCAGGGTGTCGCCGACGGCGACGTTGCGGCCGGTGCGGTGTGGCGTGCGATCCATCAGCGACCCTTCACGAGTAGCAGAAGAAGTCGTAGGACTCGACGCCCACGACTTCCTCGCGTTGGTTGGTGTAGGTGACGTCGATGGTCCAGAAGCGTCCGGTGCCAAGGCTGATGGTCTTGACCGGCGAGATGGAACGCACCGACTGGACCGTGCGCACCCGGTCCCCCAGCCGGACCGGCTCGCCGAAGGTGATGTCGTTGCTGGCGACGATGCCCTTGGGCAACGCGAGGGCGTCCTTGAGACGGAAGTGCAGCTCCAACGGACGCAGGAACTCCTCGCGGCCCGGCTTGTG
>RCMY010000989.1_pt1 | contig 27102 bp, 23 predicted proteins | sample 2041341 | NCBI WGS metagenome assembly RCMY01 (sample SAMN09708234, study PRJNA481090) | Marine sediment metagenome, whole genome shotgun sequencing project.
ATAAGGAATCCCAACACCGCCGCTCCCACGGTCGTGATGCAACCCTGTACGGACGAGGCAGTGCCGGCGATATGCCCCACAGGTTCCATGGCCATTGAGCCGAAATTGGGGGCGGTCAGGCCGAAACAGAACATGATGGCTGACTGCAACGCCACGAATGAATACAGGCTCTGGTAGCCCAGTTGTTCAATCAGCAGTCCCAGCAGTGCAAGGACCAGCATAGAGCACAAGGCTGAGTGGGACACGAGGCGAGTTCCCAAGCGTTCAACGACGCGTGAGTTGACGAAGGATGCTACCGCCATACTGACGGCAGTAATCGCAAAATAGATGGTGAACAGCGCTTCTACCTGGAACACGTCGGCGAAGATCTGTTGCACTGATCCGATGTAGCCGAACAAAGGCCCCAGCACCAGCGTCATGGCAATGGAATATCCAATGGACTGTCGCGTTGTGGCGACCACCTTGAACGCGGTCAATACGCGCCCCAACGACAAGGGCAATCGGTATTCCGGGTGCAAAGTTTCCGGCAGGCGGACCCAGGCAAATGCAGCCAACCCCGCGGCAAACATTGCCAGAGCAAGGAAAATCCAGTGCCAGCTGACGAACAGCATAATGCCCTGTCCGATGGCAGGCGCCAGTATCGGCACGGTCAGAAAAATGATGAAGGCCAGCGACATGACTCTGGCCATTTGCCGGCCGGAATAACAATCACGGACTATGGCAACGACCAGCACCCGAGTCGCCGCCGAACCGGCGCCCTGTAGAAATCGGGTAGCCACAACGCCATCGAAAGTACTGACAAAGACCGTGATGATACTGAATAGCGCATAAACCGATACCCCAAACAACAACACCGGTCGTCGACCATAACGATCCGACAAAGGTCCGTAAAACAACTGGAAGATGCCGAAGCCCAGAAAATAGGCGGTAATAACCCACTGGCGGTCATTCGGGTCAGCTACCCCCAGCTCATCGCCAATAGCTGGGAGGGCCGGCAACATGGTGTCTACAGCCAACCCGTTGAGCGCCATGAACCCTGCCATCAGAGTCACGAACGCAGCAAAGCTCAGCCCCGGATGTGGAATTCCGGTCGTATTGTTGGTAGTCATGGGAAAGCCTGGTCAATAGCACAGAAATACTGCGCACCCTGGCGGTGCTTGTCAAGCCGCCTGGCGGGCATCACAAGGGTAATGAGCCAATGGCTCAATGCCGCTGAAACAAGTGCCGTGGTGTACTGGCAGCAGACTAAACAGCCAACACACGTAACGCTATGGAGTGGACACAGCCTCACGGGCATACAAACGCACTGGTGCAAGTGACAACACATGTCTGAACGGATAACAGCGAACTTACCATCGGTCGGCACGCATTTGTCCACTTCTTACGAACACTTCGAACGGTAATACGAGAGACTAAAATTCTAATTGACAAACTGTTTGCAGTGAATCTGAACATGGAGTACCCACAAGAGGAACGACTTGCAGCATGTCTTGAAGAAGGCGTCCGTATTATTTCGTTCTTCTGGAAAGATCCCGCGCCATTGGTCAGAATGGCGAAAGATTACGGTGCAATCGTTATGCATACTGTGGGTAATGCTGCGGATGCACTTCGAGTTGTGGATGCTGGTGTTGATGTCGTGGTTACTCAAGGCTGGGAAGCCGGGGGTCATGTGCGAGGAACAGTGGCAACATTGCCTCTCGTGTCTTCTGTGGTTGATGCCTTAGGTGATGTGTCAGTCGTTGCGGAATTGCGGATGGTCGTGGTCTCGCAGCGGCAATAGTACTTGGAGTTTCAGCATCTTGGATTGGAATCCGGTTTTTGACGAGCGCCGAAGTCAAGATTCACCCGAATACCAAGCGCGAATACTCAGCGCTTCTGAGGATGATACAACCTAACTTGATAGTCAATTCGACGTGGGTTGGCCAGTCGCACCGCACCGAGAGGGCGATAGGTTTTGCGGATGGACACGCCGTGACGGGGGCGGAACTCTGATCCGCTACTTTTCCAGGTTTGTGGGAGCCATAGCGAAGCGGAAGTCGGTAACGACGCCGTCTTTTCGGCATTGAGAAGTCGAGAACGGCGGCGGCGGCGGCTGTATCGATGATTGGCTTCGCGTTGTCGTTCGAGTCGAGCCACACTCGAGCACTCATCGGCGCAGTATTGCTGCCCGGTATCACACTGCCATCAGATACGAACCTGACAACGACAACGGGCACACAGAAAAAAACGGAAACGGATGGGCATCGGTGTGAAATGCCGACGAGAGCAGGATTAAACCTGATTCCAGTGAGACACTGGCCAGGCTGTGCGAGAGCACGGTTTTGCGAGGCGCGGCGCTGGAAAACTGTCCGCTAAATAAATCGGTGGTACCACGCCGATCTCTGCGGCACGGCAGCGTGACCCACTTGCCCATGGCAGGTACTCGACTGACTCTCCAAGTCGACGATCAATCCCACTAAGCGATGCACTTGATGACATCCATCGCCAACTCAGATCGCATTAGGCCTGCATTCATTGAGCGGCAAATAATCGCGCTTTTAAATGGACATACACAGTTCCATTCTGTCACGAGCCCTGAGAGTTCAATTCAGTTGATATTCAGGCGTTTTCGTACGCTGTCGCAACCACGCAATACGTATATGAATCGCATTTAATCAGACATCCTAGACTTAAAAACAGTTTCTTTCTAAGTGGTTAATAGACGAGCTGACACTTTGGTATAAGTTAGTCGCTTTTTTTGCGTTCTGCAATTGCACGCAGGCTATGACTCGAATATATTTCGGTTCAAGGGCATTGCAGTTGATGCCAGTGTTACTGAATACCCTGACATTCCATTCAAGTTTCGAGGGATCGAGAAATGTCCAGTTTTTCAGAAATATCAATGCCATTCCAGGATGACTCATGACAGTTAAAAAAGTTGTTCAATATAATTAATTGGTCTAGTCCAGGTTCAAATTGATCATATTGTTCAAAAATAAATATATCTAATCCACACCATGGAATTTTTTAAAAGTGCAATTTCGATGCGACTCTGGTAGCGAGTTTAACAACAACAACAACAACAACAACAAGAAGAAGAAGAAGAAGAAGAAGAAGAAGAAGAAGAAGACACAGTCATGGTGGTAAATGACGGAGCATTCAATAATCCATTAGTAGATGGCATGGCAGTCGTTCCACACACGGATTACGCAAACGCCCCAATAAGGTGACGAATATTATTCTCAAAAGCACTAATTGAATACTCGGATTTGAATGCGGAAGACGCAGTAAATCAACATGATTCTTGATTATACGGATGTATCAGCATCGAGTAGTTCCATCCTGGATAGTACCGACTTGTCTGTTCACCACCATATTGGTGCTGGCTAAATATATTCAGAGCATCGACGAGCAAAAGTTTACGCAATTACGGAGTGAATTAATATGTTTTCAACCGTTGTCAATAATTTCATTCCTGTGCTGAACGGTCGGCGTGTCAGCAAAGAGCGTTCCCATCCAAGTACGACAGGTGGGTATCAGATTATGTATCTCGAAAGTACTCGGATCAGGTATTCGGTAAGCGGATCGGGCAGCACATGCATCGTTATCAGCGCTGATCCGCCAGCGCCACTGGAAGCGTACGGTGATCTCATTGAAAAACTATCTGAAAAATACACGGTGGTGGCATTCGAAGCGCCTGGTTTTGGTTTCTCACACCCACTACGATTAAATTCAAAACATGATTTTGAGTCAGTCACGAATTATGTCTTGGAGTTTATAGTGAATCTCGATCGTGGCCCGTACGTCCTGGCGTTGCCGTGCATGCTTGGGTATTCTGCCATAAAAATTGCGCATACCCATGCGGCATTGGTATCGCACGTCGTGCTCAACCAAACACCCAGTTGGCCAGAGGCTGTCAAGTGGAGGGCTGGTCGAGACCGAATGAATATACTACGGACACCGGTGCTTGGGCAGTTGGCCTTAATTTTATTAGGTCGCAGACGCGTTAGAAAATGGTTCGCCGACGTAATATCTAGTCCCAGTACGGCATCAGGATTGACCACAGCAGCCCAGAAATCGCTCGACAGTGGTGCGTGTTTTTCGCTTGCTTCGTGTTTTCAGACATATATGCGAAAAAATCCAGAGCTGAAAAAAATAAATCAGCCTTGTCTCATTGTGTGGGGAAACGATGATGTATCTCACAGTAAGACAAAGAAATGCTCTACCAGGACTTTCACGAACGACTATTCAGAATGTGTGCTTCAAGGTGTGGGACATTCTCCAGAACTAGAAGATACGAGCCGGTTCGTTACCGAGCTGGATAACTTTCTGGTTGACAGAACATGCCAGGAATATAGTGAAGAACAAGCAGTAACAATACCGCGCACGAGTTGAAAATTCATGAGTACTATTTTGAGCACATGTACCGATCTACTATAATCTTTGGGACGAGCCAAAATACCATCGTCTTACTACCTCGGCGAAGTAACTTTACATCGGGAGCACTGATATGACGGATAAAACACTCTTGTATTAGGTTCATGGCATTTGCCTGTCAAGTGGAATCAGGTCCGATATAGATGTGCCATCAAGCCTTCAGCTTTATCCAAGAATCAAGAGTTTGAGAGAGATTGCTTTTCCCTACCCAAGGCGTACAGATGGTTCGCGAAAAACCTCGCGTCAATATGTTTTTATCTGTTAAGGGCGCGTAGCCAATATCGGAGTCATGCAAATTATTTTGTCTCATTATTTAACCAGCAATGTCCAGCGGTATTTAAATACAATCCATATGAGAATCGCAAGAATGTCGAAGAACCTGAGCAATCCAGCGTTATTGGTGTCGAAGTCAGAACCATCAACTGACAAGTATCAAGCGTTTTTTGAAGAGCTGCTTGATGCTGCACTTACAGACGGAGGCGATGGCATTACATTACGAACAGCCAGCGGCGATAGAATTCTGGGCCATGTATCCAGAGGCACCGACGAATTGATACTTGAAGTTTACGACAAAGACTTCTTTCGTCGTGTACTCAGCTCAGGCAACCTGGGTATGGGCGAGGCGTACATGGACGGGCAATTTTCTGTTGCGAATGGCAAATTGCCAGAGTTGCTGACCTGTCTTCTGAAAAACCGCATAGATAAAATAATTCGCGGGAACTGGAAAATGGCTTTGCGTTACGCCTTGATGCTACCGAATTACTCACTCGTTAGTCGGAAGAGAAACGTACGCCGACACTACGACATTGGTGATTCTTTGTTCGAAGTGTTTCTTGAAGATGAATACATGGTTTACTCTTGTGGCTATGCAATGACCCATGAAGATTCAATATCTGACTTACAGACGCAGAAACTAGATCGTATCTGTCAAAAGTTGAAACTGTTTGAAGGGGCAACTTTACTTGATGTCGGTTGTGGAAATGGCGGATTACTTGTGCATGCAGCCAGACATTATGGCGTCCATGCAACGGGAATTACAAATAGTGAAAGCCATGCTGCACGTGCCAGAGAACATGCGAAAAAATATCGTGTTGAAGATCGTTTGAACATAATTCTCGGCGATTTTTCTGAAGTTCAAGGTCAATTCGACCGCATTGTCAGCGTGGGTATGCTTGAACATGTACCGTCGAATGCCTATGGGCAGTACTTCAAGATGATTGAGCGATTATTACATCCCAAGGGCTGGGCGTTGATTCATGCAATTGGTAAAAATGCGCGTGTCAACCGACATGATCCATTCATCCAGAAGTACATATTTCCAGGTTCCGATACTCCAAAACTTTCAGCTATGGCAACACATATCGAATCTCTGAATATGGCAATTATAGACGTTGAAAATATAGTCCGGCACTATGCCATTACTACTCGTCGTTGGTTGGATGCATTCAATGCCAATAAAGACAAACTTGATCCAGACTCCTATGACGATTCGTTTCAGCGTATGTGGGAATATTATCTGGCCTGCGGGACAGCTGTTGCACTAGCCGGTGACCTATCGGTATATCAGGTTCTTCTGACAAAGGATTATCACTCTATGTATGACTATCAACGTATTTAACAGGGTGCTATTGCGAACAACGCAATTTCCAAATTGGAATATACAGGAGCTAGGGTTACATGCAAGTTGATATGAACGCGAAACAGGATCAGAACCGAGCCAAGAAATTCAGGGCGTTTAGAGACAAGCTATCAGCGGCTGGTTTCTACGAATGTAGAACTGGACGGGTAATTGCCGAGATGGTGTTATTTGTCATGATAACGCTGTTTGGAATAGCAACAGTAATAGTTTTTGATTCAATTTTGCTCAACGCGTTTGGCATGCTGATTGTGACAATTGGCAGTATGGGTGTTTCTACCAACACGCATATGTGGTCGCATGGCGCTTCCAGTCGAAACAGGAAGCTTAGCCGTTACATGACTTACTTTGGCTACCCTTTTTTCCTGCAACTTTCTGCTGTTTACTGGAAGAACAAGCATATAGTAGTTCATCACCCCAGTCCCAATGTAATCGGTGTTGACGATGACGCAACTTTGGCACCGTTTTTTACGTTAACCAGAGAAGAAACAAGCAAGCTTACTGGTATGAGGTCATTTATAAGTAAATACCAGGGAGTCATATTTCCGCTTGCAATTGTTCTGAATTCCTTTGGTGTAATAATAACCGGCTGGAACTATCTAATACGGCAGATGTGGGCCGCCCGTGGAAGTAATCCGACGCACTGGGTCGACTTTACTTTTCTGGTATTACACTACCTGGTGTGGATAGTTATCCCGTGCTTCTTCTTTGCTGTATCAGATGTGTTGATGTTTACGCTGGTACGATTTTCACTTATCTCTTATGGACTATTCGCGTTGTTTGCGCCTGCTCATTATCCCGCCGAAGCGGTGAGGTTAGAACCCAAGGCGATCAGTTCCGACAGGGTTTATCTGCAAGCAGCTACAACTGTTAATTTTGCAACCGGCCGTTTTGGTCGCCTACTTTGCTCAGGCGTTGATTATCAAATCGAACACCATCTGTTCCCTACGATTTGTCATACCCGCTGCCATGAGCTAAGTCCACTGGTACAGGAATTCTTCAAGCAACAGGGTTATCCATACCGTACTCTGGGTTGGTGGGAAGCAATATGGAAATCAGCTCGAATCGTTGCATCGCCCAATGCCACGCTAGCGGAATTACCAAAGGATTCTAACCAGTTGTTGCGACTGTCCAGACAATGATAAGTAAAACTCTTGAAGCAGCCAGTGCAAGCGCTCTGCATGATGGAGACTGTACGTCGGATTCATCGGCACTCGAAGCAGGCAACGTAATTCAGTCTGGCGTAACGATACGTACTTCAGATGGTATTGAGCTTGCTGCATCGGTCTACACCACAACCGCTACGAAATCCCGAGGGGTGGCGATTATCGCCAGTGGTGTTGGTTTGCTGCAAGAGCGGTACCACGATTATGCAGTCTATGTCGCCAGCAAGGGCTGGACGGTAATCACCTTTGACTATCGCGGAATAGGCAGGACAGGGCTTAGGCAGGTATTGAAGTCGAACAGCTGTTTACGCGACTGGGGCAAGTATGATCTGGCTGCCTGTATAGATTGGGCAAGCTCATCTAACGAGACCCAGCGCATTGTGGTGATCGCGCACAGTGTTGGCGGGCAGATATTCGCATTTGCACCTAACCACCGCAAAGTGGAGGCGATGATAGCGATTTGTTCGCAAAAAGGCTACTGGAAATTCTGGGATGGTCGGCGTCGAATCGGTTTGCTGGGTTTGTGGTATCTGCTGCCTGTACTGGTGAGTATTTTCGGTTATCTGCCGTTGCAATTGCTAGGACGAGGGGCAGATATTCCCGGGGGCATTGCACGTGAGTGGGGGCGATGGGGGCGATTCAAGGACTTCGTTGACGAAAATGGTCAATCTTTGAATTATGAATTTTCCAGAGTTTCATCCCGAATTCTGGCAGTTAGTTTTTCTGATGATAAATTCTTTGCTCCACGACGGGCGGTTGAAGCTCTAAACGCTCTATATCACAACACGGAACATTCGCATTGGCATCTGAGTCCTGAAGAGTTGGGTTGTGACACCGTGGGTCATTCTGGATTTTTCCAAGGCACGGTTCACTTGCATCTACTATGGGATCGCGTTGATTCCTGGCTGGAGCGTGATACTAACGTGTCGAACTACGGACACACTCAACAGGATTGAGAATGTCAGGGTGAAAATTATGATAATGAGTATAAAATCCAGCAACTTGGTTCTACGGATCAACAATATATCTGTTGGTTATAGAGGAAATAGTGGATGCTTGAATAGGCCTCTATTTCTGCTGGAAGAGTGTCTTATACAGTCAAGAATAGCGCGTGCTGGTGCGGAGCATGGTGAGAAAGCGACGACCCAAAATTATACAGTCCGGTGTGTGTTGGGTCAGTTGGCGAGATTCGTTTGTACCTACATTTTCGTATTGGGCTACACAAATGGCGGTGCTTACCGGGTAGTGTTGAACCTTACAGTAGATACGGACGTTCTGTGGAGAGTGATGGTCAGGACCGTTACCAGCAGTTATTACGATACTTCCTGTGTCACGGCTAAAAGGAGTACAGAATGACTATTTCACGTGAGTTATTTTATTCGCTGGATCAGGTTCAAAATGCCGCAATCGAAACTCAGGATCCTAATCCGCTACATCGGCAAAGTGAGGTACAGCTACTTTGTGTGAATCCGGTTAGTAGTCCAATTGTTCTTGGTTTTCAGATTGCTACCTTGATTGATACGGAAGTGTCCAGGCTGGATGTAGGTAACGATTGCTCGAATAGTGGAAAATTCGGCGCAGGTTACGCCAGTAGCTATAGCGATATTCGGTATTTAAGGCCGGCTCATCCCTATGAGATCATGCACATTGGTGTAAAAGTGGCCTCGAATAGTGCAAGTGATCAGTCGTTGGCTAAGTTACAGAAAACAGGTCGGTTTAAATTAAGCGGAGAGTCAGGGGCCGTAGCCTCTGGGCTGAGGAGAACATCGGATCAGGAAATTGACCTGCCCAATGCGTTCGCTGGTTGTGGATTGAAGTGCAGTGATTCGACGCGTACACAAAAAAATCCAATGGGTTTGTATCAACAACAGGAAAAGATCCATTTACAGGCAGGATGTCGTTTCCTCGAAGCATCCCTGGGAACCAATCTGGATTCAGGAGTTCCATGTAGTAACACTACACCGAATACTGGCGAGGCGGGCAAGCCCGATATTGCTAGTATGCCGAAGATGTATCCTGTGGCGCTCTCTTCAAAGGTGTTGGCAAATTCCGGGACATTGGCCGATATCGATTTGAACGAAACCCTGGTTGTGTATTCGCGGATAAAATTGCGTATCAATAACCTTGTTTGTGACAATATAGGAGACGGTGATATCCTCGATTATATGGTGATTAATAATGATCATCCAGAGACACAGTACGGGAAGAGCCAGAGCAAACGAGTAGTTCATGTGCTTGCATGCACTAAAAATCGGCAGCTGGTATTCTGGGGCACATTCACGTTGTCTCTCGTAAGTTCCATGAGTCAACACGACAGCCCTGCCTTGAATCACCCTCATTCCAAAAAAGGGATCGAGGAAGCTCGTAAGGAGAATCCAGTGAACTTCAATGTTGCTTCATCTTTGATTTGAGCCAAGTTACACTACATTCCCATAAAAGTTCTTTGGCTATTTTTTCTCGGAAGAATCCGAAATGCCCAATCGTGTCAAGGGGAAGGTCCGCTGCATCGATCGTACGATGCTCGATTGTCGCGTTAGAATAAAAGGATAGTAATGCATTGACAGCCTTCGCTGGCGCAAAGGCATCATCGGAAAAACTGTAGGCCAGAATAGGGCCGGAATAACTTGCGAAACGTTCTGATAGTTCAATATCTGAAGCGATGTAGTTTGATTTTCTACCCCATTCAGCCCATTGCATTGCAACGTTTTTTGGTAAGTCATCTCCCAGCCTCAGCGCACGGGCAGGAAAACGGCCGAACGCATTCGATAATACTGGTATAAGCAGATACCAAAGCAGGAACATGGACAAACGCTTTATCCCCGCCCAATGTCGCCAATAGCCGCTTTGACTTGCCACCAGAAGTATGGCGTTTACAGATATATCTGACTTTGAGATTCCTGCCAGCTGTCCACCTGCACTATGACCTACTATGGCAATGGGGCCCGCTTGCAGATTCTCGTTCATCCAGTCCAGTACGGCAGCCAGATCGTTCTCTGCCCAGCTCAGCATGTTGGGCAAACTGTCGTGCAATGAATCGGATCTTGAGTTTCCCATGCCCTGATAGTCAAATCTGACAACGTCAAAACCCTGTGCGCATAGAAAGCGTGCGAAAGAAGCATAGTATTTCGCAGTTACACCCATTGCAGGACAAATCAGTACTGCTCCGCAGGACGATGTGCCGGGGTAGTGGCAAGTCGCAGTTATGCTATTTCCGTCTGCTGTTGGTATGCGGAAATCTCTTTCAGTTCGCGTTGCGGCCGGTGACATCAGTGTCTCCTGATCAGGAACGTCAATTATGGATTTTGTGCGTATTCTGGCGAAGCTGACCACCTGTTCCAGTCGAGGTTGATACCGGAATTTATTAAAGATAAAGCATCTGCCGAGTGTAGTGCACTGCTGGCAAACCTACAAATTCGCATCACTGCGTATCGAATCCTTGCCTGATTCGTACCGTCACAATACATAAAGTTCCTCGTCGCACTGCATTTGTGCAACGAAGTCCCTCGATTGGCAAGCCGATACCCTGCCACACTATGTTCGTTGGTGCAGCTTCGATCTCAATGGCGGGCTATTCTATTCGAATCGGGCAAACAAGTGCGGCGCAGGCTGTGCTCGGACTTGGGGTAACGGTGCTTGTCCTGCACAGGGCAGTTTGTTGTCCAGATGGGTGAGTATCTTGTCGATGACCGCCTTGTCTTCGATGGCCCGATCCGGCGTTTCGGCGATCACACGGGCTTTGCCACCGCAGATTCGGCATCGTTGTACATCGATGCCTGGGCGGCCCCGATGAATACTCGCTTGAGTCTCTGGGCCCAATTCATAGCCACATGACGGTTGGTTCCTGTCTCTTCCTTGTCCTCCTATACTGTGTTTCTGCGCTTGCCCTGGCCTCGCGGTGACCAGGACTCTGTGCTTGCTGTTGGGCGGAAGGCCGCCCCGGACAAAAACCCCGTGATACCGGACCTGGGCGGCCCCGTCGTGCCGTCTCGATACGGCGTCTTCAGTGTATAGCGCACCTTTGCCTGGCTCGTCAGTGACAGTCGCATCGCGGACACGGCTGGTCTGGTGATGTATCGACAGATCCGTTCGAGCTTCTTTCTTTCGCTGACTATGACAGCGACACTGGCATGCAGGGACAAACCCGCCACCCCCTCCGCCGTGTCAATGAACGGCTCTTCTGAGCCAGGTAGTGTTTGCAAAGGGCCGCGCAGGTGGTGAAGACCTTGCGCCCCTGGTGTGAGCCAACGGCGATCCGATAGGTGATCGAGTGCCCTTACAGTTGATTCATCGAATCTTCCGGGCTTTCTTCGGGTGGGTCTAACGTCAGATAACTCTACTCGGCATCTCCGACCAGCAACCCCTGCAGCATGATCGCATCCTTGCGACAGAAAGTGCCTGCAGGCAACCAGAGTACGACCTATGCACCCTGTTCCCAATTCGGTCAGGCAGACGACATTCGGAGGGTCGAGTTCACGTGTGCGGTGTGAGGCTGACATCATCATCGCCCATTCCACCATCGTGACAGCCTATGCTACCGTTGTAATCCAGTCCAGGCTTGTGGACATGGTCCTGTCCATCGAAGAGTCGGCGTTGGACCTGGGAGCTAAATCTGTCAGGGCGTTCTTCGGCATCGCATTACCCGTTATTGCCCCGGCGCAGCTGTCGGCCTGGCTGCTGGCATATATGCTCAGCCTGGACGATCTGGTGATTGTCAGCCTCGTTTCCGGTCCGAGTGCTAACTTGGCCGAGGATCGAGTAGTGAATTTCAAGGAAGGTGAACAGGAGTCATCAGTATGTCTTCATGTATCTTCGAACCGATTAGAACCATAACGAAAATGGCACAAACCGGGGTGCCCGAAAAACCCTTCAATATTGCAAGCTATGCCCTGCTGACCATGATGATTGTGCAGGTGTGCGATCTGAAACTGGGGGATTTCGTGCATACGCTGGCAACGCTCAGACACGCTACTCGATAAATGTAATGACCATCACTCGTGCCTCGTCGAGTCGATAGCTCACATACCGCAAACTATCGGTCAATTCTCTATCAAGAAACTCTAAGTTCCCATCCGAAAACTTTCAAAACGCCATCAACGATTCGCTAGTCTCGTTATCCGTGAAAAATATGGAATATCCTGGTGTGGCGGTGTATTTGATTCGCATTCCTGCCTCCGGTGGTATCTGTGATTTCTTGTAAATCAGCCGTTTGATAAACAACGTAGAAGAAATCACCGGAACTCATTGCCCTGTACCTCCCGACTAACGAACCATTCTCAAATGCACGTAGGTGTCCCCAGAGAGATCAAGAATCACGAATACAGGGTCGGGAGACTCCAACCAGTGTCAGGGAGATGGTGGCTCATGGACACAATGTAACGGTCGAAAGTAACTGTGGTGCTGGCATAGGCAGTTCAGACGATGACTATCGTAGCGCCGGCGCAGATGTTTTCAGTGACGCCGTTACCATATTTGAAGCATGCGATATGATCGTCAAGGTCAAGGAACCTCAGGCGATTGAGCGAAAAATGCTCCTCGAAGGTCAGGTGCTATTTACTTACCTTCATCTGGCGCCAGATCCAGAGCAGACGAAAGATCTGGTGGACAGCGGTGCGGTTTGCATACCCTACGAAACCGTCACTGGTTCCCAAGGCGGTTTGCCATTGCTTGCCCCCGTGTCAAAGGTAGCAGGCCGAATGGCCGTTCATCCTTGCGCTTACGCGCTGGAACATCCGCATGGTGGGCTGGGCGTTTTGTTGGGTGGGGTACCCGGGGTTTATACAGCTAAAGTCGTGATAATCGGCGCGGGTATGGTCGGCTCACATGCCACTCATATAGCGGTGGATATGGGACCGACGTGTGGGTTCTGGATCGCAATCCCAAGATCATAGAAAAACATTGGGAGCACTTTGGCAGAGCAACCAATTCAGTATTTTCAACTGCAGATGCACTGGAGCACCATGAATTGACTGCAGAACTGGTCATAGGCGCCGTGCTTATTTCGGGGGCCTCAGCGCCGAAACTGATCACCAGGGACATGATCAGGATAATGAAACCGGATGCCGTTTTTGTTGACGTCGCGATTGACCAAGGTGGGTGTAGCGAAACATCGCGTGCAACTACTCACGCAGCTCCAACGTACATCGCGGATGACGTTGTTCAATACTGCGTTGCAAATATGCCCGGAGGTGTTCCCAGAACATCGACTTATGCGCTGAAAAACGTGACATTGCCACATGTGCTTGCTCTCGCCGACAAGGGATACAAGCAAGCACTGCTAGACGATCCACATCTGCTGGCCGGGTTCAACGTCTGCAAAGGCCACGTCAGCTACAAGGAAGTAGCAGATGCACTGAACTATACCTACATGGACCCTGAATCTGCGCTGAATCTTTGACACGCTCCCTTCAGGTCTACATCGTTGCACATGAGAAATGGAGCTCGAGCCTATGCAGGGCCAATTCAAAATCATGACGTGAATTCGCTCATTTTAACCGCCATCGCAAGCGAGCACCGAGACTTGATCTGAACACTCATGCCAATCTATGAGACGCCCATCGGTGCCCGCAGAAAATTGGCGGTTAATGCCGTACTACAATGCAACTATGGAACCATTTTTTCGGAAGTCTACTACAAGATCTGAAACGGTTTTGCACGGAGAACAAACACTTGAAGTTTGAGCGGATTAACCTGGAAAAGGCGACTTTTTCAAGAATTCGTTCTCCTGCTTTTTTCAACCAATTTCCGTTTTAGTCTGGCATGTCTGTTCATGAATCGGTTCTCCGAATCGGTATGCGATTCATTGACTCTGACCTTGTTCCGCCAGTCATGGATATAGTTGCTACGGATACCTGACTGCTCGGCTAACAAGGTTAGGTTGATCGCCTCAGAAAGCTTCACAGCAACTTTTTCTTACTCGTCAGAGTTCACGATGTTTTCAGACTTTCAGGTAGTTCTGCGTGTTGTCATGGGACACCCGAGTTGCAGTATTAACGCTTGATTGACTGACCGTTGGTACAGGGGATAAACGGTCGACAAGCTCAAAAAGGAACGCTAACATCGAAGTGGAATAGCGGAATGTTGCCGCGTAACAGGATCAGATGAGAACATGGTCAGGGATCAGTTACTAGAGTTTCTGTCGCTGTCTGCCAAGGTCGAGAAATTCAGCGATGGATGGATGACTCTCGAAAGCGGACAACGTGTGTTGGACTTCGTTTCCCAGTACGGAGCGAATCCGTTCGGAGGTACCGACGAAAGTATGAACTCCGCAGTCAAGGAGTTCTTTGAGCGAGGCGAGCCTGCTCTGTGTCAACCGCTGAGCACACATCATTCGCTGTCGCTAAAGCGACGTCTGTCGGAGCTTGCGGGGTTCGGCCAGGACGGACAAGTCTTTCTCACGCAAAGCGGTGCTGAGAGTGTCGAGCTGGGTATAAAGCTCGCTCGTGCAACTACCGGACGCAAAGCGATGATCGCTCTCGAGCGCGGCTTTCACGGCAAGACGACCGGTGCGCTTCAATTAACCGCAAACGCCGACTATCGAAACTTCTTCGGGGTAGAGAATGACTTCGTGCGGCGCCTGGCAGTGGGAACCGTGGATGAGCTTCGTGCCGCCTTCGAAACGCTAGTAGCTGACGGGGCGGTCAACGCGGTGATGCTCGAGCTCGTGCAAGGCGAAGGAGGTATGGTTGCGCTTGAGCGAGCCTGGGTGCAAGCGCTCGCGACGCTCGCACGTGAGCATGATCTTCTCCTTATTGTCGATGAGGTGCAAACGGGACTTGGGCGACTTGGTGTTCCACTAGCCCTCGAGCACTTTGGCATTGAGCCGGATGTAGTCCTGCTCTCGAAAGCCTTGGGCGGGGGGCTGGTTCCTATCGGCGCTTGCGTCGCCCGCCCCGACCTTGTCCCACGCGAGTTCTCGGTCTATCACTCCTCGACGTTCGCCAATAACAACTTCACCAGCTTCGTCGCATGCGCTTTCCTCGACAGGCTCGACGCTCTCTCGGCGAACTCCCGTGTCATGGGCGATTACCTTGGAGACGCGCTCGACCAGCTCGTTAAAGATCATCCCAATGTCTTCAGTCATGTCTCCGGTATCGGCATGATGCGGGGACTACACCTTAAACCTTGTCACGATGAGATGAGCTACGTCGCGAACTTCTTTCGCGACTCGGGACTCGTCTCCTACTTGATAGCGGGGTGGCTCTTTCGCAAGGAGAGTGTGCTTGTGATGCCATGCTTCTCGTGTACCTCCTGCCTGCGCGTTCAACCCCCACTGAATGCCGATCGAGCGTTCATCAACCGGGGAATAGCCGGACTTTCAGCATTGGGTGAACTTCTCCAACGTGAAAGCGGATACCTTGCACTCTTGGGTGATTTCGAGTCAAAGAGTCCCTGCACGGTGGCGATGAGGCCGAGCTTCCCCAGTATGCGCGTTCGTGCCATCGGGCATCATCGGGCCCGCTTTCGGCGCATGCAATTCAACATTCACCCGCTTCACGCGCGCTCATACATGAACAGTCTGCCGGGTGCGAGCAACGGACTGGCGCCGGATACACGCAAGCGTTTCGAGGAACGTGTCGGTACCCTGAGCGACATCGCCTCCGGATTTGGTGCTGAATGCTACTCAATGCCCGAACTCGAATTCGACGGCACGATCATTTCCGGACGACTATACGCGATCAACCTCACGGCCGAGCAAATGCTCGGCCTCTCGCCCCTCGAGCGTCGAAAAACCGTTGCGCTCATCGCCGAGAGTTCGACCCGTTACGGTGCCGATGTAATTGGACTCGGCGCGTTTACCTCCGTCATCGCCCAAGGGGGGTTTCTACTTCGCGGGCTCGATGCGACAGTCACGGCCGGCAGCTCGCTAACGGCCTACAGCGCGGTGCATCAATCACTTGAGAACCCCCCACTTGCGTATGCCGAGAACTTCGGGGTCGTGGGCGCGAGTGGTAGTGTTGGCGCGCTCTGCTGGCAGATGCTTATTCTCGCAGTGGCAGAAGGCGCTTCTGTGCGCTCCCTTTCGCTTCTCTACAACCCGGCGAACCCCCGCGCACTTGGCGAGCTATCCAAGACCGTTACGCGCAGCCTCCGTAGCTGGACCGCCATGTCGGCGAGTGTGGGCGCCAGCGCGCCCGCCGTCGGCTTACTTGGTGCAATTGCCGCTGCCTTCGAACGAGGCTGCGAACGGGCGTCTCGCGTCTCCCCGGAGGCCACCCTCGCTGCCTTCTCTGCTGCTGTAGCCGAGGTTCTAGGGCGCAACTTGATCTGCATCTGTTCTTCTGACGATCACACTGCCCTTGGCGGCATCGATCGATTTCTCCTTGCTACCAACAGCCCACACGGACTCGAGTCGCTCTACACGGGAGCGCGCGACGCGCGGCTTTACGACATCGGCATGCCTGCAAGCGTCGATGGCGCTCGCATGGCCCTTAACGGCTGCGAGACGTACACCGCCGGACTTATCGCGGCGTCGAAGCCACGAACGCTTGGGCACGGAAACATGGTCGATCTGCCGGACGGCACGCTTCTCGGTTGCTTCGCTGAGACACTCACGCTGGCCGCGACAGATTCGACTGCTGCTCCTGCGGGAGCCGTGATCAAACTTGCCGAAGCTCTCCGGGTGGGTGAACTCGCCGCCTCCATCGATCTCTCGCCGACGGTACTCGCCGTAAACACATGGAAGACCTCAGTCGACCCATCGTTCAGGGCTCCGGTCGACGAGCTAGCCAGCTGAGTGACAATCATGAACGATACCCGCACCCTTGTCCGTTTCTATCTGACCGACCCCGGTATCGCGGTTCACATCGCGATCTGCTGCGCCGCCCTCTTCATCGCCATTAACGAGCCGAGCCAGTCGGTCGCCCTCGCTTTCGCGCTCGGATGGGTAAGTTACGTCATCCAAGAACATATCGTGCACCGCCTTGTCTTCCACGCTCCGGCCCCGCGAGCACAATGGGCGTTCGATCTGATTTACCGACTTCACTATGGCCATCATGATCAAGTTCAGAATCGCCACCTCCTGTTCACCCCGCTCTGGTTCTCCGTCCTCCTCGGTATTACGAACTTCGTCGTCGTCAGCCACATCGTTTCCCCTCGTATCGCAGTCGTCTTTGTCTATGGAGGCGGTGTTGCCGCCTACCTTCTGTTCGAGTGGATGCACCTCCTCAGCCACTTCAACGCCTGCGCGCGCGGACGCCTGACGTGGGCAGTCACGCGCAAGCACGCTCGTCACCATTTCACGGACTTCAACAAGTGGTTCACCGTGAGTCCCGGCGGAGGCCTTGTCGACAAGCTCTTTGGAGCTGGCCCACAGGAGGCGCCGCGTGTGCTGAACACTCGAACCTGCGGGCTCGATCCGGACGACAAACGCTTCACTCTAGCGCGCGAGCGGTACGGATCCGATCGCAGTCTCGGGAATTTCGAGGCACGCCGGGTGGCACGCAAGGCGGCGTCCGCGTAGGTCGATGGACGAGCGCCCCGCCCATTTGCAGATCGCGCTGAACACACTGATCGCGCTTGTACTTGTATCGCCTGGCGTCTCCCACGCGTCCGACATCCGGGTAGAGGGCCGTCTCGAGACGCTCGCTTACCCCGAGTCGCGCCGCGCTGTGCCTGACGAGCCACTCGAAAGACAGGTGCAGGGCGAGATTGGTGCCGAGACGGAGGGTGTCTTCAGGAACGGACCTGCCTACCACCTTGAGGCACGCGCGTACGTTCCTCCGCTTCCTGAAGACGCATTTGTCGACGGGCAGATAGAGCTTCTGGTCGACGCCCCGCCCGCAACGCTCCGGATCGGTCTTCTGCAGGAGCGGTGGGGACGCACGGCAGGGTCACGGCTCGACATGCTGACGGCGGAGAACTTCGTCTTTGGACTAGCCCGCAAACTCCGCCCGATCTCCCAGCCAGGTTTCATCATCTCCCGGCAGCTCGGTGGCATGTTCGCGCTCAAAATCGCTGGTCTGGTCGGGGCACGTCATTCGCCATTCCCCGATCTGACAGCACGGCGGAGCTTCAGGCTTCCGACCCGCGTTCGCACCGACACCGGGACGCTCGCCCACGGCGCGCTCGCCGCGCGTCTTTCGGGCTTCCTCGGTCCAATTGACTGGACCGTGCACGGCTTCGCAGGCGAGGCGCGCGATCCGACATTCGTTCTTCTGGCAGAGGACGGCAGCCCGGTGGTCGAGGCAGTGTACGACGACGTCCGCCAACTCTCACTCGAGCTTGAGACAAGCGTCAGGGACTGGCGGATATGGATCGAGGGGTTCTACCGCGTTGACGGTCGTGATTCGCGTGGCACGCGGGTCGACTACGGCCACGTTGCCGCGGCGGCAGAGTACCAGTACTTCGCCGCGTTCGACGGCGCGCTCGACGTCATCGTCGAACTCCGCGCGCTCTTCGACGGGCGCAGGGATCTCGTCGATCAACCATTCGGGAACGCTGTATCTCTCGGCGTGCTGACGCGTGGCACTCGAGCACAACCTTTCTCGGCGGAGCTCACCGCTTTAGTCGACACCATGACAGGCGGCACGGGCTACCGCCTCGCGATCGAGAAGCAGATGAACGAGAGCCCGTATCTCGCGATCGAATTCTACCTAGAAGGATTCGGGGAGGGACGACACGGCGGCGTGCTCGACGTTCTAGAGCGCGACGAGAGCGCCGCTCTTGCACTGAACTGGGAATTTTGACTATGAAGAAGGCACGCTACTGGAACATCGACGAGCGCCTCGCATACTGGCATCCGGTGCTGGAGGCCTCGGCGCTACGTCGTTCGCCCCGCGCGATCGATGTCTGCGGCGTACCGATCGTGCTCTTTCGCGAAGGAGAGGATCGGGTATCGGCCATCTACGATCGGTGCGCGCATCGCCGCGCGCCGCTTTCCGCCGGGAAGATCTCCCCGGACGGGCTCGTTTGCGCCTATCACGGCTGCATCTTCTCGGGCGATGGCAGCGGCTATTGCCCGACCACGCGCTCGTCACGCTTTCGGGTGCCTACCTTCGAGGTGCGCGAGCGCCACGACACACTCTGGCTTCGCTCCCCGGACGCGTGCGAGTGGACAGGCACCGACCTTGAGGCCGATATCGGCTTTAATCCCGGCTTCGAGGATAGGAACCAGGTGTTCGCCGGTGTCATCCACAAGGAGATCGACGCACCGCTACAGCTCGTGCTCGATAACATGACCGAGCTTGAGCACACCGGTGCTGTGCACAAGAGCCTCGCTTTCGGGCAGGGAGATTTCGACACCGTCGAGACCAACTGCGAGGCGAATGACGAACGAGTCCACATTTTCTACAAAGGGCGCCAGCGACCACTCCCCTTCTACCTGCGCGCGCTCTCAGGCCTCCGGCATGGGGATCTTTACGTCCAGAGCGCGAACGTTACTTTTACTCCCCCGCACGCGGACTACCACATCTCCTGGCAAGCGGAGGGCGGACACGAGGAGCGAGGGTTCCGACTTCGTTTTATCATCTACTACACCCCGATCGATGCGACACGCACGCGGCTCTTCGCCTACATCTACTGGGACGCGGAAGGCGCGCTCAGGCGAGCGGCGCTGCGGGCATCAGCACCTGTTCTGAAGGCGGTGGTCTCCGCCGAACTCGGGCGCGACAAGGCGATTATAGAGCTTATGCCACATGACGAGGCTAATCTTATGATGTTCCAGCTGAGCAAGTTCGATCGTCCGCTGATCCTTAGCCGTCGATTGATGTCCCGCTACTATGGTGGCAAGACGCCGCCCGAGGGCACGGACGAGGCAGCGAGCGGTTTCGCCAGGGAACCAGGCGCCGCAGTGCCGATCATCGAGGAGCGGCGCGCATGAAGCGCGGGGCCATCGTCGATCATCTTGCCTGGCTGTTCCTTCCGGGGCGGTTTCTCGACGGGCGCGACCGGCGACGGACGCTTCGCGTGCGTGGGTGGGAAACTCTTTGCCTGGTCGAGAACGTCGAGGAGCTCGCGCGGATCAACCGCGCGACGGGCGATATCTTCCTGGGCGGTAAGGGGAACGCCTTTCTGGAGGCCCTCCTCGGTCCACAGAGCGTTTTCCTCCTCGATCACGAGGCGCACCGCGCGACCCGAAAGCTACTTGGGCAGGCGCTAAACAGCCGGACGGTAGACGCACATCGGGGTCTGATCGACGAGATCCTCGCCGACGAGTTTGCCCGGCAGGGACAGCGCGGGCACTCGAGCCTCTGCTCGTTCTCCCGTCGAGTCACGATGCGCCTTCTCTGCAAGTTGGTGCTCGATGTCGACGATGCGCAGATTGTCGGGCGGCTCTTCGATCGGTTCGAGGCGACGACAGGGTTTCTCGCCAACATCGTAAGCTACCACAAGCCCTTCTGGCGACGCCGCGGTCTGGTTTCCGTGGGTCGCTACGTCGAACACATCGTCGGCCGTATCGATCGGGAGCTCTACCCGCTGATCGCCCAGGCCAAGCTCAACTCTGCAGGCGACACCGCCGTCTCGCTGCACCTTCTGGTGAAACAACAGGCAGCGCACGGCTACGACGACGCCTATATCCGCGACAACCTCGTTGCGTTGCTCGCGGCGGGCTACGACACGACAGGCTCCGCCCTCTCTTGGCTCCTTTACTGGGCCGGGCGCGAGCGCCGGACATTCGAGCGAACGGCGAGCGCTCATAGATCTGGCAACGAGCAAGCCTTGCCCGCCTTCGTCGCCGAGGTGCTGCGCTATTGCCCGCCACTCGAGATCCTGCCGCGCCGCATTGCCGCCGGACGTTCTGACGAGGCCTGTGCGCTCTCGGCGAGCGTCCGAAGCACCGTTGGGGACGGCGCAACCGATCCTATGGTCTGCCCCTGCGCGCATCGCGTGCAGCACGACCCGACTATCTTCACGTCACCCGAGCGTTTCGACCCCGAGCGCTTCATCGGGAAGCGCGAGTTCCCCTCGAGTGCCTATCTACCGTTCGGTGCTGGTGTGCGAATGTGCCTCGGTGCGCGCTACGGGCGGCTGATTCTAGAGCGAACCGCGGCAACTCTGATCGATCAGGGGCTCACCGTCGAGCTTCAGTCGACCCGCTTTCAACCGATCCGGCGCAACGTCTCGCTCTGGCCGGGCGTGTTCCTGCGCGGTGAGCTCATCCCATTATCCACCGAGGTGCGTCCCGATGCTTGAACAGTTACTTCTCTACGTCCACACGATGTCGCTCGCGCTCTGGTTCGGCGGACTCTTCGGCTATGTGTTGATCGTGTGGCCAGCGATCGCGGCGGTCGAGGCCCCTGCCTTCCCGCGCACGCTTTACGCGACCATCGGTACGCGGACGGCACCGTGGATTTATCTCGCAATGGGGGGAACGATTGGCTCGTTCCTTCTCTACTGGGTACTTGGCTACTTCAATGGGGCTGCACTCATCCCACTCCTCTACCTCGCCGTCCTCGTCGCCCTCGTTGCAAACAATGTCGTCGGCTCGACTCGTACGTGGCCGATGATAATGCTCGCCCCCGACGATAAGGCGCGCACGATTTGGGGCGGCTTCCGTGTTCGCATGGCTGTCTCTCTCGCGCTCGGCCTCTCGTGCCTCAGCCTGACGATCCTCTACTGGTGAAGGCAAGACGGATCAATGGCTACGCCGCTCTCGCGTTGGTTGCGACCGATGTCCTTGTGCTAATCGTGCTCGCCGCCCTGAGCCCGTCTCTAACGTTTGTGAACAATGCGATCGATATCTGGTACGACCAACGCGATCCTCTGGTCGAGGAGTTCGCCGAGCAGCAAGCAACGTTTGGACATGAGAGTTGGATTTACATAAACGCGTGGGTGGATGAGGCGGCGGAGGTGGACCGGGTACTACTCGCCGCACAGCTGGGTGAGAAGTTCCGCGCACTCGACGGCGTCACCACGGTCCTATCCCCCGTCCTTCTCGACGTGCTTCAACGCGACGAAGAAGGGCTCTACTACGATCGATTGCCAAGCACACTGAGCTGGTCTGATCTGCACGCACGACTTTCGACCCACCCGATTGCCGCCGAGTCGCTGGTCGATGCCGATGATGCCACCCGGATCGGGTTTCTGCTTAACGAGAGCACTGACTTCGGCGCGAGTGGGGCGGATCGTCAGACGCTGTTGCGCGCGATTCGAGAACACTTGGCAACGACGCCCGGGCTCGCGCATTCAACCGTGACGGGATCACCCGTGATCAACGCCGAGCTCAACCGGCTGTCATGGCGTGACTTCCTTATTCTCATTCCCCTGACAATGGTCGTCATGTTCGCCCTCTCGCTCGCGATCTTCCGTCGGGAGTGTCACTTCGCCATCGCAATCCTCGCAGTGAGCGGACTCTCGACGCTCAGTACGCTAGCCCTCATGCTGGTCGCGGGCTTGGCGTTCAATATGCTCACTATCGCCTTGCCTGGGGTCATCTTCACGCTTGGCGTCGCCGCCGGCTTCCATGTGCTCCAGCACTATGCCCGCTCGAGCGCACCTTTCGCGGGCGCCGATGCGATGATACGCGCGCGGCTGCTTGTGGCAGACGTTCGCCAACCGATCATGGTCTCCCATGTCACCACCGCACTCGGATTCGGGCTGCTCGGGTCAATCACCGTCTCTCCGGTTCAGCAGATGGCGCTCTGGGGTGCAATAGGCGTTCTCTGGTCTGGGTTGCATGTTGCCATCGTACTTCCATACGTGCTCGGACGACTCGGGCAACCCTCTCTTCGCGAAAGCCGCCTCATTCCGGCGCTTGCCGACCGTGTGAGCGGCTGGGCAGAAGGTGCCGCGGCGCGGCCACGGCTGACGTTTGCCCTGATTGCAGGTTCAGCGCTGTTATTCGTCGTCTTCGCGTTGCAGATCAGGGTCGACTCCACCTATCTCACAATGGTCGACCCTTCGGAGCGCATGCGTAAGGACTACGCGCATCTCGCGCGTGAGGCAATTCCGAGCGGACAGCTGAGCGTGGTGATCGAGAACTCCGGAAATGCCGGGCTCGTTCCATCCGGGTTGAATTCGGCGATCATCGCTCTCGAAAACGATTTCGCGGCTCTACCCGGAGTACGAAAGGTCATCGGACCGGGCACAATCTACGCCGAGGTAATGCCAGCGCTTCTCGAAAGCGGTGATACGCCGGCAACATTTGGAGCGGATACCAATGCGGTCACCGACGCCTATATCTTCGCCTTGACCGGTGGAAGCCGCGAGGTGTCGCGCTACGTCGACGAGAACCTCGAACGCTTCCGGATCACGCTCCTCTTCGAGTATTTGACTAATAACGAGCTTCGGTCCCTCGTCACAAACGAGATCGAGCCGCGTCTTGCCCGTTTTGAGACAACGCTGCCTGCGACATCGACGAGCGTGGTGGGGCTCACGCTACTCTGGGCACATATGGACCGCGCTATTCTCGCTGGTCAACTCTGGACGCTTTCGCTCCTTGGGCTCGTCTGCTTCGCAATGTTCTGGGTTTCAACACGAAGGATGCACCTTGCAGCCGTCGCCACCCTCGTGAACCTGATGCCGCTCGGCGCGATAGCCGCCCTCATGGGCGTGTTCGGCATGCCGCTCGATCTTGCCGCCGTTTTCATTCTGAGTCTCTCGCTCGGGATCGCCATCGACGACACGAGCTTCTTCGTGCATCATTTCGCCACACAGCCGGCCGGCGAGCAAGACCCACCGAGCGGCGCGCTGCGGCATACGATCATTCAGACGGCGCCCGCGATGATCCTCACGAGCGTGCTGATCGCGGCTGGTTTCTCAGTGCTCCTTATCTCCTCGTTCGTCCCGATGCAGATCTTCGGCGGCTTCACCGCACTCGGCGTGACGCTCGCCGCCTTGGTCGACATCTTCGTCCTCCCTTTGCTCGTTCGCGCCTACCCGTAGACCGGAAACCTCACACCATGAATCAGCCCACCACATGCGTTATCGGCTTTCTACTCGCTACCCTCCCACTTTTGAACCCGGCGATAGCCGAGGAGACTGGACGGGCGATCGCCGAGCGCGCCCAAGCGGTCCTCTTCGGTTACATCTCGCTTGAGGCAAACGGCGACATGACGATCGCCCGCGAAAATCGAGAGACGGGCCAGCGACGCTTTCGTCTTGTTTTGCTCGAGAACGGCGATGACACCCGCGACTACGGCTTGATCACTGTCGAGTCCCCCGTTGCGCTTCGCGACACGAAGCTACTCTCCTGGTCGGACGCGACGGGAGACGAAAGACAATGGCTCTTCACGCCGCGCTCGCGCAAAGCCCGACGCATCGCAGATCGCGGCCGAAAAGCCTCCTTCATCAACAGTACCTACGCGTTCGAGGACATGCTCAAGTGGCAGCTTGATAACTACACCTACGATGCCATTGGTGAGATCGAGTGTCCTGCAGGTACCTGCCAGCGGGTGATTGCGACACCGACCTCGTCGAGCTCGAGTTACGGCGAGCTCATCGTCGACTACGACGAGGAGTACCGCATCAGCCGCATCGTCTATCACCGTCCGGACTCCAACGAACCTTGGAAAGAGCAGATCGTCCACGAATACACCCATGTCGGAGACTCGTGGCAACCGGCTGTGAGCGAGATGACCGACCTGGAGACCAGAATGACGACCGAAATCCTCTGGTCCGACTACAAGGCGGATACCTCTGTGTCCTCCGCGACTTTCTCACCCAATGCGCTCTGAGCGCGATCGAAAAGGAGCTTTTCCCATGACAACCATCACTCTTCCCAAATCCATGGCGCAGTACGTCGGTGGCTCGACATCGGTACCGGTCGAGGCGGACACCCTCTACGGTGCGCTCCAGGAGCTGACCGAGCGCTGGACACTCGGCACCGCTCTTTTGCAGGAGAACGGAAGCCTCCAGCCTTACATTCGCGTCGTCGTTGACAACGCGATGGTCTCGGCTGGCTCTCCCAAGGCCCTCACTGGGGTCACTGTCGGCGGACGCATCGTCGAACTCAAAACCGCCTTCGCGGGGGGCTGAACCGATGGCAATGAACGTGGATATATCGATCGACGAGGCAGCAGCCCGTCTGGCTGGACATGAGGACGTGCTCATGGTAGACGTCCGCAGGGAGGAGGAGGTGCAAGCGGAGACAGCACATGGGGCATTGACCGTCCCGCGCGACATGCTCGAAATCGAGATCACCAGACGTGGTGTCGCGAAGGATCGAGCGATTCTCCTTCTCTGCCAGACTGGTGCTCGCTCGCGCTACGCCGCCCTTGCGCTGCGCGCGCTCGGTTTCAAGGACGCCTGGTCGGTGGACGGCGGGTTCAGTGCGTGGCGTGAACGCGGACAGCCGATTCGGCAGATCCCCTACCTCGACGCCGAACAACGCCGGCGCTACGCGCGTCACCTGAGCCTCGAAGAGTTCGGGATCGAGGGGCAGTCACGTCTTGCACAAGCCACTGTGGTTCTTGTCGGCGCGGGCGGACTCGGGTCCCCCGCTGCCCTTTATCTCGCAGCAATGGGGGTCGGGCGGATCCGCCTCATCGATGACGACCATGTGGAGCTGTCAAACCTACAGCGGCAGGTCATTCATACAGAGGCGAGCGTGGGAGAGCCAAAGGTCCGCTCGGCCGAGCGTGCGCTCGCCGCGCTTAACAGCGGCACTGTCATCGAGGCGATAGAGCAGCGATTCGACGTTGACTCTGCCGCCCTTCTCGAAGGAGCAGACGTTGTCATCAACGGTGCTGACAACTTTGCCGCCCGGCTCGTGCTGAACGAGCTGTGTCTCTCCGCCGGCATTCCACTTGTCGACGGTGCAGTACTTGAGTTCGAAGGGCAACTCTCAGTGTTCTGCCATGGAGATGGGCCATGTTACCGCTGTCTATACCCCGACGTACCTCCCTCCTCATTCGCGCCAAGCTGTGTTGCCGCTGGGGTCTTGGGTATCGTGCCGGGCACGATTGGAATGCTTCAGTGTCTCGAGGCGGTGAAGCTGATCGCAAAGTTTGGTACCCCGCTAGTCGGGCAACTACTGGTATTCGATGCACTTAAGAGCACGTTCCGCCACATCGCGTTCGAACGTTCGCCGAGCTGTACTGCCTGTGGGCCAGGCACACCGGGCCGTTCCGCCGAAGTCAAACGGGATGGGCGGACGGCATTATCGACGAGTGTCTGACGCTGTGTCTCTAACCGCGGGTTAACCAGATCGCAAGAAGGAGTGCTGCGAGAACGAGATCGACAACAATGCAGAACGGCACGTACCACTTCGGCAGATCGGTGAGTGCGGCGTGTCGGTGATGGTGAGCCAGGTCCCAGGCGCTGTGCGCGACGAGTCCTAGTGGAATCATCCACTTGATGTACACCACGCCGAGGAGCGCTATGACGGTGTAGCCGACGGCGGCAACAAGCTCGACGCCAAAGGCGGTCTCCGAGCCCCGCACGATCGCAAACCCCAAGTAGATGCCTGCGATGAAGGTGAGGGTTAGCGCCGCGATGACGATCGAGAGTTCCCCGGCAAACAGCACGTGCGGGATGCCGAGCATCGTGCCTGTTATCACGCCCGAGCAACGCGGATTCGCGGCAATCAGGGCTCGCATGTGGAGGCCGCCGCCAGTCTCCCTCACCTGTATGTGCTTGCTGATCGCGTATGGCTACTATCCGGAGTATAGGAACCATAAAGGGTCTGTTCTCTGGCGTCCACTATCTTGGCCGGTCATCCGTTTTGATGCTCCGGAGCATCACGTCAGAAAGGGCCATGTTGGAGGTAAACCTGCAAGTTGCCTGATTCTTACCCCCAAATTACCCCCATCACGCGGGGGTAGTCAAGGAATCATGTGAATATTCTTGGATATCAACAGACACAAAAAAGCCGCTATTTCAGCGGCTTGAGTACTTCATGGAAATCTGTAAACAAGCAATTGGTAGCGGGGGTAGGATTCGAACCTACGACCTTCGGGTTATGAGCCCGACGAGCTGCCAGACTGCTCCACCCCGCACCTGTGCTGA